>Ga0255336_100980_pt1 | contig 27545 bp, 34 predicted proteins | sample MeOH1_35cm_T3_17_FD_189102 | JGI IMG/M metagenome (GOLD analysis project Ga0255336, IMG submission 189102) | Sandy soil microbial communities from University of British Columbia, Vancouver, Canada - MeOH1_35cm_T3_179 | ecosystem: Engineered > Artificial ecosystem > Sand microcosm > Unclassified ...
GCTGAGTCGGCTGTAGAGTGCACCCAGGCCACTGGCCATCTGGGGTGCTAATTCACTCTCGATCATCCACGTCTCCAACGGCTTCCACTTGGACGCCGTCTCGGTCAAATACAGCAGGGCGGTCCGCGCAAAGTCGCCAATGGCACCGTCGTGATGGACGTACTGGACCAATTCGTAGAACAAGGGGAACTGACCTCTTCTCGACTCTTCGAACAAGGCCCTGCCTGGGGCCGTCTCTCGCTCGGGGTAAAACCATGCCGGCAAGATGTCGGGATCTGCTCGAATTTTCATCGCAATCTCGAACAACAGCTCGACCAGCTCGGTCTCCAGCCGCTCCGCGGCGGCATACCGGCTTCCGTAGTGGACCAAATCAAGGAGAGATCGGGCGAAAAGCTTGCTGTCCAGCAGACCCTCGGCCTCGCCATTGTTGAGGACATGGAACAGTTGCGCCGTGGTGCTGATGATCTCCACGTCTCGCGACGACAGTGCCAGCTTGGTGATGACAATGTACACCTGACCCGAGGCCACATATCGCAGGCAGGAGTGTGGCGCAGCCTTTCGGGACTCATCAAGCAGGATCGTTTTCAGTCGATGGAGCAATTTCGCCGTATGGCTGAGGGCCGCCTCGTCCTCGCGTTCGACGCTGCCGTTACGCCAGACTTGCTGTGAACGTTAGCATCGCCACCTTCAGCAGAGGCAGGGATGATGACCTGAAGCGCATTGCAGACGCTTTTGCACGTCGCGAGACGTTCGGTTGGCGTGTTTGCTCGCTGCTTCGTCGGCGAGGTGCGAATGAGCCGGGTGAACTATTGGCGGTCAGACATTCTCGATTTGCAGATCATCCCATCCATATCTCCACTCGGACACTCACATAGTCCATCTCTGCTCGTTAGACATACTGACAATGGTCGGCGGTGCTGCGGCCGGACCAGTAAGGATCCTTGCAAGTGGCAGCGCAGGCTGCGGATCAACTGGATCAGTCAAATGATTCAGCCTCCACGGCCCCCAACGCCGAGTCACGAGGCTGAAACCGCCTTGCCCTACGACAAATGCCAGGCACGGGAGCCTTCGCTGTGACCCTATTAAACCGTTCTGTTTCTCCGCTGGAGAACTCTCTTCCCGCAAATCATTCTGCAGTGAACGTAAAAAGCAAAAGCAGCAACCTCTCTGTCTCCCAGGACGGAGATGATGGATAAAGACAACCTGAGTTGGTTACAAAGAGAACTCCTCGAGAACAAGACGGTCAATTCGACCAGCATCACCGATCCTCCCTCGTCAACGAACCCTTACACTCTCCCAGAGCCTCCCCCAGAGCCTCTCCCAGCCGAGTCCGATCTCCCAGCCGAGCCCGAGACAGGGCTCTACTCTGAGCACGGTCATCGGATATCCCGTGTCCGGCCTCTGTCGAAGCATTCGGGTTCTTCTGTCGCCACTTTTTTCAATGGCTTGTTCGCCACCATTATCGGAATTGCGACCTTAGGAGCCAGCGTCACCTTCTCCTACGTCCTTTCCAACAATGTCCAGCCCCCCTCTTCCTCACATCCCACCTTCGACGCTGCTCAAGTCCAACTCTTCCTGGCCCTCAGCTGGCTGCTGTTCTTACTCGCACTGGCATTTGCCTCGCTCGGGTCGACGTTGCTGACGTTTTTCAAAGACCACTGGAAGGCCGACTGGGACGGGTGAGTCGTGATTTGTCTCCGGTAGAATTCCTATTTCCGATCATTCAACGGACGAGCACGTCGTCCAAACTTGGGAGCGGTGCTGCTTGGTTTGATCTTCTGGCCGGTTTCTTGCTTCTGCTTCCTAACCATCAGCTTTTAGGTTAAACGGGAAGAGGAGCCAATTCAGCGTCCAGATGTATGCGGTCTATGCCAGCGGGTTTGTGGGGAGCCTGACAATCGGAGCGTTTGTACTGTTGTGCCTCGTCGTCGTGGCGTACAGCCCGGTGGTGGGCTGGATTGCCCTGGGCTTTACCGGACTCTTCGGCCTCATCGTGCTGTTGGCTGTCATAAATCACGTGCCATGGCCAGGGAGGGACAATACCCCTAGCCTTCCTACCACACATCGAACCGCGTAGGCACATTCGGATCAGCCAGGAAAGGCGAAGCCTCTGAACGGATGATAGCAGGAATCAATCAGAGCAGAATGAATGAGCCATCGCGTGCTCCAGGAAAGAGATGCCCACCAAGTTGAAGGATATTCCATGAATAAAATTCTGTCCGAGCCGTGTGTCATGACAAATCAGAACCCAGCTTGAAAACGCCTGCGTCAAGATGCCTACCTTGTTGTCGCCCGCAGGAGGGGGATTGGATGGGGGACAGACAGGCCAGCCAACTGGTTAGCCAGCAGCTAGCTTCAATCACTCTCGTCGTCAGACTCGTCCTTTCTCTTCTTGCTTCCTTTGCTCTTTTTCCGGGGGGCCCCTCCTCCCCCTCCTCCAATGTCGGCCTCTTCGCTGTCTTCGCGCTTCTTCTTGGCTCCATCATCCGGCACGGCTTCGCAGATCTCGGTGAGAAAGTCAAATTGACCATCCTTCATCAAGGCTGCTTTGAGATGTTGCGCCGTGACCCGCTTCGAATTCTGAGCTCGGGCTTCAGACGCCCCTTTCACCACCAGTGTGATCATGAACAGTTCCAGTGCTTTGGCTGGAGGGATGGTCAGTCTCAAGGTACGCGCTTCCAAAACAGGAAACATGGCTTACAAACTGCGGTAGGAGTAGCCTGGGCCACTTTCCCCACATCCTCGTCGGCCTGCATGATTCGTTTGATACGGGCAATGGGAAACTTTGTTTTGACGTCGATACTGTGCGCCGGGTCGACCGATGTCACCGGCATGATGGGCGGAGCAGGAGGCGGCTGCTCTTGCTTCACTTGCGTCGACGTCCTCGAAGGCGCCCGGTTGTTGGGGTCATAGTCGAGATCGTAGTCCTCAGCGGACCGTTTCTGTCGGGTCCGTGCCATGTCGAAGTGCGGGGGCTGTCCGATATGAGATTGCTGAGGTTGGAGTGGTTGCGTCGGTGGATGGTGATCCGGAGGACCCGACGATCGATGGAGGGGGGCCCGATACCGGCTCTGAGTCAAGTCGGAATGTGTCGGCGTAAACGGCTCGACGACAGCTGGCTGAAACTGAGAAGAATTTGCCGTCGGGAGACTAGGAGCCCGGAAGGCTTGTGGAGAATAGGTCGCCGGACTGGCCGACGGTGCCTGGGATCCAAAGTAGGAAGTCGATGGATGGACGAGTTGCGGTGAAAAATACGGTGATGCGTCGTATGAGCCTCGAGGTGAAAAAGAATATCCGGCCGGAAAGGCAGTGTCCGGCGGATGATATAGGGGTAACCGATCTACACCCGGGGGTGGGGGCAACCCTGAGAGATCTGGTGAACGTGGTCGATAGTTTTCGTGTTCTTCACTCATAGCTCGGCAGCAGTGAAAGACGTCGATTTCGGATCGCGGTGCTTGGTATTCTTGGCCTCGGCTGCGTGTGCTGAAGACAATGATGCCACATGAGTCTCTGAGAACGCATTTTGAATGATGGACAAGGACCGCCTCGATGTTTAGTTTCTGACCGTCATGGCGACCTGTCCAAAGGTGGCCTGCTGGTTCACAGTGGTGAGATCACGTGGACTGGCGACGGAGCGGAATAACTTGGCAAGGGGAGTTGCGGGAATGAAGCCCACCAGTTCGGTGAGGGGGAGGGGGAAGGACACACCTTATAAAAGCTTTGAGGGGCGCGGCAGGATCATCCGCGCTAAAATCAAGCCACACTTTGATGTTTCCACCTCAAAAATTCCCAGGATGCGTGTCCAGTGCCTGATGCCCAGCCTCGTCGGCTATCCTTGATGTCGTCGCCACGATATGGTCGTAATGTTGTGCCACGGAACGGACGTTCTGCCCCATGATGCCTGCCATCCAGCCTTGATCTCCTCACGACATTGCGCTTGGTGGGCGTCTTGATCTCTCCCCCACCGTTCTCTATGATCCCTTTTTATCCCTTGCCCTATGATCTCCATGCCAGGTGATGAAAGAGCAAGCTTGAGATGGTCTTGCAACGGACACGCTCGGCAGGAACCCATTCACAGGATTGCGGTAGCTGCTTGACCGTCCAAAAGGCCGTTCGGTGACAGACCTGAAACTTGATCTAATCTGATGGCATTGGTGTCTTCCCGTCGCTGCACTCTATGATCTTCTCTATCTATACGAATTCGGGGCCATGTCGGATGAGCAAATGAAGTCCGTCATGATGTCCACTCCTCGTAATCGCTCTGATCGGCTCTGTCCCAAGAACAGATTGACGACGGGCCAAGCGTGTATGCCGGCCTCCTCGCGGTGCACCTTGACCACAGCGCCGTTGCTCCTCATGTGTCGGACCATTTCCTGGATGCCTGGACTGAAGACTTCCTCGGCGCCATAGATGATTCGATATCCATAGAGCGGCGACACTTGTTTCCATCTGCCGATGCTCAGTCCGGGCGAGACCACCTCGTTCGTCGCGGCCGCAGAACCCGCATACTGTTTTGCATAGAGATGCAGGCTGTCCTTGTCGAGATAGTCGCTGGATGTGTTTTGATTCAGGTTTGAAACGAGGTGAGTCCACGGCGATAACAGAATTGCTAACGCAGGTCGGTCCCTCGACGCCTGGAATGGAGACTCCACGTCGAAATGGCCCGGCTGCCGGAGCATACTGAGAATCAAAGTCCCGCCCGCCGAGTCTCCGCTGACACAGATTTTCCTGGCACTGCGGTCGCCGAATGTCTCTCGCAAGAGTTGGTACCCAGACCGCGTTTCATTGAACTGCGTTGGCCACTGGCCATCTGGAACCAATGTATATTCAAGAGCGAAGACGGCCGGATTGCGGAAGCCGCGCTCTTTTAGTCTCGTGACCCAGGCCATGAGAAACTCGAGGTAGAAATAGCTTGAGCCCATGGAGAAGCCACCACCTGGGGGTAAAATCCATTGTAAGTCAATCAATCTCTTGTGGCTGAGTCGAGACTGACTGACCATGACCATAGTAAATGATGATATCGGGATCGGACGTGTGATCATGGACGATCCAGAGACCCCGGACGCCCTGCCGCGTGACTTCCTGGTGATACATGGGGCAATGCAGGAACCCGTGACGCAGAAGACGAAATCGGAAAAAGGGATAGGCGACCCATTTGGAGAAGAAGACTCGTCCTATACTTGCAGGTATGTTGGCAAAGGCATATCGCACACAACGGACCACGACGTCCTGAAAGACGCTGGCCCGTTGGACAAACGGAGATTGATGCTCTTTGGCAGTCAAATATCGCTCGCGCACGACCTGATATGGCAGCTGGACCGCTGGCGACAACTATCAGCGTGACGACCGATGACGGAGAGAATTTGAACCACCCAAGAACGGCAATACTTGGCAAACCGTGAATAGTGTCGAGAAGAATCCGGCGTGGTAGAACAACTGCGGGACCAGGAATATGACGAAGGCGACGCAGTCAATAGCACTGATGGGCCCGAGAATCATGGCCTCTATCGATCAATCTTGACATGTCAGCCGGCAGGCCAGGGTCTTGAGAATGGGAATATAGATCGAGGTAGAATTAGATCAGAACATGGGAACCCTGACCAATTCCGGTCTCCACAAGGGCATTTGAAGAGGCATCCAGGAAACCAACTCCTGGGTAATATGCTATGGTCACATCCTGGGAAAGTCGCCAAGCATTCTCACATGTCAAACTAACTACATGTGGTATAGCTCAAATAGGCGCGTCACCAGTAAAAGTCTCGCCTCCAAAGGCCTCCGCCTGCGTGGTTTCGCAGTCTGTGAACAGTGATCTATATTCTGCTTTCCCGGCCATTCTCCTCATAAATGCGATATGAACCATTAGATCTTGTGTCACTTGATCCATGGGCCATGGCCTGGGCATCTCTCCATCAGAAGATCGTCAGTCTTGGGACTCCTGGGCGAAGGTAGTTTGGCGACAAACATCAGCTCTCCATAACCGGCGGCGGTCATAATGGCGGCGCCAGCGTTAGATGCGTCGCTGGCGGAGATCATTAGGCAAGTGCCACTCGTGTGTGAGACTGGGCGATGAGTTAACTCGGACCAGCTCACTGGACTTGGACAAAGTCCCGGATAAACTGCATTGCGCCGCGTGCCACCGCTTTCTCTTCAATGCTTACAAGCCAACGTGTTGCGAGCAGTATATATGTGAACCATGTGAGTCGAATGTGATCACTCCGCGACAGTCGTTGACGGATACAGGCTTTACGGGAGCCCAAGGCAGCTGTCCCATCTGCGATCACAAGCCATTTTCCGAGGAAATATGCAAGCCGAACAAGGCTATGCGCGGTACCGCCAAGGCATACCTTCGAACGGTAGAAAAGAAAGTGGACGACCGATCCAAAGCTCCTTCGACAGAGCCGCCGAGGGCCCAGACTCCCGAGCGCAAAGACCAGATGAATGGTGATGTGGCCGTGGACGGAAACAGGCCAGATGATGCCCAGTCTCCGCCTCCGCTGGAACAAGGGCACGAGATGAAGGGCATCACGGTAGATGAGCGTCGGCCGTCCCTGGAGGTAAGAATTCGTCCGTCGTTCACGCCATCCCTTGCTGACCCGGTGCCACAGGCTGCCGACGAGTCTCAAAAACCGACCTCGGCGGATTCGACCACCGACGCTGCGGACGATGAAGTCGAAATTCAGGTGGAGCCGTCATCTCCGGAAGAGCAGGAGACGCCGAAGGTGATGAATGTGGATGTTGGCACGATGGAGCCAACCAGCGGTGCAAATCTGCACGAGGGAGGCGCCGCGACCAACCCACAGGACCATTCCGATGCGATCGCTCCCGGCATGGACGGCGCGAATTTTGCCAACATGATGAACATGGGTTTCAATACCATGGACTACAACCAAATGATGCAGATGATGGCCGCCACTAGCGGCATGAACGGCTTCAATCCAATGATGGGTGAGTTTTGGTGTCGATTGTCATCACCACCGGCTGGAGCTGACGTGCACAGGAATGCCGATGGGGATGAACCCGATGTCAGCTGGCATGTTTGGCGGCGGATTTGGCGGCCCGAATGGAGGCATGAATGGTATGAACGGCATGAACATGGGCATGAGCTTCAACCCCGGCCAGGGGATGTTCGCAGGCTGGAATGGCCAAAGCAACACTATGTGGCAGAATAATAATGCAAATGCATTCGCGAATGGCATGGGTGGTGATTTTGGTTCCACTTTTGGCTTCAATATGGCTCACCAAGGCAACTTCCAGCAACAGCAGTACCCCCCCAATGGTGACTTTCAACTCGGTTACCATGGCCGTGGCTATGGTCGAAGTCGTGGCCGGGGCCGGGGCGGCTACGGGAGAGGCCGTGGTAATTTCCACCAGTTCTCGCCAAATGAGCAAGCAATGTTTCAGCGTGCGCCCGACCAACACCAATACGAATTCCAGAACATGTCAGACGCCCATGTCGACGATCAACAAGACACAGCGCATCCTGATCACGACGTCGCGGCTCGGACGGAGACGACGGAACCGAGCCAGGAAGATGATGAGTTCGCCCCTGGCGGTCAGGAAGAAGTACAAGAAGCTCTTGGTGACGACTACGAAAAGGCCAAAGCCGGCGAAGAGACGGCCCAGCAGACCGTGGACGCCACAGAGGCCGTTCCCCCCCAGAGTCATCCGTCGGACCAGAGAGATCGCGGTAGTGAAGACCAGCCCGCCGCGGTGAATGGAAACACGGAGAAGGTTGAGATCATGCGGGTACCGTCGCCCAAAGCGTATGATGATGATGAACATTCAGGCAATGTGCCCAGCAAACCGGTGCCCGAGGCATACCAAGAAGACCTGCAAGGACCACCGATGCCACCGCCGTCAGCGCCTCTTGGGCCTGCTGCTCAGTATGGTGATGCTGTGAAAGACTATGGTTTTCGCTCGCGAGGACATGGTAGATTCTCGTCTCGAGGCCGTGGATCTGGTCCCATGCCGCAGCACATCTATCCTACTTCTCCAGTAAAACCTGCTCCAACACTACAGCCCGTCAATTCACCTGAGCCAAAGGGCGTCGGCGTCGTAGGCGCTCCCACAGGACCTCGCGCCATGCGTGAGCCGCCCATCAAGCCCGCTGCTCCCCGTTCGAGTGGAGGCGGTTTCCAAATCGTTGGCAGAGCTTCCATGGTCTCTCAGATCGGTCAACCCCGTGCTACGGTGAAGACGAGAAGTCCTAGCCCTGCCAACGACAACAACGAGTACCGAGATCAAGATGATCGATCGTATTCGAGACGACAATCACGACATGAGAGACGAGACAGCGCTAGATACGAAGCAGAGGAGCAAGATGATGAATACCGTGCCCATGATCGCGATCGTGATCGTGATCGTGACCGACGACGTCGAAGATCCAAGCGAGATGATTACGCCGATGACGATGACAATCAAAACCCGTCCTCCTCCCGACCTGGATCCGTAGACAGGAAATCAGCACACCGAAGCAGGCGGGACAAAGATCGAGAAGGAAAGGAGAAATACTCGGGCAGTTCATCAAAACATTACTCGTCTCGGGCCCGGCGATATCACGACGACAATGGGAATGGAGACTCTGCAATGGACGACTACAGCGGCGAACCCGCAGCACAGTCAACTCGGGACAAAGACACTTTTGATGCGGAGAGCAGAAGTAGTCGCCACGACCGCCCAGGCAGCAAGTTGTCCAGGTACGACGAGCGGGACCGCGACCGGGAGCACAGAGATAAGGACCGAAAGCGCTCACGGCACGACCGAGACCGTGAGGATGAATACTACGGCGACGATGGCGGCGGCGGCGGCTACCAAGAATCACGACACCGGTCTCGCCGCCACAAAAAGGACCATCACCGTGAAGACGCGAGCACGATGACGAACGGAGCGTTGCATCACCGGTCGAGCGAGGCGACTACGTCCGCCGCCCCTGCTCCCGCTCCCGTCGAGGCCGAAAAGGACCCCCACACACTGGAGCGAGAAGCGCGAAACAGAGAGCGCATGCTCAAAGAGCAGCAGCGCAGAGAAAAGGCCGATAAGCGGTCTGGTGGGGGCGGTCACAGGAGAGTCAGTTACAAGTACGAAGATGAAGCGGAGAGGGGGATGGTCGAGAGTGAGAAGGCAACTGCACGATGGAGGTAATGAAGGTGAAGGTCACCAACCCCTCTAAGGCGGCGGTGTCTTGGTTTACTTTTGGAGCATGCTCCCCGATTCCGTTCTCAGACAGTATGCTTTATTCGTCCTTGTCTTCTCCACTTCGACATTCGGCATCAACATCAGCATCGGCAGCAGCATGGCGTTTGAAGCATTCCCAGCATTTGGGATCAAGGTTACGCAAGCCTTCCTGGGGTAGGCATGGTGGTATATTTGGAAAACAAGAATAAAAAGGAATTTGCCATCTATTCACAGGGAAGGTGAGAATTGGGAAAGAGAAAGGTGGCAGTACGGGAATGAATGTATACATGGTTGTTGTGTCTGTCCCTACCACGGTTCTTTCGGACTCGCGCGATTAAGATCAAAGATCGAGGCGAAGCATGAATTCGTTCATTTTGATTCGCTTCCACCTCAAGCTCCATTAACTCTTACATGTAGACTGGAAGGCCTTGTTTTTGCATAATTTCCCTGGCACATTGCCTTTTGTTCATTTGGGCCTTTCAAATCGAGGCCACAACGATGAGACCTTGTACGGTAGTCTCATTCGGATTGGCAGCGACCAAACTCCTCATACTCCCTCTCGCGGCTGCCACCATCGATGTCGTCTTCGACCTCATGTGGTGGCCCATCTTGCTCGCAGAAAAAGGTGCAAGAGTGACTTTTGGGGGGACATGGTGATTGTTCTTTCTCACTTTTCCTTTCCTTTGGCGAGTCTCTTTCGATGCGAAACACCAACTCATCGTCTGGCACCTGCACGACAATCGAACGAGATGGGCCAAGGAGGGAGGAGGAACCATAAAGTGACCGTCGACGTCATCCTGAAGTGTGGACAGACGTGGTCGAGCCGGATGTCAGAAAGGAAATGTAGCCACTGACAAATCTGTATGCGCATAGAGTGCCTCTCAGAGCAGGCTTGCGTGAAAAGTGAGGTTAGGATTGCAGATAACGAGTGTGTGGTGCTGGATTCAAGATTGTGCGCATCTCAGTGTCGATCATCGCCATCGTCTTCTCGTCTTCGTCCACATAGCCACAAATTCCACTTTGTCCTTCACCCCCAGGCCGACACGTTTGACGCGGCCGAGTCTCGCCAGTGCTTCAGCAATCTTGTCCAAGAAGGCCTTTTCCTCTTTGCTCGGCGGCCCCTCGAGTTCTTCGCTGCCGACTAATGTATCAGCGTCGCTGGCCGTACCGTCCGAGGCCAAAGGATCCAAATAATTAGCCGTCGTCTTGGCCACGACCGGTTCGGCTGGCTTCTTCGATGTGTTGTAGATAGCCTCGGCAATTCGAATCCTGATGCAATGCGAGGGTTTGCTGCACAAATTCCACAAAAAGGTGAAATAGGCATGAGGAATCGGCGTGGTGATGTCGGGAGCGGTATATCTTAAGCTGACAGGGAAGACTTTTGTGCGTGGCGGCGCAGACAGTAAACTTGGACTCATGGGAAGAATGCCTCGTCCATTGCTGGTGGTGCACTCGGGAAAGACGGCAACGATCCGGTCCGGGTTTTGTTTGAGAAACGTGTCCAGATCGACCAATTTGGCTCCCTCGGCCGGAGTCATTTGCGGAGAAGTGAAGGCACGGAGGACGGCCTGGAACAGAGAGATCGGTTGCACCAGACGGGTGCGCGGATACGATGCTGTAAAGACAGGGTCAAAAATGGCCGCCAGGTAAAGAGCGTCGATCGGAGAGCCGCTCGACGCAGCGATGATGGAACCTGCTTGAGGGAGACGGGTGTTATGTCTGGCGAGAGACCTGCAAAAGGGTCAGCAGAGAGCAGAATGTAATCTCACGCTCGTGTGCGCGCATTTACCCTTTCTTCACCCCGTCGATCTGCAAATCGATCCACCATATTCCCGGTATGCCCAATATACACCACAACGACGCCTTTCGACCCGCGACTCCGATGGGCAGCCATTTCAGGAAGAAGAAATAGGTCAGGAAGAAGAACAGCAGCAGCGGGACTCGGCACGCAAACAGGAAGAGGTGGAAGGGCAGGTAAAGGCCTGCAGACTCGGTCGGGATGGGAAGAAATGGGGCAATGCCAGATCCTGTCGCTCCCGTTAGCCATGTCTCTGCTACTCCCTCGGCAACATCAGGGTTGGTTCACCTTTGTCACGGAACTGCGAGAACTTCTCCATCTCCTCGACGGCTTGTTCCGAGCAGAATTTCGAGCGCGGAAAAAAAGCTAGTTAAGGTCCCAGGACGAGTATGGATGAGCGACGACGCATCTCAGGCATGATAAACATCAGTCCTTGCGCCCTCATTTGACCAGAGCCGGAGGAGACAAGATAACGAGGACAGGCGGATTACCGGTACATCGAGACTTGCGGATTTGGAGAGTTCAGGCATCGAACGAAAGATCAGACAGCCCTTTCACATGCCAGCACGGCCTGCCAAGTTCCACAAGACGGCTTGGACCCTGCTTGGCACGGCGCGCGGATTCCGTGCTACCTGGGTACATCAGAACCTAGTCTCACTGTCGTCTCTAGAAAGTCACCAGGCTTGACCAAGGCATGAATAGAGCACGATATGAATCATTTGTACCAGGGGGACGATGATACCCGACCTTCATGGCCCCTCCTCGTTACCAGCATCACGGTGACCGCATCGCGGTCGACCATATTTCCGTAAGTTTCGTGGATCGCGCTGGAACAGGTTTACCTGTCAGAGTCCTGCCTGCAGGTTCCTCCTAATCAACTCTCGTCGCCTCAACGGTTCTCCAGATTTAGAGACCCATCCCATTGTATCCTCGAGCAAAGAGGTTGACATGATGACACTTTCAACGGTTACGACTCCCCTCTGGATGCCCTGGGCCGCGCAATATCTCACCTCACATGGTCCCAGCATCACCTGAAGCCCGACGTTCACTCGTCATATCAGACCATAATCTTGTTTCACCCTAATGTTCGGTAGTGGCCGCCTCAGCCTCTGATAGATTCACCGTGGTGATGGACTACTGTCACGGCAACACCGTTTTCCATGAAAGCATCTGCACCGCCGATGTCTCCCAGGCAAGGTAACAACAAGCAGCTCTCGAGAGACCAGTATTATCCAAGTCCATATTCCGCCTTTGTGAACTCCACCAAGCAACGATACGACCGTCCACTCTGTCCAGCAGCCAGACCATTCGGAAAAAGAATACGGAACACATGGAGCGCGAGGTAGAGGGACGGGCAGCGGATGGCGAGCGAACAGGGCCGTCCCAGCCAGTTGAACAGAAGCAATCCAAGGAGCCAAAGCAGAAGAAAGAGTGGTCCGCGTGGAGCGAATATCTTGGAGAGGAACGTGATGAGGAGTATGTCGAGTGGAAGAAGGAAATGGTGGGCGAGGGAAGGGTGGAGGAAGGCCAGACCGAGCAGAACGTGGGGAAGTAAAAGGGAATGGGGAGCACAATGTTAAAGGCGAGCAACCGTGAAATCTTGGAGGAAGCATCCGAGAACAAGAGGCTATCAGTCGCTGCCATCAGTCGCTGCCAATGAGAATGATCCAGTATGAGTCGGATGGATACATGCCATCGTCAACGGTCTTGGTCGAATAGGTGTGACCGCCGCGGTATTTTCTCCCTTCCTTTCCATGTGCCAGACCGTTTGTCCTTCCAGAACGCGACCCCGACAAGTATGCCCCGAGAGGAAGCTTTATTTCTTGATGCTGCCGCTCAAATTGCCTCGCTCACATGGCTCCAGCCTGCGAGTCGTTCGGAGAAGGCGATCTCCCTCGGCTCCAGCCACATAGGCTGCGTCAGGGCGATGTAAGGCCCGTAGTAACTTTTGGTTATTTGATGCTCCACGAACCACTCACGATCTTTCGACCACACCTCAACGAATCGGAACACGCCTGGCTCGCTAGGCGAATGGTAGACATCGAAAAAGAGGTTTTCGGGCTCCTGGATACAACATTCCCAACACGGTCGAAGGGCATCGAGGAAGTTTTGGACGTTGTGAGGGGCCACCTTGATTGTCACGTGGAGCGTGAGTTGGATATTCGAAGATGCCATTGTTTTCGTTGTAAATAATGATCGACTCGTTGGCGACCACGGTCGCCTTGATAGATCTGCTGTCCAATCTTTATATCCTGGGTCATTTGGCCGAACTTGATAAACCCTGCACATTGCTTACCCGCGGATACTCGCTATGTTCCAACCGTTGGGTCGCAAGGGCTCCCAAATGTGGAAATGATATGTATTCTTAACGCCGGATGCACTGCTTACAAAGCGGACCTATCTTTGGCACTCATCATTTGCTGTTCAGGTGAGGCTGGGCATGTACATAGAGTCGCGGAAAGGTTGGCAAAGATGTAACTTAGCGTCGGCAAGGCACTATGACCGCAAAAAGGCAGGTGTAGGAACGCGTCAATCCGCCCAAGACTACAAGATCACATCGTGGAGAAGATATTCGGAGGTAGAGACGGAGAGAGAGGGAAAAGGAGAGAAGGAGGAATGCGGGGGATGATGTGTCGTGTCTTCCACTTCGGTGATCGCCGCTCTTTCAGTGCCACCGTCTTTCACTGCTCACTCCTTCCATCCGTCAGACATTTCAACACCTGACCAGAACGCTGGTGCAGAAAGATGGCGGCGACGTCGAGCCAGCAGTTTGATGTGGCGACCATCAGGGCGCATTTCCCTGCTCTGGCGCAGAAGCAAGTGTTCATGGACAATGCCGGAGGGGCGCAAGTGCTTCATACCGTCATCGCATCGATAGCCGACTATCTGTCGACCACGAACGTCCAGCTGGGGGCGTCGTACCCCGTCTCCGAGGCGTCCACGTCGTCGTTCAACGCAGGGTACATTGCGGGAGCGAAGTACATCAATGCCGTTGTGGAGGAGGTTGTGTTCGGGCCGTCCACGACTCAGCTGTTCCGCAACCTGTCCATCGCCTTGAAGATCGAGCCTGGCTCTGAGATTGTGCTGTCCAACCTCGACCACGAGGCCAACATTGCACCGTGGGTTCAACTTGCCGAGTGGAAGGGGTTGACCATCAAATGGTGGATCCCGACCAAGAATACAAACTCGAATCCCAAACTCGAACCTGATGACCTCAAGCAGCTGCTGTCGCCCAAGACGAGGCTGGTGTGTTGCACACATACATCCAACATCCTCGGAACCATCACCGACATTGCCTCGTTGTCCAAAGTCATCCACGAGACTTGTCCCAGTGCACTGTTCTGTGTGGATGCGGTGGCATATGCCCCCCACGCGCCCATTGACGTCAAGGCGCTCGGAGTGGACTTTTATTCTTTCTCTTGGTATAAAGTGTATGGCCCACATGTCTCCATGCTGTACGCCAGTAAGAAAGCACAGAAAGAACTGCACAGCCTGGGCCACTATTTCAAGCCAGGCGATACCCTGGAAGAAAAGCTCGGTCTTGCCGGGGGGAACTATGAATGCGTCCAAACGGTGCCGCAGATTACATCATATATTGCCAGCCTAGGGTGGGAGGCAATCGCGGCGCAAGAGGAAAAGATCCAGGAGATATTGCTCTCTTACCTGCGTTCGAGGCCAGATCAAATCCACATCTATGGCGAGCCGTCGTCCGACAGAAAACTTCGAGTTCCCGTCATCAGCTTCAAGGTCAAGGGTCAAAGCTCTTTCGGAATCATTGACGCAATCGAAGCGAGATCCCATTACGGCTGCAGGGCTGGCCATTTTTACAGCAAGAGATTATGTGAGAAAGTGCTTGGGATCCCAGACGCTGATGATGGAGTGGTCAGATGCAGTCTCCTCCATTACAACACTGAAGAAGAAGTCCAAGGCTTAGTGCACGTGTTGGACGAGGTGATCAAGGAAGGAGAAGGGAAGGAGCGGTGAAGGATAGAGAGAAGAAAGATCTCGCCAGGTAGATGGCAGCACATTCGAACTGCAGGATCCATAGACCACTAATAAGAAGCGAATTAGGCACCATGGCTGCTCACGGAGAGTTCTTCAAGGGCACACAAATGAACGCATACCGGTCGTCCCCAAGCATTGCAATCCCTTCACTGCTCCGCTGATCAATACGGCGAGACTTCGCCAGCAGCTTGTGGAGCACCCCAACCCATCCACTGCTCAGCCGGTCAGCATCCCCTCAATACGCCTGGGTGTACAGCAGATTGTGGAGCTCGGCGGGAGCTTTATCGCGCCGACGGCGTAAAAATCTACCCGAGAATAGAGAAATTTGAAATCATCCGACTGTCCTGCTCACGGTCCCCAACCAGCAGAGACCCAAAGCCCTTGTTCCCTGAGAAACAGCCATTGGACCAAGATGCTTGGCTGCTGACAGCTCGGAGATACAGTTCGGGTTTCGGTCCTCTGCCAGGCGCGGTCTGAGGGACGCCGAAATGCCGGCCAAAGATCAATGAGACAGGAGATTGGGACGAAATAAAGGGCTGCCGGAAAAAGTCATCTTCCATATACCAGTTTCCAAAGCAGTGTTGAGATAGGCCAAGGTCTGCAGTGGAAATCTCCAGATAGTGACAAAGGGTCAATTCGCCAAGGGAGCGGCATCATATAGCATCTCGTGGACACTGTTGGGACACAGGCAAGTGTTCCTGGCTTGGAAGCGCTTGGCCTCCGGCACATCTATAAGACCACCGTAGACTGCATCTTCGATAGATCAACCATCCATCTCATCAGTCCGGTTCATCAGGCACTCAGGGGCAGAGTGTTAGATTTTGACGGTCTCCAGGAGGACAGGCGGTGGCAAGCTTAATTTGCTTGCTTCGTTATACACAAAACGTGCGACGAGTTGGGTTGTGGAAGATGAGATTAAAAAAGGGGCCCTTCGGAAGTGATATCCTGATCACGTGATGAGTCTTTGAGACAGTGGTATGACCAGAGGCTCGCTCGGCACTAATGAGCAAACTGAATTGTTTAATTAGTCTAAGACGGACGACGGATGAAAAGCGACAGAAGAAAGGCCATCACGATTCAACACACCTGCCAACATCGTGTCCATATACATGACCAATTGGTGACGCAACTCTCGCTAAAGTTTCCTCCTGTGGTCCACCCAGATTGACAGGTACGTATGCATGGACGGGGTTTCGCTTCCTTGCCACTATTACTCTTTTACCTTCATACAAGCTCAATGCATACTGACGCTGCTCATTGGTGCTGAAGTTTGCTCCTTTTTCTACATCTGCTCGGATCTCCTTCACAATAGTTGATAAGCTGCCGTTCCGTTTGGGTGAACCATATCGACGGTCAACTCCGACTGTGCTATGAGTCGAGAAGCAGTATTCGGTACTGCCTGCAAAACATGCCGCCGTCGGGGAAGAAAATGTGATCGAACACTTCCGACGTGCATGAGCTGCCGGAATAGGGGGGTGCTGTGCGAAGGATACGTGACACGCTGGGTCGGGGTTGCAGCCAGGGGAAAGTTGGCTGGCCAGACATCCCCAGTTAGTGACGATAGGGATGCCAGTTGCCCGCGACAGCCTGTTTCGACCAGGTCAAGATTACCGTCAAGAAGGACAAATTTCTGCCGTGGAAAGCCCCCTAACCCGACCTTATGCCATAAGGCCATAACTCCTTCAACACCGGGCGTGCATACTGGTCGAGTATTCGACGAGTCAAAAGATGACAGCATTGATTCTTCACCATCTGACGCAAGTCCAAATGAGATGTTAATCCGACGACGGCGAAGTTGGAATCTCCCCATACATGTGACACGGTCGTGTGACAATCTAGAGGGATTGATCGGGTACTGTACGCGAACACCATGTGGATCTGATGATCTAGGCTAAAGAGGATCTTAGACGCTCGCGAGCTCAGCACTGTTTTCTATCTTGGATTCGGGCCTGCAGATTCACCATATACCTATCACATTCTCCCCATGGCGGAGCAGATCCCATCTGTGCGGTACGCCATTGCGGCATCTGCATCTTGTCATCTCGCCAATCGACTGGGGAATGATGTTCTGAAAAGGCAAAGTCTTCAATTCCGTGTGAAGGCGACCGAATTATTGAGGCAGAGACTGAGGAGCGAAGGCCAAGCACCAGAGTTGGGATCTCTTGCCAGTATGTTGCTACTTGCGCAACTTGATGTATGTGCGCTCCGCCCTGAATCAGACACTGCTCTAATCCTGGATGAAGCTGTGCTCAGGCGATTGTGGAGAGTTCGAAACGCATCTGAAAGCGGCGACAGCGCTTGTTAAATTTCGTGGCTCTGACGGGACCGACCGAGGGTTTTTTGAGCAGCGTCTCACATGGTAAGTCAGTGTCTCGCCTTGCATTCCATGCCTCACGAGCAACAGGTTGGACATTATGGGTGCAACAACCGCATCCAGAATGCCGCGTTTGAGCTCCGCTGACGTCAAAGCGGCGTTGAACAAGTTCAAGACCCCCCAGGGCAGGGCGTGGGGATTCGACGTCTTCCACTGTCCGATCGATCTCTTTGAATACATCGCAGATATCACTATGCTGTATAAGCTACAGTGCCGTTCCGAAACGCGTCGACCGGACGTATTGGAGAAAGCTCTTCTCCTGGGTCACTGCGTCAAAACGTGGAACTTTGCAGATCCCACATCTGGCCCACGGTTCCATATGGTCGAGGCGTGGCGATCAGGAATCCTCTTGTACCTAGACCGACTCTTCCAGCTCCCGAAAGACGTGTTTGACGCACCTTCTTTGGTGAGCGGCATTCTTGATCATGCCAAAGCAGTCCCTTCAAGAACCAGCTGGAGTTATTCCATGCTCTGGCCTTTATTTCAGGCCGGTCTCTCATTGCGACACGATGAGTGTGAGAGAAAGGAATGGCTGAGAAGTGAGCTGAACACCATGTTTCAGGCACTTGGCTGCTACCACCCACACCATGCAATTGAAGCATTGGAGCAAGTCTGGCAGAAAGACGATGATCATAACTACAACTCCATCACACTCGGTATCCAGCACCGCCGGCTCATGCTGGCGTGAGAGATTATCACTCTCTTGGGTCCAACCGGGTTCAGGATCAGACAGAGTCTTCTCTCGGACCAAGACAACGCCTCTCACGGACACAGGCTCTCAAATGACGATTGCTAGGCTACCTAGCTGCTTCCTGCCGTATCTGTAGTATCCGAATGCGCGCAGAAGCCAGATGGAATTCCGATAAGCTGGGTAAATCGGAGGATGTAGAGATATGGGAGAGCATATATTATTATGACCACTAGATGCTTCCTTTTTCATCGTCTACCCATAAAGTATCCGCTGGTACAGGCTTCCTGAGGATTATTTGTCGACTCTCCCCTTTCCGAACGAAAAAAATGGGCGACGAAAACTACGATGGTCGCTCTCGGATCGAGGAACAACCTGCCCTTACTTTGTCCCCGGGCTCGGGTGCTGTCGTTCTTTGTGTTCTAGGTTCCAACTATGCGATACGTTTTACGGCTTCGAATAATATTCATCATACACAGAATCAATTTCTTGTAAAATCTCATTCTTCACCTTCGGCTTGGCCCATGAAATATTGACGGCGTTTCTGGCCAGGATGGAAATGTCTTTGTCGGTGAAGGCACACAGCTTCTTTGCAAGCAACATGTTGTGCAGTATCCAGCAGTCTTCCATGTACGCAGGATCGTCGCTGGCAATGCAGATTCGAATCCCAGCATCGTAGAGTGTGCGGATTCGTGAGCCAATATCGTTGTGGGACTGATGCCGCAGGTAAGCCCAAGGGCAGATGGTCATACCAACATCACGCTCAAGGATCAGGTCGATCAAGTCCTGCCGTTCCGCCGCGTTGAGGCCGTGGTCAATACGTTGGGCACCTGTGCCCGCAACCGTTGAGGCGACCTGTCGAATATGTTCGTGGGTGTCCTTTTGGCCGACATCACAGTGGGCCGTGATATTCAACCCGTCCCGTCGAGCCAAGGCGAAGACTTCTTCAAAGAGTGACGGAGGGCGGTCATACTCATTGGAATCAAGGCCAATACCGATGATCATGTCTCGGTAAGGACGAGAGGCCTTATAATGCTCCATGGCCGATTCGGGTGAGAGATCACGGAGGAAGCACATGGTCCATGCAGATTTTACCTATTCATCATCCGTGAGATCGATCACTCCCGGCAGTGAGGCATGTTGGTGACTCACATTGAGCTCCTTTTCTGCCTTGATCTGTGCCTCTTTGAAGCCATCCATCATGTCCTTCCAAGGAACTCCGCGGCTCGTGTGACCCTGTGGATCAAAGAAAGGCTCGCAATACCGGACGTTCATGGAAGCAGCATGCTCGAAATAGTTCATGGCAAGCTCAAAAAAATCCTCTTTCGTTTTCAAGGCTTCGAAGCCTTCGTAGTACGCTTCGAAGAAGAGAATTCGCTCCTCGGAGTTATTCATATTTCGATTGGGCCGTGGCTGTATCGTGTCGTAAGCTTTTATCAACTCATCCAAGGTTTTGAGCTCTGGGCTGTTTTGTCCAAGCCTCAGTTTGGTGCCATTTCTTTGTGCCAGCTTCCATCTCAATTCTGGAGTCAGAGTCCCTTCAATATGCACATGCAGCTCAACCTTGGGAGTATCAAGAACGAACTTGTCGTTGGCGGCCAACAATTCTCCTCTCAACTTCTTGCGAAGCTCCAAGGGGAGCGCTTCTTCGATACCCATTGCGAAGTTATCAATTTGCCGTGATGACTATAGAGAATACCTGGAATTTGACTGGGGGAATGCACCATAAATACTAGTCCTGGAACTACGTTCCGTCCGAGGGCCAGCCCGGCCGTTGCGGAAATCCCCGCCTTGGAACCGATAACAGTCCAGAGGCTGTATTCTAGTTGGCAGGATCCGAGGGCAAGGGCCCCTGGCCGTTGTCGAGGATCTATTCCCAAACAGGTGGCTATTTCAGTTGGCTAACTCCACCCACCTAGATTGCAAATGCCGAAAGCCTGGATGTGTTATTCGGCAGGCTGTTATCAAAAGTCTACTCCAGAACGAGTCACAATTTCAGTCTTTGAACTCCACTTACCTAGAAAACGTACTCAAAGAGTATAGAGTCCGAATTACACCAGGGCGACATGTATCATTCAATAGATACCGTCAGTGCACATGGTGGTAAACCCTGAATACCGACCGTCTTTAATTCAAAGTTGCCACAGCCTATCTGGGCGATCATTGATACGTCCAAAGTCCATGAAGAACAGGCCACTTATCGAAGTGCCCAAACGCAAGCGCCTTCCTGCCGACAGTGGCCGGTGCTCTGGTTATCATGCCACACTCATGGGCACAGATATGCTAGCGCAATCTGGAATCATTAAATCATGCTTGCCTTATGTAGCGAGAAAGCGGTCTCCCAAGAGTTGGTGTGTTTCCAACCTCCTTACACTTTGCTAGACGTGGTCTGTAAACGCGATTCTTGGACCACCCTGCAGATTCAGTCATGTCTGAGAAAAACTTGCCCACCATTGAGACAAAAACTGAGCCTTCTCAAGATGAGGAACAAGGAACGATAGCTCAGGCAGATGAATTTTATGCCATCCACCGCGGCCACGGTGAGCTTGAAGTGGCCCACATCCGTGAACGAATCCCCATCCTCCGAAACCTCAGAGCAGTTGAGGCTTGGTTGGACCAAAAGCTTGGTGTTGAGAAGACCGGCGCCGAACGGATTCGGGAGGATCAACGACGTCCTCCAAATCGCCTCAATGTACGTTGCTGTCAGGACCCTTGTGAGGCCTTGGAACGCACACACTGACACCATTCACTTTATCCTTCAGATGATGTTCTTTTGGTTCTCGATGTTGATATCACCGGGTCTCATTACCATGGGCATTCTGGGTCCTATCTTTGGGCTGTCCGTCAACGATTCTATTGTCATTAGTGTCTTCGCCTCCTGCATTGGCTCCATCATACCGGCGTTTACCGCTACGTTATGCGCTCCCACCGGTCTTCGTCAAATCGCCGTGTCTCGTTATGCCTTTGGAATCTGGGGCTCCAAGTTTTGTGGCCTTCTCAACATCATTGTGAATGTCGGCTTCGGCACCATCAATTGCATCGTGGCCGGTCAGCTGATCAGTGCCGTCAGTGGAGGAAAGGTCACTATTGTGGCTGGAATTGTTATCCTCTGTGTGGGATCCTACATCATCTCCTTCTTTGGCTTCCGGATTATCCACCGATATGACCAGGTGGCCTGGATCCTGATTCTCATCTTCATCTGCATCGAATATGGCCAGTCGGCAAAGTACTTCTCCCCCACCCCAGGGCTGTCTTATTCCTCGGGCATGGACAGGACTGGTGCTGCGCTGAACTATTTCGCGCTCATCTTTGGCGAAGCAGCGGCTTGGTGTTCGATGTCGGGCGACTACTATGTCCACTATCCCGCCAATGTCAACAAGTGGCTCGTCTTCTGGATGACCTGGGTTGGTCTCACAATTCCAACCTTTTTTGTTCTCATCCTTGGTAACCTCTTTGGGGGCATTGTCCTCACGAATCAGACAATGTCTGACATCTATGACGACGGAGGGATCGGTGCACTGATCCTGGCGACCATGTCTCCTGCCGGCTGGAGCAAGTTTGTGTGCGTCATGTATGCGCTATCATTTAGTACGTCATCGGAAGAAGTTTGAACGACGTTTTCAAGGCACAAGCTGACCGGAGATACAGTGGCAAATGTGACGGCGATTTATTATTCCTCGTCACTGTCGATTCAGTTGTGGGGGAAGCATTTCATGGCCGTTCCGCGGTTCGTGTGGAATACCCTCCTTGCTGCGATCAGCCTGGGTCTAGCCTGGGGTGGAAAAGACTCTCTCGAGAATATCATCACCGATTTTCTCTCCCTCCTTGGGTATTGGACAGTGTGCTTCGGAGTGATCCTGGCGGTCGAGAATTTCTGGTTTCGACCACGCATTGGTGGTTATGACCTTGAAGGCTGGCAGGACCAGGACCGTATGCCTTGGGGTATCGCGGGGTGTCTTAGTCTGGCGTTAGGCATTGGCCTCAGCTTTTTGGGCATGGATCAGACCTGGGTAAGCGTGTTCATTCCTCTCTTCTTGATCCTGCAACCGTTGTTGCCAATTCCACGAGGCTGTGTTACTGACGAGACGGGAACAGTATGTAGGACCCGCGGCCAAGCCGATTGGAACATACGGCGGTGACGTGGGAAACTATATTACCTTTGTGGCGGTTATCATCAGTTACCCACTTCTTCGACACTACGAGATCAAGCTTGCAGGCCGATGATCGTGTCCATCAGAACAAGACGTCTGCAAGAATTCGCCTGCTTCTACTGATCTCCAGGGTTGGTGAATTGGCGCGCAAAGGTCGGGGCGCAAAGGTCTGGGAAGCAGTGGCCCGTTTTCAGCGCGCACCGTATGATAAAACGTGGAGCAAGAGATGAAAGTTGTTGTGTGAAAAAAGAAGGATCTGTCTGAAGAGCTGCTAGCTTGCTTGCTCGAGGAGGGTTCTAGCTCTCTTACATATCCGAGTGAGCCAACAGCTGTGCTCTGCCCGTGTCACCATCGCGCCACGACTCCTTCACTGTTGTCTGAGGTGTCTCCTCATCAGTCCCTCATCCTTCACTATTCCTCGGTGTTCAATATATATGGACGCCGGTCAGAAAAAATTAGGGGTCAACTGGTCTTCTAAATTGTAGGTATACTAATCGTGGAAGCCCAAAACGCGACCCAAGACGAGGTAACCGCAACTCAGAGTAGAGCCGAGGCCCTGTTTGCCCCCCCTCTCTTCTCCAGCCTCATCACGTCTGCCCCTTCCTTAGGATCTGAATGGGGTGGTTCTCCTGAACTCCCAGTGACCGCTTCCGGAAGTGTCTGGCATCGGATGATAACCCAGAACGCCCTCGATGAAGGCCAGTATTAATACAACATTAACGACAGCATGACGCTGATGGTGGTCAAAAGGCTCGATTGTTAATGTGTCATAGAACAACCCGAGTCCAAAGTTTGACTCCACAAGCTTGATGCGCAAGTATGGAATCTGAAAAGGATCAGGATCAATCACGGCTTTATCAGTATCCCGTTCGAACTTACCTTTCTGACATCCTGAGGATCATTTTTGATCCACCGTTGAAAGTATTCTGCCAAAAGCCGCAAACTGGGCTCATGTGTTGCAGTCACTGTGACGCTATTTGCCCCCATAGATGACACTTGGATCAAATAAGGAGTCAATGTTCGGAACAGAATATCTGGCCTCGGCAAGGTCTGGAGAGAAGGTAACACATCCGGGACTTCCATTTCCGGCTCTCGAACTCGAACACTGACACTTTTGCTATCGGCAGCCGACTCAACATTTGCCCAGTCGTCGTCGTCTTTGAGAGATTGAGACTCTTCAAGCTTGGTAGATGGCTTCTGAGGTTCAAAAAGGGTCGCGAAATCTGTTTCGAAACCTGATCCAGCACTCCTAGGTGGAGATATTGATTTCTTTGGCAGGGATATAATAAATGCACGTCGCTTGTCCGCCCAAGATGTTTTTGGTCTTGATTCGTCAGACACCTAGGAGATAAGTCAATGCCCTTTCCTAGTGATTTGGATCTCGGCAGATGCATTTACTTGGATGAAGAGTTTCACCGCTCTGACTGCTTCAATTTTGCCCAGGAACTCTTCAGTCCACGATTCAAACTTGTCATCTTCGAGCCTCACGGCGAGCGTATCACACCAGGTGGTCACAACATCTGCAATAGTCGGAACGAAGATTGCCTTGTCTGAATACGTTGACTCAAACTCAGCCCAGAGCATCTGCCATTCGATATCACATGATACTGGGTAGCCGATGACATCTGCTAACTTCTTGATAGATTCCTGAACAGGAGCATCTTCCTTGTCGTAGAAGTCTCGAATATCCTTCCGAATTTGCAACGGTCTGGAGTCTGTTAGGTCTCAGCAAGGCCCAGGAGAGAGAACTCACAGCTGAGACATGCTTTGCTGGATTCACCGGAGAGAACATTGAGGACGGGACAATGGAGGAGTTCTGCCCCTGGAGTACGGAGTATGGCTGTCAATAAACCCCTCAACAAATCCTAATTCCTCGTATTGATCCTAGGGCTAGCGACGCTAGTGGAGTGAGAACTTTGTCCCCACCCGACCTCGGCAAGTCCCGCCTCTCTTGACTCGATCTTGTGTTCAAATGGTCGGGCTTGCTGAACTCTGACCTATCTCTGACGCATACCAGAGTATTGCACTGTCCAGGAAGGACAAGCATTCCCAAATTCGGCGGCGGTGTCGAGAAGCCGTGGTTGAGATGCACAAGTGCAATATGCCACCGCCCTTTGGGCCGCCAGGGGTTCAGCGTTTCAGAACATCAAACTCGCCTAATTTTCCACGTGCAGACCAATGATAGGCCGTGAGGGGCGCGAACAGTCAGCCTTGAGCTTCTAGGGAGTTAAGCCACAGGGGTTGCATCAATCTTCCGGCGCTCCCCGTGTTTGAACTCAGGCACCTCCCCGCCATGATGAGAAGGATAAAATAGTCCCTCCTCGCAGGACATCTCCTCTCTCACAATTCGAGAACTTTAGCAACGTACCAGTTGAAAATGCCTTACAAACAACCAGCTGATAAATTGCCACTGGCAGTCCGTAAGAATGGTGAGAATGGGTCGCTCTGGATGGTACCTGGTTCGACTGATCGTGTTTAGTGCGGGATGAATGGGAAAACAAGAAACCACAGATTGAAGAAAGAATCTCAAAGGCTTTGGGTGAGCAATGGACTGTGACCACGAATCCAAATCTGTTGTACGTATACACAGATGACGAGTCCTACAAGTCGCAAATCGGTAGTGTCGTCACATGGTAAGATCTAATTTGGAACCCAACTTACACCAGGACTGAATGAATGACAGGTATATGGAGCCGTTCTGTGACAATCTGGAGTCCTTCATCAAGTCTTACGGAGACGACGGCAAGGCTGAACTCAATTCCCTCTGTTCCAAGCACCAATTGGAGTTTGCCCCCCAAGAAGACACAAAGTTCACCTATGGTGGCCTTCAAATTAAGGGAGGCCTGCTTCGCCTGGTCTTTTCTGATGGACAATTCGCCGTGAATGTGTGGGATGTCAGTCGCGACTTTCAAGAAGCAATCAAGACGGCTGCATCTTCTGGCGGTTCTAGCGCCTTCAACATCATTGCCAGGAACTCCGTCCGAAGCGACTACGACCCGAAGATCGGCGAAATTCAAGAGGCCATTGGCAAGCTTGTCGGCATCCCAGACATCAAACTGAACCCCAATTTTGAGAATAACGCTGCCGCTTTGGCTAAAGCAGGCGATCAAGTCAGAGATGACTGGGACAAACAGATCGGCGGTGCCACTTTGGGATATTTCGGGGGTCTGAAATATCAAATTGAGTATGCAGGATTCAAGGATGATGATATGCTTCAAGAAGCCTTCCAAGAGGCAATTCCGAAGAACGAAATCTTGCTCCGGGTGGTCGACAAATTGCAGAATGGTACCTACCACGAAATTCTGGTTGAGGATGGTGTCTTGGTTATCCAAGTAAGTAAACTCGCTCTAGATTTCAAGAATATCTCGCTAATGTGGACATTCAGACCACGCCTGATCGTTGGTGGGTCAACATTGACGATGTGGGAAACAAAATTTTGGATATCTTGTGAGGATTGGGTGTCATAGAAGCATTGTCCAGATTCAGCTCCTTACTTTTCTAAACTCCCTCAGCCTCGTTCCCGCCTGGATATTCCGTCTTGTCACCAATGGCGAGTTGTTAGTGTGTAGCACAAAGGTCTCGCCCACTTCACAGCGGCCGGAACTTCTCGACATGTGTTATCAGCAAGCCACTCTAGGGTGCTGGGAAGGACGCTCTGGAACTGTGGTGTGTTGGGAACACAGGGAGTGTCTTCACTGGTAAGCGCTTGGCCTCCAGCACATCCATAACACCACCATAGACAGAATCTTAGATAGTATCCATCAACCATCATGGCTTGCTTGGTCCATCAGGGTGCTGAAACGGGCACCCTTAAGTTGGGCACTGGAAATGACCTGGGGCTGGGTGTTGAAACTGGCCCCCAGGTGCCAGGATTGCCCGGGGGGTGTGTTAAAAACGACGCTCTAGAGTTGGGTGCTGAAAATTGGCACCCAGTGCAGATGTCCCCACTCCTCGCCACAATTGGCCCGGCCAGTAAGCCTAGCCAGTTGACCCAGCCAGTTGGTCCAGCCAGTTGACCGACCAGTTGACCCGAAGTCAGTTGACCCTGGACCAGTTGGCCTAACCAGTTGACCCCGACCAGTTGACCCAGCCAGTTACCGACCAGTTGACCCCCGACCAGTTAACCCATGGCCAGAACAGGACCCTTGGTTCAGTTCGCCGACTTCTACAGGCAAGCAAAACTCAGCGGTCATGATTTCATTTGCTGATTACAAAGTCCATGACCGACCTAGAGAGCTGTGCCAACTACGCAGACGCCTGGGAACCAGGCAGTCGCTTGTGGGCATCACAGGACTCGAGCTCGATGCCAAAACGCATGTTGGTAACTCTGCATTCGGATGAAATGCTGGTGCCAACGGATATTGTGATCCTGGACCCAGCTTCATTAACGCCTATGGTTTGCTTCGGACACAGGAAAATTTACAAGATTGAAGTGAAATAGTGCAAGGATTCGCTGACGAGAAGGGTTGATCACACTTCAGGATTCGCTAGGTACTGGCAATTCAGATGTGGACCGAGGCGAGGGCCTGGTAGGCAAAGGTCCTCTGACTCAAGCACATGTCGACTTTCAGCGCATTTTCGCAATCTCGGTAAGCTACATGGGGATCCGTCTAATCGTGAAATGCACAGGTCCCTTCAACGGGCGCAACTTGCGCGACTGTGGGGGCCGAAGTCGTAGGCGGCTACAGGGCGCAATCATCGGAGCAGGCGATCATGGCGAGACCGCCACAGTTCTGGCCACCAGGAGTGCCGCGACGAGTGCGTATGTTAGGGTTTACTGCATCCCAAGTGGACGGCTGACCATAGAACTTTCACGTGTTGGCCTACGGCCTGACGTCGCTTGAACTCTCCGGCCTAGCAACGCAACAACAACATCGACCGCGTCATTCATCTACTCGTCTCCATGTTCTAACACCACCAAAAAGTCCATTAACGTAAATCACTAGTAAGCGAGACAACCCCATAAGCGAGACACCACCAATCCACACCAAAATCACCAAAATTCAGCATGCAACTGTGCTCCGCCAGAGCACTCAACTGGCTCCAAAATTGATCATCAGATGCAAAATTATACGTTATTTCCCTCTATGAGCATTCCAGTTCTTGTAATCAGCTCTACCACTAAATGGCCCCCAATTTGGGGGCCAAAACCGTGTTTTGCCAGCTGGAACTAACAATAATGGCTCTAGAAGCCTGATAATGCATGGCTCTACTGAAAAACAGTACTAGAAGCGATTTTCAGTCTCTGCAATTGATGAGAGACCTGGGCTGTTGAGTTATTGCGGGTCGAATTTTGGTGTAGATTGGTGGTGTCTCGTTTATGGGGTTGTCTCGCTTACTAGTGATTTACGTTAT
>Ga0255336_100981_pt1 | contig 27534 bp, 24 predicted proteins | sample MeOH1_35cm_T3_17_FD_189102 | JGI IMG/M metagenome (GOLD analysis project Ga0255336, IMG submission 189102) | Sandy soil microbial communities from University of British Columbia, Vancouver, Canada - MeOH1_35cm_T3_179 | ecosystem: Engineered > Artificial ecosystem > Sand microcosm > Unclassified ...
TCCCACTCGATTGTCGCCGGCGGCTTCCCCGAAATGTCATACACCACCCGGTTGATCCCGCGCACTTCATTGATGATCCGGTTCGACACATGCCCCAGCAACTCATGCGGCAGATGCGCCCAATGCGCAGTCATGAAGTCCAGCGTCTGCACGGCACGCAGCGCGACAACATACTCATAAGTCCGCCCATCACCCATCACCCCAACGCTCTTCACCGGCAGAAACACCGCGAACGCCTGGCTCGTCAGATCGTACCAGGACTTGCCGGTTTCCTTGTCGATGAAAGTCCGCAGCGTCTCGATGAAAATCGCGTCCGCGCGACGCAGAAGATCCGCGAAATCGCGCTTCACTTCGCCGAGAATCCGCACGCCCAGACCCGGGCCCGGGAACGGATGGCGGTACACCATGGCCGGCGGCAAACCGAGCTTGACGCCGAGTTCGCGCACTTCGTCCTTGAACAGTTCGCGCAGCGGCTCGAGCAGCTTCAGGTTCAGCGTCTCAGGCAGGCCGCCCACGTTGTGGTGGCTCTTGATGGTCTGCGTGGCTTTCTTGCCCTTGCCGGCCGATTCGATCACGTCCGGATAGATCGTGCCTTGCGCCAGCCACTTCGCATCGGTCAGCTTGCCGGCTTCGGTCTGGAACACCTCGACGAATTCCGCGCCGATGATCTTGCGCTTCGCCTCCGGATCGGTCACACCGGCCAGCTTGCGCAGGAACACTTCGCTCGCGTCGACGTGAATCACCTTCACGCCCAGGTGGTCCGCGAAGGTCGCCATCACCTGCTCGGCTTCGTTCAGGCGCAACAGGCCATGATCGACGAACACGCAGGTCAGCTGATCGCCGATCGCGCGATGCAGCAGCGCCGCCGCCACCGACGAATCCACGCCGCCCGAGAGCCCCAGAATCACGTGTTCCTGACCGACCTGCTCGCGGATCTTCGCGACGGCTTCGTCGATATAGTGGCCCATTTCCCAATCCGGCTGCGCGCCGCAGATCTTCAGCACGAAGCGTTCGAGCATGGCGCGGCCCTGCACAGTGTGCGTGACTTCCGGGTGCCATTGCAGGCCGTAAAAATGGCGCTTTTCGTCGGCCATCGCGGCGATCGGGCACGATTCCGTCGACGCCATCAGCGCGAAGCCCGGCGGCATTTCCAGCACCTTGTCGCCGTGGCTCATCCACACCTTCAACATGCCGTGGCCTTCCGCCGTGGTGAAATCGCTGATGCCTTCGAGCAGGCTCGTGTGGTTACGCGCGCGCACTTCGGCATAACCGAACTCGCGCAGGTGGCCGATATCGACCTTGCCGCCCAGCTGCTCGGCCATCGCCTGCATGCCGTAGCAGATGCCGAGCACCGGCACGCCGAGTTCGAACACGGCCTGCGGCACGCGCGGCGTGTCCGTTTCAGTGACCGAGCTCGGGCCGCCGGAAAGGATCACGCCCTTCGGCGCGAAGTCGCGAATGAACGACGCATCGACGTCGTACGGATGAATTTCCGAATACACGTTGGCTTCGCGAACGCGACGTGCAATCAGTTGGGTGACTTGCGAACCGAAGTCGAGGATCAGAATCTTGTCGTGCATGGCAGCGGACGGAGTCAAAGAGTAAGCGGATACGGAATGCCGCGCACAGCGCGCGGCGTTGAATTCAAAGCGGTCCACGTGGGGACATTGGAGCGTGAAGCGTAACGATGCAGCGCCGTCGCGCAAGCGCCGCCGCAGCCAGTAGCTCGCGGCGAGCGCAAACGGAATCCGGTAGCTTCGGCAAACGGCGTGGCGCGCGGCGCGTCAGCCATGAAACGGCGGCCGGGGCGCGTTGGCGGCGCCATCGCGGGCTTCGTCCCGCGCAGCTGCGGCTTCCGCCCGCGCTGCGCGTTCGGAATCCGTCAGACCGGCTTCGTCGGCCACCGGATGAAGCGGCGCCGCTGCAACAGGACTGGCGGGACTGACTGGACGCGTAACCGGCACGACGGGCTCAACCACCGGCTCGGCGTGATAGACCGGAAAGCCCGCTGTCACGCGGCCCGGCTCGCGCCGGTTGGCCGCGTCTTTCGCCGCGTCTTTGGCAGCCTGTTTTTCGGCGCGCTCCGCGGCTGCGGCTTCAACCAGCCGCACCTTTTCACGCCGCCGCACCGCGCCCGACAACCGCACGCCGCCCAGACCGATCACCAGCAAGACGACACCCGTCAGCACCGCGACGATCTGACCGAAACCGGTCAGCGCCGGCGTATGCAAACCGAGCAGCCACACCAGCATCAGCAGGCCGGTCAGCCAGTTCACATGGCCGACCACTCGCGCAACCGCGGTCGTCAGCGCGCCGTCGATCGACGCGTGCAGAGCCAGCCACGCGAGCCCGATCAGCGCCACGCCGAACCCCTGGCCGACCAGAGCCGGCTGGGTCTGCACCAGAAGCAGCGCGTTGTACAACGAAGTCCACGGCGTCAGCAGAAAAAGCAGGCCGAACGCAAGCAACAGCAAGGCATCGAGGATGAGTACACCGCGCAGCAATGGCTTCATTAGCGTTTAGTCCACGTGGTAGTTGGGCGCTTCCTTGGTGATCTGCACATCATGCACGTGCGACTCGCGCAAGCCCGCGCCCGTGATCTGCACGAACTCGGCCTTGTCGTTCATCTCGGCGATGGTGCGGCAGCCGCAGTAGCCCATGCTGGCGCGCACGCCGCCGATCAGCTGGAACAGGATCGCGTTGACCGAGCCCTTGTAGGCGACGCGGCCTTCGATACCTTCCGGCACCAGCTTGTCGATGTTCGCCGAGTTGTCCTGGAAGTAGCGATCCGCAGCGCCGTCTTTCATCGCGCCGACCGAGCCCATGCCGCGGTACGACTTGTACTGGCGGCCCTGGAACAGGAACACGTCGCCCGGCGCTTCTTCGGTGCCGGCGAACATGCTGCCCATCATCACGGCGTTCGCGCCGGCGGCCAGCGCCTTGCTGACGTCGCCGGAGAAACGCACGCCGCCGTCGGCGATGACCGGCACGCCCGTGCCCTTCAGCGCTTCGGAAACATTCGAGATCGCGGTGACTTGCGGCACGCCCACACCGGCAACGATCCGCGTCGTGCAGATCGAGCCCGGGCCGATACCGACCTTCACGCCGTCTGCGCCATATTCGACGAGCGCCTTGGCCGCCGCCGCGGTGGCGATGTTGCCGCCAATCACTTCGACCCGCGGGAAGTTCTGCTTGACCCACTTGACGCGCTCGAGCACGCCTTTGCTATGGCCATGCGCCGTGTCGACGACGATCACGTCCACACCGGCCTGCACCAGCAGTTCCACGCGCTCTTCGTTGTCTTCGCCCACGCCGACCGCCGCGCCTGCGCGCAGCTTGCCGTGCTCGTCTTTACAGGCGTCCGGGTGTTCGGTCTGCTTGGTGATGTCCTTGACCGTCATCAGGCCGCGCAGTTCGAATGCGTCGTTGATCACCAGCACGCGTTCGAGGCGGTGGCTGTGCATCAGCGCCTTGGCTTCGGCAAGCGACGTGCCTTCCTTGACGGTGACGAGGCGCTCGCGCGGCGTCATGATGTTGCGCACCGGTTCGTCCAGGCGCTCCTCGAATCGCAAGTCGCGGTTCGTGACGATACCCACCAGCTGCGCGCCTTCGACGACCGGGAAGCCCGAAATGCCATGCTGGCGCGACAGTGCGATCACGTCGCGCACCTTCATTTGCGGCGGCACGGTGATCGGATCACGTACCACGCCCGATTCGAAGCGCTTCACCTTGGCGACTTCACGCGCCTGTTCGGCCGGCGTGAGATTCTTGTGGATGATGCCCACGCCACCCATTTGCGCCATTGCGATGGCAAGGCGGGCTTCAGTGACCGTGTCCATCGCGGCGGACACGAGCGGCATATTCAGGGAAATGTTGCGGGTCAGCCGGGTCTTGAGGCTGGTGTCGCGCGGCAGAACATCGGAGAAAGCCGGGACGAGGAGCACGTCATCGAACGTGAGTGCTGTTTGGATCAGACGCATGGCAAATCCTATAGGCGCAAAAGCGAATTATACGCGATACCTCCCTGGTTTTCACTGCACTAACAGCAGCTTAGCGAATTTCGGGTAGTTTTTTCGCGCCGCCGGGCCGCCTGAATTTCGCTTGCCTGTTCGCCTCGGGTTCGATCCGGTTTCGTTTGCGCGTTCGGGTGCAACGAGGTGTTGTCGCGCCGGAATGCAGAATCAAACAAGACGCCGAGGCCGCCGACCGGCTATTCTGCCGACCATTCCAGTTTTCGCAGGAGCAGTCGATGCAGCGCGGTGTGGCATATGGAGTTCTGGCCGGAGCCCTGTGGGGCATGGTTTTTCTGGTGCCGCGCGTGCTGCCCGATTTTTCGCCGCTGCTGCTGTGCGCCGGCCGCTACACGATGTACGGCGCCGTCTCGCTGGCCGCCGCGCTGCCTATGGCGCGCTCGCTCGTCAAACGCTTGACCCGCGAGGATCTCGGCGCGCTGGTGAAGCTGGCGCTGGCCGGCAACCTCCTCTACTACCTCCTGTTGACAGCGGCCGTCCACCTGATCGGCATCGCGCCGGCGTCGCTGATCGTCGGCGTGCTGCCCGTCACGGTGACACTGCTCGGCCGGCGCGACCACGGCGCGGTGCCGCTCGCCCGCCTCGTCTGGCCGCTCGCGATGGTGATGGCGGGCATCGTCTGCATCAATATCGACGTGTTTACGGTCGCCGACAGCACGCCGGTAAGCGTTGCCACCAAGCTGCTCGGCCTCGCCTGCGCGGTCGGCGCGCTGGGCTGCTGGACATGGTTCGCGGTCGAAAACGCCCGCTACCTGCAGCGCCAGACGCATTTCAGCGGCAACGAGTGGTCGGTTCTGTGGGGTGTGGTGACCGGCGCGCTCGGCGCGGCGTTGTGGCTCGTGGTTGCCATGCTGCCGGCGGGCGGCCCACAAGGCGAGCTGGCCGATGGCCGCTGGCATAGCTTCTGGATGCTCAATCTGGGCCTCGCGATCGGCGCGTCGTGGCTCGGCAACGGGCTGTGGAATGCCGCATCGAAACGGCTGCCGCTGACGCTCTCCGGCCAGATGATCGTGTTCGAGACGCTGTTCGCGCTGCTTTATGCATTCATTTATGACGAGCGCATGCCGCGGCCGCTTGAACTGGCGGCGATTCTGCTGCTGGTGGCCGGCGTGTGCTGGTCGGTGCGCCGGCATGCGGACGACGATACGGACGGGGCGACACGAATCAAGGACAAGCCGCAAGTGTCGGCGCCTTGAGGCGAAGTGCCGCCGGGGTTGCCTGAGGGCGCGCTGCCCGCCTCTTCGGCGCAACGGGCACGGCGGGCGCGCGGGAGCAGCGGATCGTTGCGGCTTCCGCCCGCCTGTTCAAGTCCGCCTACCGCGAATCCCTGTTCAGCCAGCGGCGCCCTTCGATCGAGCCCGCCTTGCGGGTCTTCTCGACACGTCGCTGGCGCGATACCTTGGGATCGACCAGTAGCGGCCGGTAGATTTCCACCCGGTCGTGATCGTTCAGCACCGCGTCGAGCGGCTTGAGCTTGCCGAACACCCCCACCTTCTGCGTGCCCAGGTCGATCTGCGGGAAACGCCGCAAGATGCCGCTCGCGTCCAGCGCCTGCTGCAGCGTGGCGCCTTCCGGCAACTCCACGGCAATCAGCGCCTGCTCGCCAGCCGACGCGTAGCAGACTTCAATCGACAAGCGCGCGCTCATGCCTTACCGTAGCGCTGGTCGGCGCGCTTCACGAACGACTCGACGAAGGTGTTGGCAATGTGATTGAACACCGGCCCAATGATCTTCTCGAGAATGATGTTGGTGAATTCGTAGTGCAGCGCAAATTCGATCTTGCAGGCGTCGGCGCGCAGCGGCGTGAAGCGCCAGAAACCGGTGAACTTGCGAAACGGGCCGTCCGCGAACTCCATATCGATGCGCGTGGGCCGTTCCATGCTGTTACGCGTGGCGAAGTGCTGCTTGATGCCCTTGAAATTGATATCGATCCTTGCCTCCATGCCGGCTTCGTCCCGGCGGCGGATTTCGACGCCGCCGCACCAGGGCAGGAAGTTGGGGTAATCGGCGACGTCGGTGACGAGGTCGAACATCTGTTCCGCCGAATGGCGGATCAACACGGTTTTCTGGACATCTGCCATAAATTGAACAGCGCGTGGCAAGGGTGGACAAGCGCAGCGGGCTTTCCTTGCCCCGCTTTGCTAAAATCGTGATTTTAAACGAGTTGGGCACTTTCCATTCATGAGCATCATCGACAACAGAAAGGCCTTCTACGACTACTCGGTCGAAGAACGCTATGAAGCAGGGCTCGTGCTCGAAGGATGGGAGGTCAAGGCGCTGCGCGCCGGGCGCGGCCAGATCAAGGAAGGTTATGTGGTCATCCGCAATAACGAACTGTTCCTGATCGGCACGCACATCAGCCCGTTGCCCGAAGCCTCGACCCATATCAACCCCGACCCGGTGCGCACGCGCAAGCTGCTCCTGCATAGCGAGGAAATCAGCAAACTGATCGGCAAGGTCGAGCAGCGCGGCTACACACTCGTGCCGCTGAACTTCCACTACAAGGGCGGCCGCGTCAAATGCGAGATCGGTCTGGCCAAGGGCAAGAAGCAGCACGACAAACGTGAGACCGAAAAGAAGCGCGATTGGGAACGTGAGAAAGCGCGCCTGATGCGCTCGCCGAGTTAAGCGGCGGTTCGGACTTGATGCTGCGGCTCAGGCCGCACAGACGCTGCGCGGATATGTCGCGCTTCATTCGTCGCCAACGCGCGGCAACGAACCTGCAAGCACACAAATGAAATTGGCCCGCACAGTCTGCGGGCCATTTCTTTTTCCAGCAGCCAGAACACGCTCAGCGCATGTCGGTCGTGCCCTTCCCTTTGCTCACGATCGTCAGCGCCGAGGCGATCATCGAACTCATGTCCGCAAGGTTGCCAGGCACGATCAACGTGGTGCCCTGCTTCGCCAGGCTGCCAAACGCGTTCACATATTGTTCGGCCACCTTCAGGTTGACCGCTTCCATCCCGCCGTTCGACTGGATCGCAGCCGCGATTTTCTGAATCGCCTGCGAATTGGCCTCGGCCACGGCCAGAATCGCCGACGCCTGACCCTGCGCCTGATTGATCGCTGCCTGCCGCTCGCCTTCCGACTTCTGGATCGCCGCCTCACGGCCGCCGGACGCGATATTGATCTGTTCCTGCTTGCGCCCTTCCGACGCCGCGATCAGCGCGCGCTTTTCCCGCTCGGCGGTGATCTGCGCCTGCATGGCGTGGAGAATCTCCTTGGGCGGCGTCAGATCCTTGATCTCGTAGCGCAGCACCTTCACGCCCCAGTTCGACGCCGCTTCGTCGAGCGACGACACGATGCTGTGATTGATGAAGTCGCGCTCCTCGAAGGTCTTGTCGAGTTCGAGTTTGCCGATCACCGAGCGCAGCGTGGTTTGCGACAGCTGCGTGATCGCGAACACGAAATTGCTCGACCCGTACGACGCCTTCATGGGATCGGTAACCTGAAAGTACAGCACGCCGTCCACCTGCAACTGCGTGTTGTCGCGCGTGATACAGACCTGGCTCGGCACCTCGAGCGGAATTTCCTTGAGAATGTGCTTATAAGCGATCCGGTCGACAAACGGAAACGCGAAGCTCAGTCCCGGCGTCAGCGTACGGTGATAGCGGCCGAGCCGCTCCAGAACCCACGCATGCTGTTGCGGCACGATCTTGATGATCTGCGCCGCCAGTACGATCACGATGATCAGTAGCACCGCCCCGACGATGGTCGAATCCATTACTGTCCTCCGGTCCCTGGTTGGAATAGTTGTGTGCTGCGAGAGAGCTCAGGCCGTGGTGGCCCGTCTGGTTGAATGGCGGGCCGCCACGACGACGAGGCAACTGCCACGCAATTCCGTGATTTCGTAAAGCTGCGCGTCTTCGGGCTCGCCCGCGGCCAGTTCGACGTCCCATGCCGCGCCGCGATAATCGGCGCGCGCCCGGCGCTCATGCCAGGCCGGCACGGTGAGCGTCTGACCGATGTCGAGATTGACGTCGGGGTTACGCGACGCCTCCTTGCGCGTTCTGCGGCCAAACCGCGAACGCCTGAGCAGCAGCACCGCCGCCAGCGCAACCACGGCCGCGGTGGCGAACTGAACGTCGGCCGCGGCGCCCGCGAGGTGCGCGATGGCGGCCGCCACGCAGCCGAGCGCGATCATCAATAGATAGAACGTGCCGCTCAGCAACTCCAGCACGACCAGCACGCCCGCCCCGATCCACCAGAACAATCCACCTGGCGCCACGTCGACCTCCACAAAGCAAAACACCCCGGATCTACCGGGGTGTTTATAGCACGAAGCGGGTGCATTTTAACGGGCGGCGCAGTACGGTTTAACGTGCATGAGGCTCACGTTTGAAATACCGCATCGCGCGTTATGCATGCCGCTTAGGAAACGGCATGCTGCCTCGCTTTACTTCGTCGATTTCGCCAGTTGCTGCCACGTCTCGATGATCGTATCCGGGTTCAGCGAGATCGACTTGATGCCTTCATCGGTCAGCCATTGCGCAAAGTCCGGATGATCCGACGGGCCCTGGCCGCAGATACCGACGTACTTGTCCAGTCGCAGACATGTGTCGATCGCGCGCTTCAACAGGAACTTGACCGCCGGATCGCGCTCGTCGAAATCCACCGCCAGCAGTTCCATGCCCGAGTCGCGGTCGAGGCCGAGCGTGAGTTGCGTCAGGTCGTTCGAGCCGATCGAGAAACCGTCGAAGAACTGCAGGAATTCTTCAGCGAGAATCGCGTTCGACGGCACTTCGCACATCATGATCAGGCGCAGGCCGTTCTCGCCGCGCTTCAGGCCGTACTTGGCCAGCAGCCCGACCACGCGCTCCGCCTGCTTCAGCGTACGCACGAACGGCACCATGATCTCGACGTTGTCGAGGCCCATCTCTTCACGCACTTTCTTCAGCGCGATGCATTCCATCTGGAACGCTTCGGCGAAGTCTTCGGCGATGTAGCGCGACGCGCCACGGAAACCGAGCATCGGGTTTTCTTCGTCCGGCTCGTAGCGCGAACCGCCGATCAGCTTCTTGTACTCGTTCGACTTGAAGTCCGACAGACGCACGATCACGGGCTTCGGATAGAACGCCGCCGCGATGGTTGCGATACCTTCGGTCAGCTTGTCGACGTAGAACGCGCGCGGCGATGCGTGACCGCGAGCGACGCTTTCCACCGCCTTCTTCAGATCCTGATCGATGTTCGGGTACTCGAGAATCGCCTTCGGGTGAACGCCGATGTTGTTGTTGATGATGAACTCGAGCCGCGCGAGACCCACGCCTGCGTTCGGCAGTTGCGAGAAGTCGAAAGCCAGTTGCGGGTTGCCGACGTTCATCATGATCTTCACCGGAATCGGCGGCAGTTCGCCGCGCTGCACTTCGGTGATTTCAGTTTCGAGCAGGCCGTCGTAGATCTTGCCTTCGTCGCCTTCCGCGCACGATACCGTAACCAGCGCGCCTTCCTTCAGCACGTCGGTCGCGTCGCCGCAGCCGACCACCGCCGGCACGCCCAGCTCACGCGCGATGATCGCCGCGTGGCAGGTGCGCCCGCCGCGGTTCGTGACGATTGCCGACGCACGCTTCATGACCGGTTCCCAGTTCGGGTCGGTCATGTCGGCGACCAGCACGTCGCCCGGCTGCACACGGTCCATTTCCGACGGATCGTGAATCACGCGCACCGGACCCGCGCCGATCTTCTGACCGATCGCGCGGCCCGTGGCCAGCACGTTCGATTGACCCTTCAGCTTGAAGCGCTGCTCGGCCTTGCCGGCCGCTTGGCTCTTCACCGTTTCCGGACGCGCCTGCAGAATGAAGATCTTGCCGTCGCGACCGTCTTTGCCCCACTCGATGTCCATCGGACGCTCGTAGTGCTTTTCGATGATGACCGCGTATTTCGCCAGTTCGATCACGTCTTCGTCCGTGATCGAGAAGCGGTTGCGCTGCTCGTGCGACACGTCGACGGTCTTCACGCGGCCTTCTTCGCCCGCCTTGGTGAATTCCATCTTGATCAGCTTCGAGCCGATCGAGCGGCGGATGATCGGGTACTTGCCTTGCGCGAGCGTCGTCTTGTAGACGTAGAACTCGTCCGGATTCACCGCGCCTTGCACCACGGTTTCGCCGAGACCGTAGCTCGACGTGATGAAGACTGCGTCCTTGAAACCCGACTCGGTGTCCAGCGTGAACATCACGCCGGCCGCGCCCACGTCCGAGCGCACCATGCGCTGCACGCCCGCCGACAGCGCGACTTCAGCGTGAGTGAAGCCCTTGTGGACGCGATACGAGATTGCGCGGTCGTTGTACAGCGACGCGAACACGTGCTTCATGCGATCGAGCACGTCGTCGATGCCGACCACGTTGAGATAGCTTTCCTGCTGACCCGCGAACGAAGCGTCCGGCAAGTCTTCGGCCGTTGCCGAGGAACGAACGGCGAACGACAACTCTTCAGGCGAGCTGTTTTGCAGGGTGTCGAAACCCGCGCGGATATCAGCCTCGAGTTGCGGCTGCAGCGGCGCCTCGACGATCCATTGACGGATCTCCTTGCCCGCTTCGGCGAGCGATTTCACGTCGTCGACGTCGAGCGTTTCGAGACGTTTGGCGATGCGTTCGGTCAGATTGTTGTGATTCAGGAAGTCACGGAAAGCCAGCGCCGTGGTAGCGAAACCGGTCGGCACGCGCACGCCGGCTTCGGCGAGCTGACTGATCATCTCACCAAGCGACGCGTTCTTGCCGCCGACAATCTCCACATCGGTCATCCGCAACTGCTCGAACGGAACTACATACGCCTTATCCTTTGCGACGGTAACTGCGTTAGTCATACAAGCCCCTAAGTGTGAAAGAAATTCACGGCTGTGCAAGTGGGCTCGAACGCGAGACGCCCATTGGAAGCGTGACCTCGCGTCTTGCACAACCTGTTGGAGAAGCAATCGCTGCAAATTGCCAGAAGCGCCAGAAGCACGACGAAGAAAGCGAATGGACGAATTTACCGATCGATCCACCACGTTCGCCGCAACTTCGCGACTAAAATACCGGCCGAAAGCGAGGCGTTGAACGACCGTTCACGGTGAGTTAGACGCCAATCGCCTGCAATTGCTTATCCAACAGGTTGCCGCTATTCTACCGTGCCGACTCTCGAAATGTGACTGTCGGACGAGAATTGCGCCTCGAATCGCGCCCCGGACCGTCCGGCGGCCTCTTGCGAGGCTCCGCCGCCATCCGGGCGCAGTTGCGGTGCCCACGGCGCGCTGATTGCACGCCGCTGCAGTCTCCGGTCAGCCACCGGGCAGCGGCGTGAATGCAGCGATGTTTCTTTCGAGCTTTTTTTCCCGCTCACGTTCCCCAACCCCACTGATGCCGCCCACCGTATTCATCGTTTCCGACGGTACCGGGATCACTGCCGAAACCTTCGCGCATTCGATCCTCTCCCAGTTCGACCAGAAATTCCGCCTGGTTCGCGTGCCTTTCGTCGATTCGACGGAAAAAGCGTATGTCACGCTCGAAAAGATCAACGAAGCCGTCCTGCAGGACGGCCGCCGCCCGATCGTCTTCACGACGCTGGTGGACAGCGCGTCGAATCAGATCGTCAAAGGCTCGAATGCGCTCGTGCTCGACATGTTTCAAACCTTTGTCGAGCCGCTCGAACAGGAACTGGAACTGAAGTCGAGCCATGCAATGGGCCGCGGCCACCAGAATGCGGACACCGAGGAGTACAAGAACCGGATCGAGGCGATCAATTTCTCACTCGCTCACGATGACGGTCAATCGAACCGCAATCTGGCCGATGCCGACGTGATTCTGGTCGGCGTATCGCGCAGCGGCAAGACGCCAACGAGCCTCTATCTGGCCATGCAGTATGGCGTGAAAGCGGCTAACTATCCGCTGATTCCGGAAGATTTCGAGCGCGGCAAATTGCCCACGCCGCTATTGGCGCATCGGCAGAAAATGTTCGGGTTATCGATCGATCCGCAGCGGCTTTCCGAGATTCGCAACGAACGCCGGCCCGGCAGCAAGTACGCCGCACCGGAGAATTGCCGCTACGAGATCAACGAAGCTGAAGCGATGATGCGGCGTGAAGGGATCAAGTGGCTGTCGTCGACACACAAGTCGATCGAAGAAATCGCGACGACGATTCTGCAGGAAATCAGACTGGACCGCGCGGCCTATTGAGCCGCTGCATAAGGCAGGCGGCCTGAAGAAGAGACGCGCGCGGCAGCGCCCGCGCGCGTGTCAAGAAAACGGTGTCAACCACGCCCACGCTGCTGGCGGCACTGCTCGAACACACACACGGCCGCCGCAGCCGCTACATTCAGCGACTCCATGCCGCCCGGCTGGGGAATCGTCACCCGCAACGAGACCGCATCGCGCCAGATCTGCGAGACGCCCGCCCCTTCGTTGCCGAACACCCACGCGAGCGGTCCGCTCAGATCGCAGTCGTAGATCGCCTCGGCGCCGTGCGAATCCGTAATGACGATCGGCGCCGCGAGCCGTTCGATCAACGCCTGCGCTTCCACGTCCTCGTGAATCTGCAGCAGGAAATGCGCGCCCATACCCGAGCGCAGGACTTTCGACGACCACGCGTACGCCGTGCCCGGCGCGCAGAACACTTGCTGAATGCCCGCGGCCGCCGCGCTGCGCAGAATCGAGCCGACGTTGCCCGCGTCCTGCACGCCGTCGAGCACGAGGCAGGTTTGAGCGACCTCGTCGGGCAGCGGCGTATCGAGCTTTTCGACCAGCAGCAGAATACCCACTCCGTGCACGACATTCGACAACTGACCGAATAACGCATCCGGCAGCGTCACGAGCCGATGATCCTCGATGCGCGACACGATCGCCTGCGCTTCGTCATGGCGCAGCGCGCCGTCGGTGACGATGCACATTTCCGGCTGCCCGGCCACGTCGAGATACGCACTCGCGAGATGAAACCCTTCGAGCAGCGCATGGCCGCTCTTGCGCTGTTGATGCGTCGAGCCGGCCAATGCCTTCAGACGTTTATAGAGCGGATTGTCCCGCGAGGTGATGGCTTTCACAGGCAGCGAAGGCAGTGAGAATATAGGGAAAGGGGTGCCGCTACGGCTAGCTGCATGTGGCGCTCATAGAGCGCTCCTGCAATGTTTATACGCCGCCGGGTTCGCCGAAGGCATCGTCGTCGAGCATCGCGCCGGGGACCACGATCACGTCGCCTGCCGGCAACCTCACGCCCGTGCCGAAGCGCAGATGCGCTTCACGCACCGGCGCGAACGACCGCCGATGGTGCTCACAAGGCCCATGTTCGCGCAGTGCCGCAAGATGTTGCGGCGTGCCGTAACCGGCATGCGCATTGAAGCCGTAGACGGGGTGCGTCTGGTGCAATTCGAGCAGCATCCGGTCACGTGTGACCTTGGCAAGAATCGAGGCCGCCGAGATGCTTTTGACGAGCGCGTCGCCACCGATCACCGCCTCGCTGCGAACGCTCAGCGTCGGACAGCGATTGCCGTCGATCTTCACGAGCGTCGGCACGACAGACAGACCTTCCACCGCACGCTTCATGGCCAGCATGGTGGCGTGCAGGATATTGAGCGAATCGATTTCTTCGACCGATGCCGAAGCGATGCAGTAAGCCAGCGCCCGGTCGACGATCTTGTCGTACAGTTCGTCGCGCTTTTTCGCGCTCAGTACTTTGGAATCGTCGAGGCCGCGAATCATCGGCTTCGACGGATCGAAAATCACTGCCGCGGCCACGACCGGGCCGGCGAGCGGCCCGCGCCCCGCTTCGTCGACGCCGCAGACAATGTCGTGCGGCGTCTCGAAGTTCAGGCCGACCTGCTGCGCCGACGCTCCGGCAACGGTCTTGCGGCGAGGCGTGCGTGCGCTGGTCACGGCCGCGCCTTCCGCTTTTCGATGACGCTCGCCACGACTTCCGCCGCGCGCTGCGCGGTGTTCTGCTTCAGCACGTGATGCATCTCCGTGAAGATTTCCGTCAGCGTGCGCCGGTTGTTCTCGTCGCGCAACTGTTTCAGCGTAGCTTCGGCCAGTGCCTGGGGCGTGGCGAAGTGCTGCAGGATCTCGGGCACCACGAAGCGCCCCGCCAGGATATTCGGCAGCCCGACATAGGGCAGATAGCCCTGGCGGCGCATGATCTGGCCGGTCAGCCAGGGCACCTTGTACGAGATCACCATCGGCTTTTTCAGCAGTGCGGCTTCCAGCGTCACGGTGCCGCTCTTCACGAGGATCGCGTCAGCCGCGGTCATGGCGAGTTGCGACTGGCCGTCGGTAATCGTCAGCGCGAGACCGGGGTGCGAATCCACCAGTGGCCGCAGCATCTCGCGCAGTGTCGGCGTAGCCGCCGGCATCACGAAGCGCACACCCGGCTCCTGGTGCTGCATCATCTCCATCGCGGCGAAGAACGTCGGGCCGATCAGATCGATCTCCGAGCGCCGGCTGCCCGGCAGCACCGCGATGATCGGGCCTTCTTCCGCGAGACCCAGCGCCCGGCGCGCGCCGAGCGTGTCCGGTACGAGCGGAATCTCATCGGCAAGCGGATGGCCGACGTACGATGCCGCGACGCCCGCCTTTTCCAGCAGCGCCGTTTCGAACGGGAACACGCACAGCATGTGGTCGACGGCCTTGGCGATCTTCTTGATGCGCCCGCCGCGCCAAGCCCAGATGGACGGGCATACGAAGTGAACAGTCGGAATCCCCGCGTCACGCAACGGATGCTCGAGCCCGAAGTTGAAATCGGGCGCATCCACGCCCACGAACACCGAGGGCGGCTCGGCCAGCAACTGGCGCTTCAGTTCGTTGCGAATGCCAAGGATTTCAGGAATGTGCTTCAGCGCTTCGACATAGCCGCGCACCGTGAGCTTTTCCATCGGGAAGTGGGCGTCGAAGCCCGTGGCGATCATGCGCGGACCGCCGATCCCGTAGTACTGGGTGCCGGCCGGCAAACGGCTCGCGAGGCCGTCGAGCAGCGAGGCCGCCAGCAGGTCGCCGGACGGCTCGCCGGCCACCATCGCCACCCGCAGTGGACTGGGTTGCAATGCCATCGGTTAGCGGATGATGCCGCGTTGCGACGCTTCGACGAACGCGAGCAGTGTCTGCACCGGTTCGTCACCGTCGCCGCCGGCGGACGCGAGTTCACCCAACTGCACCTTCGCCTCTTCTAGCGACAGGCCGTTCTTGTACAGCACGCGATAAGCCGCGCGCAACGCCGAGATCGCGTCCGGCGAGAAGCCGCGGCGGCGCAAACCTTCCACGTTGATGCCGTGCGGTTCGGCCTTGTTGCCGGCGGCGATCACGAACGGCGGAATGTCCTGCACCAGCGCCGATGCGCCGCCCAGCATGGAATGCGCGCCGATGCGCACGAACTGGTGGACGCCCGACATGCCGCCGACGATCGCGTGGTCGCCGATCGTGACATGGCCGGCCATCTGCGCATTGCTCGACAGAATGACGTTGTTGCCGACATGGCAATCGTGCCCGATGTGCACGTACGCCATGATCCAGTTGTCGTCGCCGAGTGTGGTGACGCCCGCGTCCTGCACCGTGCCGGTGTGGATCGTGGTGAACTCGCGGATCGTGTTGCGGCTGCCGATCACGAGCCGGGTCGGCTCGTCCTTGTACTTCATGTCCTGCGGACGGCCGCCGACCGATGCGTAGTGGCCGATCCGGTTGTCTTCGCCGAGCGTGGTGTGACCTTCGATCACGCTGTGCGAACCGACCGTGGTGCGCGCACCGATCGTCACATGCGCGCCGATCACGGCGTACGGTCCGACTTCGACGGATTCGTCGAGTTTTGCGCCCGGTTCGACGATCGCAGTGGGATGAATCCTGCTCATGCGTCCTCGCTTCTGATTCTGTTGCGTTGTCTGGGTGGGCATCTGGCGGAGCGGTTAGCGCGTGTGTCACGCCGCTGACCGCCGGGACGCTGACTCAAGCGTCAAGCGTCCTTGTCCGTGTGCCGCACCGCGCACATCAGGTCGGCTTCCGCCGCTACTACGCCATCCACTTCGGCGCGCGCCTTGAACTTCCAGATGCCGCGCATATGACGCTCGAACGTGCAGTTCAGGATCAGCTGATCGCCCGGTTCCACCACGCGCTTGAAGCGCGCATTGTCGATGCCGACGAACAGATACAGCGTGTTCGACGGGTCGCTCGGCTCTTCCGAAAACGTCAGCAAAGCCGCCGTTTGCGCGAGCGCTTCGAGAATCAGCACGCCCGGCATGACCGGACGGGTCGGAAAGTGGCCCTGGAAATACGGTTCGTTGATCGACACGTTCTTCAACGCTTTGATGCTCTTGTGCGGCTCAAGTTCGAGCACCCGGTCCACCAGCAGGATCGGGTAACGGTGTGGCAGCAGCGTGAGAATCTTATGAATGTCGAGATTGATTTTTTCGGTGCTCATGGTGTTTCTACTCACGCATTGACTGCGCGATGATGACTGCGGATGCTGGTGCAGGTGGGTTGATAACGCATGCTGCCGGCGCTCGCCATGACCCGGCGGCCGTGCCACCCGGTCACGGCAACCGACTTTGCTTCCTGATGCTCGCCCGCTATTTTACGCGGTGCCGGCAGGTTGCCCTGCGAATTGCCTGGCGAATTGTTCCGCAACTCCGCCTTCGACTCGGCCTTCGACTCGGGCTTTTGAGTCGGCCTGCGGGTTGTCCTTCAAGTTGTCCTGAGGTTTCTCAGGCCTTGTCGCCTGCGGAACTGCTTGCTGCATCGGCCGCCGGGCCGTCTTGCCGCCCGGCCGCAGCGTTCTCGAGCGCCTTGATACGATCGCGCAGTTTGTCGATATTGCGCAGCAACGCTGCACTTTTGTTCCAGTCTGCATGGTTCACGGCCGGGAAGGCACTGGTGTACATACCAGGCTTCAACAGCGACTTCGAGACGCCCGACTTTGCCGTAACGATCACGTAATCGGCCAGCGTGACGTGCCCGGCAATCCCGACGGCGCCGCCGATCATGCAATGACGGCCGATCGTGGTGCTGCCCGCGATGCCCGCGCAACCGGCGATCACCGTATAAGCCCCGACCTTGCAGTTGTGGCCGATCTGCACGAGATTGTCGATCTTCACGCACTCTTCGATGATGGTATCGGCCATTGCGCCGCGGTCGATGGTGGTGTTCGCGCCGATTTCCACGTCTGCCGCGATCGACACGCCGCCGACTTGCGGAATCTTCACCCAGCTACCGGTACGCGCGTCACCCTCGCCGACGAAATCCGGCGCGAAGCCGAAACCGTCCGAGCCGATCACCGCGCCCGCGTGCACGATCACGCGCTCGCCGAGCTTGCAACCGTAGTACACCGCGACATTGGGATAAAGGTGCGAGTGCGCGCCGATGCGCGTGCCCCGGCCGATCACGACATTGGCGTCGAGCCGCACGTTTTCGCCGATCACCGCACCCGCCTCCACCGTGACGTGCGGGCCGATCACCGCGCTCGCGGCAATCTGCGCCGACGGGTCGATGGTTGCGCTCGGATGCACGCCGGGCACCGCCTTGGGCGCGGCGAGGTCGATGAAAGTTTGCGCGACGCGCGCGAAGTAAGCGTACGGATTCGGCGTGACGATGAAGTTACGATTCTCGCGGGAAGCGAGCCTGGCGAGGTCTTCGGCGTTAATCAACACGGCGCCCGCACGGGTCGTTTCGACCTGCGACAGGTACTTCGGATTGGCGAGGAATGCCAGCTGGTCCGGACCTGCCTGGTCGAGCGGCGCGAGACTGCCGACGCGCTGCGAACCGTTTCCGACTACTTCACCGCCGAACCGTTGGACGATGTCCTCGAGCGTAAATGCCATGCCTATCCTGTCTCCTACCGTTCAGTCCAACTTGTCAGAGCTTCAGCTACCGGGCCCTGCGGCCCCGCTGCCGCGTTAGTTACCCGACGCCGCCAGCGCCTTGAGCACCTGATCGGTGATATCGATGCGCGGACTCACATACACCGCTTCCTGGACGATCAGGTCGTAGTGCTGCGCCTCGGCGATCTGCTTGATCACCTTGTTGGCGCGATCGAGCACCGCCGCCAGTTCTTCGTTGCGGCGCTGGTTCAGATCCTCGCGAAACTCACGCTGCTTGCGCTGGAAGTCCGTGTCCAGTTGCGACAGGTCGCGCTGCTTCTGCGCGCGATCGGCGGCCGACATCGACGCGCCGTTCTTGTCGAGGGAATCGGACATCGATTTCAGCTTCTGCGCCATGTCGGCAAGATCCTTGTCACGCTTGGCGAACTCGGCCTCGAGCTTGACCTGCGCGGCCTTCGCGGCAGCGGATTCGCGCAGGATACGGTCGGAATTCACCGCCGCGATCCGCGCCTCCTGCCCATGCGCCACCCCGACACCCAAGGTCATTGCCAGCGCCAGCGCGCACGCCACACGTTTCGAAAACATACCGGTTAGCAAAGTCATCCTCTCGATACTGTAGTTTGGCCGGCCGTTTCTGGCCGAACCGCCAGCCGCCGGATCAGAACGCCGTCCCGATCTGGAACTGGAATTTCTGATACTGGTCGCCCGTGTGCTTCGTGAGCGGGAAGCCCAGGCTGAGCTTGAGCGGGCCGATCGGCGAGATCCACGCAAGACCGACACCGTAGCCGTAACGCAGACCGTTCGCGCCAATACTGTTACCTTCCGTGCCCCACACGTTACCGGCGTCGAGGAACGTGAAGACACGCAGCGTGCGGTCGTAGCCCGTGCCCGGCAGCGGGAACGTCAATTCGATGTTACCCACCAGCAGCTTCGAGCCGCCGATCGGATCGTTCGTCTTGGCGTCGCGCGGACCCAGCGAGCTCGGCTCGTAGCCCCGCACCGAACCGATACCGCCCGCATAGTAGTTCTTGAAAATCGGATAAGGCTTGCCGCCGAGGCCGTTACCGTAGCCGCCCTGGAAGTTGAAGCCCAGCACGAACCCGCGCGCGAACGAGTAATAGTACTGCGCGTTGATGTCGGCCTTGTAGTACTGGGTGCCACCGATCGGCGTGCCGTATTCGGCGTTCGCCTGCGTGAAGTAACCGCGGCTCGGCACCAGGGCGCTGTCACGCGCGTCGCGCGACCAGCCCACCGTGATCGGCACGTTGTTCGACACGCGGCCGAATTCATGCACGTAGTCGATATAGCTTTGCGGCGTGTTCGAGTCGATGTCCAACTGGTTCTGCTCGAGGCCGGCGCCGAAGTACACGGTGTCGACTTCGGAGAACGGAATACCGAACTTCAGGTCGCCACCGATCGTGACGATCTTGAAGCTCGAATCCGTCGAGTAGTACAGCGGCTGATACGTGCGGTAATAAACGTCGGTAATACGCTTGATGCCGTCCACCGTGAAGTACGGGTCGACCTGCGTGACCGTCAGCGTACGGTACGTCTTCGCGGTATTCACGTTCACCGAGAGACTCGTACCCGAACCGAACACGTTGTCTTGCGACACGCCTGCCGAGAGCACCACCTTGTCGGTCGATGAGAAGCCCGCACCCAGCGTGATCGCGCCGGTCGGCTTTTCGGCCACCTTGACGTCCACATCGACCTGGTCGGGCGTGCCTTCCACCGGCACCGTGGTCACGTCCACGTCCGTGAAGTAGCCAAGACGGTTGATCCGGTCTTTCGACAGCGCGAGGCGATTCGAATCGAACCACGAGCTTTCGAGCTGGCGCATTTCGCGGCGCACCACTTCGTCACGCGTACGGGTGTTGCCCACCACGTTGATGCGGCGCACGTAGACGCGGCGGCTCGGGTCCACCTGCAGCGTCAGGTCGACCTTGTGGTTGGACTGATCGATCTGCGGCTGCGCGTTGACGGTGGCGAACGCATAGCCGTATTCGCCCAGCTTGTCGACGATAGCCTTGGTGGTGGCTTGCAGCTTTTCAGCCGAGAAGCGGTCACCCGGTTTGATCTTGATGAGCTTGGCCAGCTCCGGCTCGCGGTCGAGCAGATTGCCCGCCAGCTTGATGTTCGAAATCGTGTACGGCTCGCCCTCATGCAGCGTAACCGTGAGATACATGTCCTTCTTGTCCGGCGAGATCGACACCTGAGTGGAGTCGATGTTGAACTCAAGGTAGCCGCGATTCAGATAATACGAGCGGACATTTTCGAGGTCGCCGGTGAGCTTGTCTTTCGCGTACAGGTCGTTCTTCGTGTACCACGAGAACCAGTTCGGCGTGGAGAGCTGCATCTCGTCGCGCAGCGTACCCGTGCTGAACGCCTTGTTGCCGATAAAGTTGATCTGACGGATCTTCGCGCTCGGACCTTCGGCCACCGAGAACAGCACCGACACGCGGTTGCGGTCGATCGGCGTGATCGTGGTGGTGACTTCGGCGGCGTAGTAGCCGCGCGTCAGGTATTGGCGCTTCAGTTCCTGCTCGGCCTTGTCGACCAGCGCCTTATCGTAATAACGGCCCTGCGACAAGCCGACGGCGCGTAGCGCCTTGGTCAGGTTTTCCTTATCGAACTCATGAATGCCGGCGAAGTCGATCGTGCCGATAGCCGGACGTTCCAGCACCTGCACGATGACCACGTTGCCTTCGGTCGCGATCTTGACGTCGTTGAAAAAGCCCGTGGCATACAGGGCGCGAATGGCCTCCGATGCCTTGTCGTCGCTGAAGGTGTCGCCTTGCTTGATGGGCAGGTAGGCAAACACGGTACCAGGTTCGACGCGTTGCAATCCCTCGATCCGGATGTCTTGCACCACGAAGGGCGTCGTTGCGTGAGCAACCAGCCCATGCGCGGCGAACGCCGCGGCTATAACCGTCTTTGGAACAAAGCGATGAGGTTTAAACAACGTGCTTCCCCAGTGTGTATAGCTGCATCAGGTCAGACGGTCGCCATCGTGAACGCCGCCGACACTTTAAAAATGGATTAAACGAGCCAGATCGTTGAACAGCGCGATCGCCGACAATGCGACGATGCAGGCGAGACCCGCCCTCTGAAAAACGAGTTGCCAGCGATCGGAGACGACTTTGCCGGTAACAGCTTCAACCAAATAATATAACAGATGCCCCCCGTCCAATACCGGAATTGGTAACAGGTTCAGCACGCCAAGGCTAATACTGACAAGGGCCAGGAACGACAGGAATGCAGAAGGACCTAGACGTGCGCTCTTTCCTGCGTAATCGGCGATCGTCACCGGACCGGAAAGATTTTTCAGCGATGCCTCGCCCACGATCATCCGGCCGAACATGCGCACCGAGTACACCGCCAGATCCCACGTACGGCGCGCACCCAGTTGCAAGCTTTCAACCGCCCCGTAACGCACGTCGATGGACGGCACCTGAGTGGCCAGTTCCGCACCGATGCGACCGACCTGTTGGCCCGTCGTTTCGTCACGCTGCGACTGCGGCACGATGCTGATGTCTTCGAGCTTGCCTGCGGCCGGCCCGCCACGCTCGACTTGCAGCGTCACCGGTTTGCCGGCGTGCGCCTTTACATAGGCGATGAAGGCCGTGGCGTTGTCGGTCGGCACGCCGTCCACCGCACGCAGCCGATCGCCTGCGGCAAGGCCTGCCTTTTGCGCCGCGCTGCCCGGCTGCACGCCCGCGACCGTCAGCTTGCCACCACCGGGCTCGAAACCGAGATGCGACATGAAGTCGTCGTCGACGTCTTTCTCGGTCAGGCCGCGCAGATCGAGTTGAAAGTCCGACGTACCGTGCGTGTCTTTCGCGCTCAGCACGACGCGCTTGTGATCGAATGCCGCACCCAGCAGCTTCCAGCGCAGGTCGGACCACGAACGCACCGGTTCGGATTCGCCGGCGTTTTCGGCACGCACCGCAACGATCGTCTCGCCGCCGTCGAAACCGGCGAGCGCCGCGGGCGTATTCGGCGCGGGCGCCGCGACCACGGCCGCCGGCTCGGTCACGCCGGTGGCGAAGACGAGTGCGAACAGCACGATGGCCAGCAGAAAGTTCGCGACCGGACCGGCTGCGACAATCGCAAAACGGCGCCACACGGACTGCCGGTTGAATGCATGCGGCAATGCTTCAGCGGGAATCGGCTCAGCACCGGTTTCGCGCTCGTCGAGCATCTTCACATAGCCGCCGAGCGGCAGCGCGGCAATGGTCCATTCGGTGCCCGTCTTCGGGCTCACCCATTGGAACAGCGGCTTGCCGAAGCCGATCGAAAAGCGCAGCACCTTGACGCCGCACAGGCGTGCCACGCTGTAATGCCCGTATTCGTGAACGACCACGAGTACGCCAATCGCGACCGCGAAGGCGAGCAGTTCGATCAGCAGGTTCATGAGCGCCTCACTGGACGGCGCGTTCCGTGCGACGGGCGCCGTCGGGCAGACGCGCGATGAATTCGGCAGCGGCGCGACGCGCAGCGGCATCCGCTTCGAGCACGTCTTCGAGTGCGTGCGCGCTGCGGTTCGGCAATGCGTTCAGCACGGCGTCGACCACCTGGGCAATCGCCATGAAACCGATCTGCCGCGACAGGAACGCTTCCACCGCGATTTCGTTCGCGGCGTTCAGAGCCGCGCTCGCCACACCGCCCTCGGCCAGCGCCTTCATAGCGAGGGCGAGGCACGGGAAGCGCGCGTAATCCGGCTTTTCGAACGAGAGCGATGCGATCTGCGCGAGATCGAGTTGCGCGACGCCCGAATCCACGCGATCCGGGAAGGCCAGCGCATGTGCGATCGGCGTGCGCATGTCGGGGTTGCCGAGTTGCGCGAGCACCGAACCGTCGGCATAAGAAACCAGCGAGTGAATCACGCTTTGCGGGTGAATCAGCACGTCGATGCGCTCGCCCGGCAGATCGAACAGCCAGTGAGCCTCGATCACCTCGAGGCCCTTGTTCATCATGGTGGCCGAGTCGACCGAGATCTTGCGGCCCATGACCCAGTTCGGATGCTTACAGGCTTCTTCCGGCGTGACGTCGACGAGCGTGGCCGGTTCGCGGGTGCGAAACGGACCGCCCGAAGCGGTCAGGATGATCTTGGAGACGCCGCCGTGCAGCGCGGCTTCGCGCGGCAGGCATTGGAAAATCGCGTTGTGCTCGCTGTCCACCGGCAGGAGCACGGCGCCGTTGTCGCGCACCGCGTCCATGAAGATCGCGCCGGACATGACCAGCGCTTCCTTGTTGGCGAGCAGGATGCGTTTGCCGGCGCGCGCGGCGGCGAGACTCGGCGCGAGACCGGCCGCGCCGACGATCGCCGCCACCACCGTATCGCAGCCGTCGCTCTCCGACACGTCGACGAGCGCCTGCGGCCCGTATGTGACCTCGGTCTTGCAACCCGCCTCGCGCAGTTTCGCCACGACGCGCGCGGCCGTGTCGGCGTCGCCGACCACCGCGACTTCGGGCTGAAAGCGCAGGCATTGCTCGACTAGCTTGTCGCCGTTGCGATGCGCGCTCAACGCATAAACCGAAAAACGCTCGGGATGACGCGCGACGACGTCGAGCGTGCTGTCTCCAATCGAGCCCGTGGAACCGAGCAGTGTCAGACGTTTTTGCATATCTCTTTCTCTAGCCGAGCAGCAGCATGGCAAGCGGCAGCACCGGCAACAATGCGTCGATGCGGTCGAGCACGCCACCGTGCCCCGGCAACAGGCCGCTTGAATCTTTCACACCGGCCTGGCGTTTCATCATGGATTCGAACAGGTCGCCCACCACGCTGAACGCGACCAGCAGGGTCAGGGCGAGCAATGTGCGCACGGCGCCCCAATGCGCCAGCAACGCAGAATACAGGGTCGGCTCGAACGCATGCAAAAAGACCGCCGCCGCGGCGACGATCATCACCACCAGCCAGCCGCCAATTGCGCCTTCCCAAGTTTTACCCGGACTGATGGCAGGCGCCAGCTTGTGTTTTCCGAATGCTTTTCCGGAGAAGTATGCGCCGATATCGGCCAGCCATACCAATAGCAGCAACGACAGCACGAACGGCACGCCCAGCATCCGGGCGGCGACGAGAGCATGCCAGCACGCGACGAATATCACAATGCCGGCAAGAAACAGAAAGGAGCGCCAGGCGCCCTGCGACAACGTGGGCTTGCGCAGCAGCACGAACGGACCGGCGATCACCCAGAAAATCGCGGCCGCCTGAAAGAGCGGCCTCGCCTGCTCGATGCCGGCGCCGAGGCGCGTGCTGGCGACCAGCGCCACCGCCGCCACCAGCGCGTAAATGACCGGGCCCGCACCGCCCAGTTTGAGCAGACGCGCCCATTCCCATGCGGCGAACACGACGACGAAGGCGATCAGCGCGCCGAACGCGCCCACCGGCGCGAACAACGTGACCGGCAGGAATACCGCCAGCAGGATGATCGCCGTGATGACACGGGTTTTTAGCATGGAAGCGAATCGACGTTTTGCGATTGCGGCTCGAGCTGAGCACTGGTGCGGCCGAAGCGGCGTTCGCGCTCCGCATACGAAGCGATGGCGTGGCCGAGCGCGTCGGCGTCGAAATCCGGCCAGAACGTGTCGGTGAAGTAGAACTCGGTATAGGCCAGCTGCCACAGCAGAAAGTTGCTGACGCGGCGCTCGCCGCCGGTGCGGATGAACAGATCCGGCTCCGGCGCATAAGCCATTGAGAGGTGCTCGGCGAACGATTCCTCGGTCACCTCGACCGCCTTGCCCGCCAGCGCCGACTGTTCGGCGAGCTTGCGGGTGGCCTGCATGATGTCCCAGCGGCCGCCGTAGTTCGCGGCGATCGTGAGCGTAAGACGGGTATTGCGCGCGGTCTTGGTCTCCGCACGCTTGATCAGATCGCGAATGCGCGTATCGAAGCGCGACAGATCGCCCACCACCCGCAAACGGATACCGTTCGCGTGCAATTTGCCGATCTCGCGCTCCAGCGCGGTCACGAACAGGCGCATCAGAAACGACACTTCGTCGTTGGGACGGCGCCAGTTTTCCGAGCTGAAGGCGAACAGCGTCAGATATTCGACACCCCGAAGGGCGCACGCCTCGACGGCCGCACGCACCGCGTCGACGCCGCGTGTATGGCCCGCCACGCGCGGCAGGCGCCGCTGGGTGGCCCAACGGCCGTTGCCGTCCATGATGATCGCGATATGTCGCGGCACCGCGGCGACATCAGGCACGCGCACGGTTGAGCTGGTATAGGTCATGGCCGTCGGGACAGTGACTGCAAATAAAGAAGTGGAAATCGTGACAGTGTTGAGGCGACGGCCTCAGACCGTCATGATCTCGGCTTCTTTCGTCACGACGAGTTTGTCGATTTCGGCGACGAACCTGTCCGTCAGCTTCTGAACGTCGTCACCTGCACGACGCTCGTCGTCTTCCGAAATTTCCTTGTCTTTCACGAGCTTCTTCAGTTGCTCGTTGGCGTCACGGCGCAGGTTGCGCACGGCGACCTTGGCCGTTTCCGCTTCACTCTTGACCACTTTGGTCAGTTCGCGGCGGCGTTCTTCGGTCAGCGCGGGCATCGGTACGCGGATCACGTCGCCTTGCGTGGCCGGGTTCAGGCCCAGATCCGACTCGCGGATCGCCTTTTCGACAACCGGAACCATCTTCTTTTCCCACGGCTGCACGCCGATCGTGCGGGCGTCGATCAGCGTCAGGTTCGCCACTTGCGAAATCGGCACCGGCGAACCGTAGTAGTCGCACTGGATGTGATCCAGCAGGCCCGTGTGCGCACGGCCCGTGCGGATCTTCGACAGGTCGTTCTTGAACGCGTCGATGGAGCGCTGCATCTTTTGTTCAGCGCCCTTTCTGATATCAGCCACAGACATTTTTAAACCTCCGAACCTTCAAAACGGTGCGAGCCGGCCGGCGCGCGCAAGATGCGGCGACCCGGGCTCGCGTCAAAGCCCACGTTATGTGAACGAGAGTTTACACGTGGACGAGAGTGCCTTCGTCCTCACCTTGTACGATGCGCTTGAGCGCGCCCGGCTTGACGATCGAAAACACCCGGATCGGCAGCTTCTGGTCGCGGCACAGTGCGAACGCCGTGGCGTCCATGACCTGCAGATTGCGGCCGATTGCCTCGTCGAAGCTGATCGTGGTGTAGCGGGTCGCGCTCGGGTCTTTCTTCGGGTCGGCGGAATAGACGCCGTCCACCTTGGTGGCTTTCAGCACGACTTCCGCGCCGATTTCCGAGCCGCGCAGCGCGGCGGCCGTGTCGGTCGTGAAGAACGGGTTGCCTGTGCCGGCCGCGAAAATCACGACTTTGCCTTCTTCGAGCTGGCGAATCGCGCGGGGCCGGATGTACGGCTCGACCACCTGGTCCATGCGCAGCGCCGATTGCACGCGCGCCTCGATGCCGGCGTGGCGCATGGCGTCCTGCAACGCCAGGGCGTTCATCATGGTGGCCAGCATGCCCATGTAGTCGGCCGTGGCGCGATCCATACCCGCCGCGCCGCCCGCGACGCCGCGGAAAATATTGCCGCCGCCGATCACCACGGCCAGTTGCGTTCCGAGACGGACCACTTCGGCCACGTCCGCCACCATTCGTTCGATGGTCGCGCGATTGATGCCAAAGGCATCGTCGCCCATCAGAGCTTCGCCGGAGAGTTTGAGCAGGACGCGTTTATAGGCAATGGGCATAGGGGTATCCAGATCGCGCAGAACAGGGCAACAACAAGGGACTAATGTAGGGGTGAAATGCTGATTCGGGCAAGCGTCGCCAAATTGACGAACCCCAGGTTCGCCAGCGGCGGCTGCGCGGCGGGGGTCAACCCGAGCGCAACCTTGCGGCACTGCCGACCGCGGCAAAGTCTTGCTCCGCCGCGGGTCCAACGATACAACAGTGATGCTTGGGCAAGGCTTATTGTTGCTTTGCAGCAGCGACTTGAGCGGCCACTTCAGCTGCGAAGTCGTCCTGCTTTTTCTCGATGCCTTCACCGACCACGAACAGGGCGAACTTCTGCACGCTCGCGTTGCCGGCCTTCAGCATCTGTTCGATTGTCTGCTTGTCGTTCTTAACGAACGTCTGATTCAGCAGCGAGACTTCCTTCAGGTACTTCTGCACGCTACCGTCGACCATCTTGGCGACGATTTCAGCCGGCTTGCCCGATTCCGCGGCCTTCTGCTCGGCAATGCTGCGTTCCTTCGCGATCAGTTCCGCCGGCACGTCTTCCGACGACAGCGAAACCGGCTTCATTGCGGCGATGTGCATTGCCACGTCTTTACCAACCTGCTCGTCGGCGCCCGTGTACTCGACCAGCACGCCGATACGCGTGCCGTGCAGGTAGGCTGCCAGCTTGTTGGCGGTGTCGAAACGCACGAAACGGCGGATCGACAGGTTTTCGCCGATCTTGCCGACCAGCGCGAGGCGCACTGCGTCGACCGTCGAGCCGTCCAGCGGCAGCGCCGACAGAGCGGCGACGTCAGCCGGGTTTTGCGCAGCGACCAGCTCCGCGACCTTCTTCGAGAAAGCCAGGAAGTCGTCGTTCTTCGAAACGAAGTCGGTTTCGCAATTCAGCTCGACCAGCGAACCCGCGTTGCCGCCGATGAACGATGCGACCACGCCTTCAGCCGTGACGCGCGACGCCGCCTTGCTGGCCTTGTTGCCCAGCTTCACGCGCAGCAGCTCTTCAGCGCGCGCCATGTCGCCGTCGGCTTCCGTCAGCGCCTTCTTGCATTCCATCATCGGCGCGTCGGTCTTTGCGCGCAGTTCTG
>Ga0255336_100982_pt1 | contig 27526 bp, 26 predicted proteins | sample MeOH1_35cm_T3_17_FD_189102 | JGI IMG/M metagenome (GOLD analysis project Ga0255336, IMG submission 189102) | Sandy soil microbial communities from University of British Columbia, Vancouver, Canada - MeOH1_35cm_T3_179 | ecosystem: Engineered > Artificial ecosystem > Sand microcosm > Unclassified ...
CACAATAAAATCCGTCCAAGCTGACGACATGTGCGTCAGCTTGGACACCTTGCATGCAGGCCTGCTGCGCCAGGCCTGCATGGGAAAAACCGTCGACAAACCCCGGAGGGGTTTGTCGACGGCCTGAAGATGCAGGGAACCCGTTCCCTGCATCCTGCAAACTACCCTCTAAAGTTTTTTGAAGGGTTCGGGGGACTTTTTTACAAAAAAGTCCCCCGACGTGCTTCGTTCTTCGTACTTACTTCTTCCCCGTCGCGAGCGGGCGGCCCCTGTTGACCCGGAACTGCGCGATTGCGCCGATAACGGTCAGGGCCAGCACGCCGAGGAGGATGTACCACGGCAGGGTGCCCACGGGTGAAAAGAGGGTCCCGATGGGGAGGGTCTGCATGGCAAAGAGGGTTTGCGCGCCTGCGCCGGCGAAGTACGCGCCGTTAAAGGCGCTGCCCACTATGATGTAGGGCTTGATGAAGATGCTCGCCAGCACCGCGCCGACGGCCGCGCCGATTAAGAGAGGGATCGCCTGCGGCGGCGTAAAGATGGAGACCAGTAGGCTGGCGGCGATTGCCCCCAGCACGGCCCCGGTAAGGACCACGCCCAGCCGGTACACGAAGTACGCCCCCGCCGCGAACAGCACCCCGATGAGCACGGCGAGGATCACGGGCCACGCGCCGCCGCCCAGGTAATTCTTCCCGATCATATCCCCCAGGTACGCGCCCGCGAGCAGGCTCGCCGCGGCGAGCCAGATGCGGAACAGCCGGTACCCGAAAAAGCACATCGCGATGCCGATCGCGATCGCCGCAATCCCAACCACCCAAACCATACGATAGCCTCCTTCCGCCGCGGCCTCCCCGGCCGCATGCGCCCGCCCGTTCGGGGCGTTTCCCCGCCGCGCAGAAAAAGACGCGGCGGGACGTTTGTATGTTACCTATAAGCCGGTTTGCGGGCAAAGAAACGCGCTTACGCTTTCAAAAAGCGGCTATGCCACTTTTGCGACTTAGAACTCAGTCTTTTCCGCCACGTACGCCGGAAGCCCGGCGATGGGCAGGCGGATCTGCTGCATGGTGTCGCGGTCGCGCACGGTGACGGTATCGTCCTCCAGCGTATCGAAATCGATCGTGACGCACATCGGCGTGCCGATCTCGTCCTGCCTGCGGTAACGGCGGCCGATCGCGCCGCCCTCGTCGTAATCCGCCATGCAGACCTTACTGAGCTTCGTATAAACCTCCTGCGCCTTGCCGGAGAGCTTCTTCTGCAGCGGCAGCACCGCCGCTTTATAGGGCGCGAGCGCGGGATGCAGGTGCAGCACCGTCCGGGTATCCCCGCCCTCGAGCTGTTCCTCGTCGTACGCGTCGCACAGGAAGGCGAGCGCCACGCGGTCCGCGCCCAGAGCCGGTTCCACGCAGTAGGGGACGTATTTCCTGGAGTTGTCGAACGGGTCCACGTACTCCATGCTTTCGCCCGAATGCTTGGCGTGCTGCCTGAGGTCGAAATCCGTCCGGTCCGCAATGCCCCAGAGCTCGCCCCAGCCGAACGGGAACAGGTACTCGATATCCGTCGTGCCCTTGGAGTAATGCGAAAGCTCCTCCTTGGCGTGCTCGCGAAGGCGCATGCTCTCCTCCCGCATGCCGAGCGAAAGCAGCCACTTCCTGCAGAAATCCTTCCAGTAGGCGTACCATTCGAGGTCGGTCCCCGGCTCGCAGAAGAACTCCAGCTCCATCTGCTCGAACTCGCGCGTGCGGAACGTGAAGTTGCCCGGCGTGATCTCGTTGCGGAAGGATTTGCCCACCTGCGCGATGCCGAAGGGGATCTTCCGCCGCGTGGTGCGCTGCACGTTCTTGAAGTTGACGAACATGCCCTGCGCAGTCTCGGGCCGGAGGTAGAGCTCCGCGGAGCTGTCCTCGGTGACGCCCTGGAAGGTCTTGAACATCAGGTTGAACTTGCGGATGGGCGTGAACTCGGTTTTCCCGCACTCGGGGCAGGGGATGCCCTGCTTCTCAATATATTCCTGCATCTGCGCGTTGGTCCAGCCGTCGGGCCGGACGTCGAGGCTGTGCTCGCGCGCGTAGTCCTCTATGAGCTTATCCGCCCGAAAGCGCGCCTTGCAGGCTTTGCAGTCCATCAGGGGATCGGAGAAGCCGCCCACGTGGCCCGACGCCACCCACACCTGCGGGTTCATCAGGATCGCCGCGTCGATGCCCACGTTGTAGGGGCTTTCCTGCACGAACTTGCGCCACCACGCGCGCTTGACGTTGTTCTTGTACTCCACGCCCAGGGGGCCGTAGTCCCAGGCGTTGGCGAGGCCGCCGTAAATCTCCGAGCCCGGGAATATGAACCCGCGGGATTTGCACAGCGCCACGATCTTATCCAGGTTTTTTTCCATGATTGCTTCCTCCTGCTATACTGGAATCACATAAAAAAATGCCTTCGTCCCATCACGTAAAGGGACGAGGCAATGCTCGCGGTTCCACCCTTCTTGGCGGCATCCGCCGCCCACCTTCAAAGCTTCCGGCTCCGGGCTGCCAGGCGCGGCCGCACGCCGCCGGGCTTGCACCCTCCCCGGCTCGCTTTTGCTGCGGCAATCGCGCGTATTCCCATCCGCGCCGTATCCATTTGCACATAGTATGCAGAAAAGGGGCGGGTTTGTCAAGGGGTCCCGGCCGCATGAGCAAAAAGGTATCGACAAAGTCTCTGAGCAGTTTTTACTATGCAAGAACGCAAATAGGAGCTGCATAGCGGGACGCTCCGTCGTCCCGCTGAAACCCCAAAACTTAGGAAACACAATAAAATCCGTCCAAGCTGACGACATGTGCGTCAGCTTGGACACCTTGCATGCAGGCCTGCTGCGCCAGGCCTGCATGGGAAAAACCGTCGACGAACCCCGGAGGGGTTTGTCGACGGCCTGAGGTATCGCCGCCGCAGGCGGCGATACCTTAAGGTGCTTTTTCGCCGAACTGCCCGTCCCACACGAACGCTAGCGTTCGCGCGGCATTACGAATTGCCGCGTCCGCTCGTTGCGGGGGTTTACGAGCACCTGCTCGGGGGTGCCCTCGTCGAGCACCGCGCCGTCCTCCATGAACAGGACGCGGTCGGCAAGCTCCCGCGCAAAGGCCATCTCGTGGGTGATGACCACCATCGTCATATGCGCGGCGGCGAGGGCGCGTATCACGGCGAGCACCTCGGCGGTAAGCTCGGGGTCGAGGGCGCTGGTGGGCTCGTCAAAGCAGAGGATATCGGGCCGCATGGCGAGCGCGCGGGCGATACAGACGCGCTGGGCCTGCCCGCCCGAAAGCTGGTAAGGGTAGGCCGCCTCCTTATCCGAAAGGCCGAGCTTAGAAAGAAGCGCGCGCGCCTCGGCCTCGGCCTCCGCCTTTTTGAGTTTGCGTACCAGCATGGGGGCTTCGGTCACGTTCTGCAGTACGGATCTGTGCGGGAACAGGTTGAACCCCTGGAAGACCATGCCCATGTGCAGCATGATGCGGCGCACGTCGGCGGGGGGCGCGTAAACGCCGTTCCTCACCAGCGGTTCGCCGCAGATCGAAATGCTGCCCGCGTCCGCGGCCTCCAGATGCAGCAGGCAGCGCAATAGAGTGCTTTTGCCGCCGCCGCTGCGGCCGATCACGCACAGCTTTTCCCCGCGCTCCAGGGAAAAGGAGACCCCCTTGAGCACGGGAAGCCCGTCGAAGCGCTTTTGCAGATTTTCCGTCTGCAGGATGGGCATGCGGTTCCCCTTTCTGTGAATGCGGGCGGCTTTTTGGCGGCCCGGCTTGTCCGATGAGTTTTTCCCCGGCGTCGGCGGTAATACGCGAGCTTTTTCTCGGCGAGAAGGCTTGCTCCGCCGCGGTGCTGATCGCAGGTCAGCGGTAATACGCGAGCTTTTTCTCGGCGAGGTGGAACGCCTGCTCCACCGCGGTGTTGATGACAAGGTAGAACACCCCCGCCGCAAGCAGGGGCAGCACCGATACCTCCCGCGCGGCGATGGAGTTGGCCTGGCGCATCAGCTCGGTGACGGCGATGGTGGTGGCGAGGGCGGTGTCCTTCACCAGCGTCATGAACTCGTTGCCGCACACCGGCAGGATCTGTTTGACCACCTGCGGCAGGATGATATGGAAGAACGTCTGCCCCCGGCTTAGGCCCAGCACCTGGCCCGCCTCGTACTGCCCCTTGGGGATGGCCTCGATGCCGCCGCGGTAGATCTCCGCGAAGTACGCCGTGTAGTTGAGTACAAAGGCGGCGACGGCGGCGGCGAAGCGGTCCTTCCACGACCAGCCGAACAGGTAGTAGGGCCCGAAATAGACCACCATGAGCTGGAGCATCAGGGGCGTGCCGCGCATCACGAGCAGATAGGCCCGCACAGGGCAGCTCACGAGCTTATGGCGGGACATCCGGCCCAGCGCCACGGGCAGCGCCAGCGGGAGCGAAAACGCCAGCGCCAGAAAGAACAGTTCGAGCGACGTCCCTGTCGCGCCCAGCAACTGCAGCAGCATGCCGAACCTTGCGCCTCCTGAAAATTCATTTCTGTGCCATGATACCACGCGAAAGCGCCCAAGTGAAGCCGAATCGGCCGAAAAGTTTGAAGAATATATGAATAAGGGATAAACAAATCTGCAAGACATTGCCTCCTGTCGAAAAAAAGGATAGAATGGAACCATCATTATCACGCCATTGCGGCGCGAAATCCAAGACGCACGGGCCCTTTTGCCCCACGCAATCACGAAAGGAAAAACACGCATGGCTATGAAAAGACGCAGACGCACCAGGATGAACCGCCTGCGGCGCACGGTCTACCGCTCGTCGCGGGGGGCCGCCCTGTTTTTCAGCCGGGTGGGCAACGCGTTCGCGGCGATGCGCCCGCGCGGGCGCGCGCTCGTGCTCGTGGCGTTCGCGGGATTGCTTACGGGCCTTGTCCTGCTCATCGTTCCCCACGGCAAGCCCGCCGCGTCCGTAAAGACCCAGCAGGCCGCCGCGGCCATGAATAACGCCGCTCCCTTAAGCTCGGGCACGCAGATACTGGAGCTTCCCGCAGCGCCTACGCCGCCGCCGGAAGCGGCGTCCTCCTCCTCCGCGCCCGCCCCCACGCCCGAACCCAGCTATTACGAGGGCTGCGAGGACAGCCAGGGCGTTACCGAGCTCCAGAACCGCCTGATGGATTTGGGCTATCTCGATCTTGACGAACCGACAGAGCATTTCGGCCCGGCGACCAAGTACGCCGTGCAGCTCTTCCAGCGCCAGCACGGCCTCCAGCAGGACGGCATCGCCGGCGCGCAGACGCTCGATATGATCAATTCACCCGACGCGCAGCCTTACACGCTGCTCGAGGGCACCAGCGGCACGGATGTCGATAACTTCCAGCGGCAATTGAAGGCCTTGGGCTACCTCTCCAAGATCACGGGCTACTACGGCACCGAGACGATCGACGCCGTCAAGGCGTTCCAGAAGCGCAACGGCCTCTCGGCGGACGGCAAGGCCGGGCAGCAGACTTTCGACATGATCAACTCCGATAAGGCCAAGGCGAGCCCCGCCGTGGCGCAGGCGGCCCGCAGCAAGGCGAACATCAATAAAATGATCTCCACCGCCCAAAAGCAGCTGGGCGACAAATACATCCTCGGCAACGAGGGCCCCAACAGCTTCGATTGCTCGGGTCTGGTGTACTACTGCCTCAAGGAGGGCGGCTCCAACCGCAGGCGCTTGAACGCCGCCGGTTATTCGGGCGTGAGCGACTGGACGAAGGTCAGCTACAGCCAGCTCAAGAAGGGCGACCTGCTGTTCTTCTACAACAACGCCCGTTCCAAGGTGGGGCACGTGGGCATTTACATCGGCGGCGGCATGATGATCGACGCCTCCTCCGCCAACGGCAAGGTCGTGCGCCGCTCCTGCACCACCTCCTACTGGAAGAGCCACTTCGTGTGCGCAAGGAGGCCTTGGTAGTCACAAAAGTGGCGCGGCCACTTTTGTGAGACCGCTGCGGCGGGGTTTTCCACGCTTTGCCTGCAGTGCTGCGCATTGCGGCCGACAAAGCGTGAGCGGAAAGAAAGCCTGCGGCTTTCATCCGTTTCGGCGTACACGCAGCCGAAGCCGGATTGGAAGTCAAGGGGCTGCGGCCCCTTGACAATCCCCGGAGTTTTGACACTCTGGCATATGGGATAATCCGGCCTCACGGCCCCGTTTAAGCAGTGTCCTCCTTCTGGGGGCTGAACCACGGACAAGATAATACACGATCGTATCCCGGGGGGGGGAGTGGAAATGGCTCTCTGTAACTTCTCCGGTCTCTGTAGGGGTCCCCTCGTTCCCCAGGGGGAGTGGGGGCGGAGCCCCCACTTTTAAATAAAATAAACCTTCGTCGGCGCTGAAAGCGCCGATACCTTCAGAATGGCTGCCCGCCGGCAGCCTATACGCATGCGGATACGGAAAGGGCAAATTTTCATACGGAGGAAAAAATGTCAAGCATCGCATTCATCGGCACCGGGATCATGGGCGCGGCCATGGCGGGCCATTTGCTGGACGCCGGGCATGCGCTCTTTGTCTATAACCGCACCAAGGAAAAGGCGCGGGGGCTCTTGGAGCGCGGCGCTCTCTGGCGCAGCTCGCCCGCCGCCTGCGTGCGGGACGCCGATTTCGCCGTCACCATCGTGGGCTGCCCCAAGGACGTGGAGGAGATCTATTTCGGCGAAAACGGCCTGCTTTCTGCCGCCCGGCCGGGCATGGTCCTCATTGATATGACGACGAGCAGCCCGGACCTTGCCCGGCGCATCTATGAGGCCGCCGCCGCGCGCGGGATCGCCGCCGTTGACGCGCCGGTTTCGGGCGGGGATACGGGCGCGAAAAACGCCTCCCTCGCCATCATGGCGGGCGGGGACGCCGCGGCCGTGGAGCGCGCCATGCCGCTGTTCCGGTGCATGGGCAAAACCGTTTCGCACCTCGGGCCCGCGGGCGCGGGGCAGCATACCAAGATGGCCAACCAGATCGCCGTCGCCGGCGCGATCGCGGGCGTGGCGGAGGCCGTCGCCTATTCCCGCGCGGCGGGGCTTGCGCCCCCGGCGGTGCTTTCGGCCATCGGCTCGGGCGCGGCGGCAAGCTGGCAGCTGCAGAATAACGGCTCCAAAATGGCGGAGGGGGATTTCGCGCCGGGCTTCTATATCAAGCACTTCGTCAAGGACATGGGCATCGCGCTGGAGGAAGCGGAGCTTCGGGACCTGCCGCTGCCCGTGCTGCGGAAGGTGGACGCGATTTACCGAGAATTGTCGGAAGAAGGGTATGACGCGCTGGGCACCCAGGCAATATTGAAGTATTATGAAAAATAAATGATTGACGCTAAGGGGGAACGACAGCTATGAAAAGACGCCGCAGGTCGCGGCAGACCCGCTACAGAAGGACGGTCAACTGGAAACGCTTCCTGCTGTTCATCATCATCGTCGCGGCGATCCTTTCGCTGGTGTTGGTCGGCATCCATCTGCTCAAGGGGGACAAATCCCCCCTGGTGGATATCCTGCCCGGCGTCACGGGCCCCGCGAAAGCAACGCCGGGGCAGTCGCTGCCCGCGGCTTCGCCCACCCCCACGCCGGTTCCGACGCTCGCGCCGGATCTTTCCATGGAACCGGCGGCGGAGGCCGATCCGGCAAAGTTCGGCTTCAAGACCGGCATCATGGTCAACGGCGCGGAAGCGGATTCCTTTACCCGCGAGGGGGACCTGCGCTTCGGCGGGCCGGAGGATTTCACGTCGATTCCCGGCATCCTGACCTTCGGCGGCAACAACTACCGCAACACCTTTACCTACGGCACGCAGGACGTCGCGAACAAGACCCTCACCCGCGTGTGGGAGCAGGAAACCGGCTCGCTCAACACCTCCATGGGCACCTGGACGGGCTCCGGGTGGACGGGCATGCCCGTCATCGTCCAGTGGCCGGCGGCCACCCGCAAGGTGCTGGGCGTATTTGACGAGTTCAGGAACAAGGACGGCTTCACCGAGGTGATCTACCCGACGATGGACGGGCACATCTACTTCCTGGAGCTTTCCACCGGCAAAAAAACGCGGGAGCCGCTCGATATCGGCGTCGTCACCAAGGGCACGGCGTCGCTCGATCCGCGCGGCTATCCCCTGCTTTATACCGGGCAGGGCATCCCCAGCACCGAGGACGGCAAGACCGGCGCGTGGTTCCGCATCATCGACCTCATAGAGAACAAGGTCGTCTGGAAGTTCGGCGGCGTCGATCCGTTCTCCTACCGCGGCTGGCAGGCGTACGACAGCAGCGGCCTTGTGAACGCCGCGACGGATACGCTCATCGAGCCGGGCGAGAACGGCGTGCTCTACACCATCAAGCTCAACTCCCGGTTCGACCCGGAGGCGGGCACCGTTTCCGTCAACCCGGATAAGCCCGTGAAGTACCGCTACACCGGCGACGGCTACGGCTATAAGGATGAGAGCAACAAGCGCTGGCCGGGCATCGAGAACTCGATCTCGGTGTTCCACAACTACGCCTTCTTCAGCGACAACGGCGGCAGGCTGCAGTGCGTGGACCTCAACACCCTGAAGCTCCAGTACGTGACCGACATCACCGACGACAGCGACTGCTCCCCCGTGATCGAGGAGGACGTCCCGAACAACACCTTCTACATCTACACCTGCAACGAGGTGGATAAGCAGTCCGGCGCGTTGAAGGCCGGCAAGGGCAAGAGCTACGACCGCAAGATCGACGGCCGCACGGGCAAGATCATCTGGGAGCAGGCGTGGGACGCCAGCTACGGCAACACCTCCAGCAACGGCGGCTCGGTCTCCACGCCGCACGTGGGCCATGGCAACATCGCGGACCTTGTGATCTACAACCAGTCGCTGGTGCCGGTGTCCGTCACGCAGGACGGCGAGAAGAAGACGGTGCAGGGCGGCCGCATCGTCGCCTACAACAAGACGACGGGCGAGGTGGCCTGGAAGTACGAGCAGGCGGATGGATACTGGAGCTCCCCCGTCGTTATCTACGATAAGGACGAAAAAGGCTATCTCCTCCAGGCCGACAAAAACGGCGTCCTGCGCATGCACGACGCGCTCACAGGCGGCGTGCTTACCGAGATCGACATGGGCTCCCGCGTCGAGGCTACGCCCAGCGTGTTCGGCAATTATCTGGTGGTGGGCACCCGCGGGCAGTACGGCTCGGGCGAGCATCAGGGCATCATCTGCGTGAAGATCGGGTAAGCGGGCCGCCGACAAACCCCTCCGGGGTTCGTCGACGGGGGACCGCCCAAATGCCAAAGGCATTTGGGCGGGGTTTTCTCACAGCCGCCTAAAATCGCTGCGGCGATTTCCACCCTCCGGGTACTACTGATGTCGCTTTCAGCGACATATTAAGGTTGCGGGCGGCGGCTGTGCAAGGAGTCAAAACCGGCGTACACGCCGCCGGTTTTGACGGATTGTATTGTATTTCTTAAGCTTTTTGCGCGGGCGGGACGACGGAGCGTCCCCCATGCGGGCTTTGGAAAACCGGGGGCCGCCCGGAGTCCCGCCATGCAGTTTGTATTGCATTCGCCGCTTGACAGAACGCACACGTATGCGTACAATGAGCGTATAAAAATTGAATATCCAACCGCTGGGGGCGCTGGCGTTGCGGCCGGCTGAGAAAGACCCTTAGAACCTGTTTAGGTAATCCTAACGTAGGGAAGCGGAGCTTGAGGCGAAGTCCGATTGCCCGTTTCTGTATGGAAACGGGCAATTTTTATCCCGCGGGAGCGGGAGATTGCACCTTGCGCGGCGGCTGGAAAGAAAGGGGATACCAATGAAATTCACTCTTTTCTCGGAGCTTGCGGGGCTGAGCCCGCTCGCTTGGGCGGCGTTCGCCGCGGCGCTGATCCTGCTGGCGGCGCTCGCAGTTCTGCTGGTGCGGGGCGGCAGGAAGCGCGCGCAAGAGCCGCAGGCGCCCCGGCCCGACGCGACGCGCACCCTCGTTTACGGCGCGCTGTGCGTGGCGCTATCGTTCCTGCTCTCCTACCTCAAGCTGTTCGAGATGCCGCAGGGCGGCTCGCTCACGGTATGCAGCCTGCTGCCGGTGGCGTTCTACGCCAACCGCTTCGGCACCCGGAACGGCTTCATCGCGGGGGCGGCGCTGGGCTTTTTGCAGCTGATGCAGAACGCGTACGTCGTGCACTGGGCGCAGCTGCTGCTCGATTACCCCATCGCGTTCGCGATGATCGGCCTTGCGGGCCTGTTCCCCGAAAGCCTGCCGTTGGGCATCCTCGTAGGGGGACTCGGACGCATCCTCGCCTCCACCGTCTCGGGCGGGATCTTCTTTGCGGAGTACGCGTGGGCGGGCTGGAATCCCTGGCTGTACTCGGTCGCCTACAACGTCATCGCGCTCTTGCCCGACGCGCTGCTGTGCATCGTGGTGGCGGTGCTGCCGCCGGTAAAGCGCGCGCTAGGAAATATTTCCGCCCAAATTGCGCGCTGACGCTGAAAGCCGCCTGCGCCTTCGGCGCGGGCGGCGCAGCTTGCCGAAAAAGGACCTTGCGGTACTTTTTCGGGGATTACAGGAACAACCTGTGCCTGCGGCGCGGACGGCTGTTCCTGCAAGAAGTCGAAGCTGGCGCACATGCCGTCAGCTTCGACAGATTGTATTGCGTTCCCTAAGTTCCTTCCGCGAGCGGAACGGCGGAGCGTCCCGCTCCGCGGCTTCTATCTGCGCTCCTGCATAGGAACCGAACACGCCGCAGCGCGAAGCGGATCGAATGATAATTGCGTTGTATGCGATTAGAGCCGCCGGCACGAAACAAGCGGTTACCGAAAAAACTCCTTGCGGGCGTTCCCGAAAGAAAAATGCGGCGGTTTCCCGCCTCCTTTCGCGAATCCCGAAGGAATCCCATTGCCAAGGTTTGCGGCCGCCCTTTACAGGGCCGCCGCTCAGCCGGGGCGGTCCACGGGCTCGCCGGGCTTGTCCTGCTCGAGCAGCGCGCCGTGCCCGCGCAGGCGCCGCAGCGGAAGATACAGCACATTGTCCGCCGGCATCGCCTGCGGATCGCCGCGGCCGGAGATATATGCCTCTTCAACCTGCTGCTGCAATTGCTGCAGTTCCAGGATCACGTCGGATACCCCGTTGAACAATTGATAGTAAAGCGTCTCATAGTCTTGCAAATTCAGTCACCTCCTTGAACATTCTAGGCGAAATACGTTCAAGAGTCGATGAAGAATCGATGCGGGATTCCACTTATGCTGCCGATTCGTGTCGGCGCCTCGCGCTTTTTTGCGCGAACCCGTTCCATACCCGATAAAAGCGCAAAAAACCCTGCGGAAAACCCGTTATAAGACGCGCAAAGCCGCGGCAAGACCGCCGTTTCGCAAAGGATGTCGAATTGATCTTATAAACCGCGCGCCGTTCACACGCGCGCTTCGCAACAGAAAAAAGTCTGCATAGCGAAACGCCCCGCCGTTTCGCTTACGCAGGCAGCTTAGAAAACACAATAAAATTTGTCCCGGCTGACGACATGCGCGTCAGCCGGGACTCCTTGCACAGCCGCCGCCCGCAACCTTAATATGTCGCTGAAAGCGACATCAGTAGTACCCGGAGGGTGGAAATCCCTGCAGCGATTTTAGGCGGCTGTGGGACCCCCGCGCATCGTGGCAATGCCATCCGGCATTGCCACGGTAGCGAAACGCCCCGCCGTTTCGCTTACGCAAGCAACTTAGGAAACACAATATAATCCGTCAAAACCGGCGACATGCGCGCCGGTTTTGACACATTGCACGCCCGCCGGCCGCGCCGACAGGCGCAGGCGGGCGTGAGAAAACATCGGGGCAATGCCGGATGGCATTGCCCCGAAAAAACCCGCAGGCAAGCCCATCGGGCTTTGCCTGCGGAAGCCGTTAGGCTTTCGGCCCCGCTTCCACGATATGCGCGGGCATATCCTTATACTTCTGGAAGTTCTTGACGAAGCGGGAGGCGAGGTCCTTCGCCTTGGCGTCGTAAGCGGTCTTGTCGGCCCAGGTGTTCTTGGGGTTCAGGACTTCGGCGGGGACGCCGGGGCAGGAGGTCGGCACCAGGACGTTGAAGACCGGGTCGAGTACGAAGCCGGCTTTCTCCAGGTCGCCGTTCAAAGCCGCGGTGACGATGGCGCGCGTCAGCTTGATGCTCATGCGCTTGCCCACGCCGTAGGGGCCGCCGGACCAGCCGGTGTTGATGAGGTAGACGTTGGCGTTGAACTTGTTGATGTACTCGCCCAGAAGCTCCGCGTAGACCGAGGGGCGCAGCGGCAGGAAGGGCGCGCCGAAGCAGGTGGAGAAGGTGGTCTGCGGCTCCACGATGCCGCGCTCGGTGCCCGCGAGCTTGGAGGTGTAGCCCGATACGTAATGGTACATGGCCTGGTTTTTGTCGAGCTTGGCGACGGGCGGGAGCACGCCGAACGCGTCGGCCGTGAGGAATACCACGGTGGAGGGCTGGCCGCCCACGCCGGGGATGACGCAGTTGGGGATGTACTCCACGGGATAGCCCACGCGGGTGTTCTCGGTGATGCTGCCGTCGTCGAAGTTGAACTTCCGGGTATCGGGGTCCATCACCACGTTCTCGCAGACCGCGCCGAACTTGATGGCGTTCCAGATCTGGGGCTCGTTCTCCTCTGAGAGGTTGATGCACTTGGCGTAGCAGCCGCCCTCAAAATTAAAGACGCCCTCGTCGCACCAGCCGTGTTCGTCGTCGCCGATGAGCTTGCGGGCCGGGTCGGCGGAAAGGGTGGTCTTGCCGGTGCCCGAAAGGCCGAAGAACAGCGCCGTGTCGCCGTCCGCGCCCATGTTCGCCGAGCAGTGCATCGGGAACACGTGCTGCTTGGGCAGCTTGTAGTTCATGATGGTGAACACGGATTTCTTGATTTCGCCGGAGTACGCGGTGCCGCAGATGAGGATCATCTTTTTCTCGAAGTTGCAGAGGATGACGGCCTCGGAATGCGTGCCGTCCACCTCGGGGATGCACTTGAAGCCGGGCGCCGCAATGATGGTGTACTCGGGCTCGAAGGTCTTCAATTGCTCGTCGGTGGGGCGCAGCAGCAGCTGGTGGATGAACAGGTTCTGGTTGGCCAGCTCGTTCACCACGCGGATGCTGGTGGCGTAGTGGGGGTTGGCGCCGGCGAAGCCGTCAAAAATGAAGATCTCGCGGCCCTGCAGGTAAGCCATGATCTTGCCGTAAATGGCGTCGAATTTCTCGGGCGCGAAGGGCTGGTTGACCTTGCCCCAGTCGATGTCGCCGTGCACGGCGGGAGAATCCACAACGAACTTATCGTCCGGGGAGCGGCCGGTGTATTTGCCGGTATAGATCACGAACGCGCCCGTATCCGAGAGCGTTCCCTCGCCGCGTATAACGGCCTTTTCGGTCAGAACCGCGGGCGAAAGATTGCGATACACCGCCTTCGGAGCGATGATGCCAAGTTTCTCACAGTAGTCCTTCATAATTTTGCTTTTTCTCCTTCCGGTTATTGGTATTATAACACCGCTGTTATAATTACACCTTATGAAATCAGGGCCTATTATCAACGCTGCAATGCGCTTGGGATGAAATTGCGGCCCTTTGGTCGAAACTCACCCATTTTGCATTATTCTAACCGAAATAAATAGGCTTTACAAGAGGGAAAGCGTATCCGCTTGCAAGAAATTTATTTTGATTATGCAAAACGCCCCAAAGGGCTTCGGGCGCGCGGCCGTTGAAGCCCCTTGCCCCCCGTGATATACTGGATAAGGGAAATCCTGCCGTTGCCAGGATGCCGGGAGGGACCATGAAGAAGCTGCTTTTATTGGGTACGGGCGGCACCATCGCGTGCCTGCCCACCGAGAACGGGCTCGCGCCCGGCATGCCCGCGGCGGAGCTTCTCACATACCTGGAGGAGCGGCCGGAGGACGTCGTCCCCCGCGATCTGTTCGCGCTCGACAGCTCCAACATCCAGCCCGAGGAGTGGCGCATGATCGCCCGCGAGGTCGCGGCTTCGCTCGGCGAGTACGCGGGGGTCGTCATCACCCACGGCACCGATACCATGGCCTACACCGCCAGCATGCTTTCCTTTATGCTCCAGGGCGTCCCCGTGCCGGTGGTGCTCACCGGCAGCCAGCTCCCCATCCTCTACCCCAACTCGGACGGGCGCAGGAACCTTTCTGACGCGGTCCTTGCGGCCCGCGCGCTGCCCGGCGGCGTGTACGTCTGCTTCAACGGCGCGCTGATGCTGGGGTGCCGCGCCGTAAAGGTGCGCACCACCTCCCTGAACGCGTTCGAGAGCATCAACCGTCCCTACGTGGGCGTGGCGGCGAACGGGCGCTTCGCCATACTTTCCCCGCCCGCGGCGCGCGGCCCCTTCCGGTATAACGATTCCATAGAGCCCAACGTCGCACTCGTGAAGCTTGCGCCGGGCACGCTCCCCGCGCTCTTTGACGCTTTGCCCGGCTGCGGATACAAGGGCGCGGTGGTGGAAGCGTTCGGCCTGGGAGGCGTGCACAGCATCCGGCGGGACCATACCCGCGCCATCACCCGGCTGCTTGCGCGCGAAATCCCGGTGGTGCTCTGCTCCCAGTGCCTGTACGAGCAAAGCACGCCCGCGCTGTACGAGGTGAGCCGCGCGCTTCTGGACGCGGGCATCCTCCCCGCGGGGGACAGCACCACCGAGGCCGCCGTTACCAAGCTGATGTGGGCCATCGGCCAGGGCGGCGGCATGGAAAAGGTCCGGGAGATCATGGGCAGCGATTTGTGCGGGGAAGTGACGATAGAAGAATGAAGGATTCCGGTAAGGACGGCTTGCACCATCCTTTTGAGGGTAGCCTGCATGGTAAAATGGTAAAACGGAGGGTTTAAGAGGGTCTGATTAAAGGGAAAACCCGCCAGAGGCTTCCCACAAACTGCTCATTATTCATTTTTAGTCGTCACTTATCTGCATATCAAGCGCCAGGATTTTTCCGATAGTTTGAAAACTCTTTTTTAAATGCCCAGATATAAGATATAATAATATTAAGTAGAGACTGAATAAAAATAGTCGGAGAAAAGAAAATGAGGCTTACTGAAGATGGTGTCAATGAACAAAAAAGCAGAATACTCCAGGCCGCTTTTAGGGTTTTCGCGGATGTAGGCTTTGAAGCAGCCAAGATGGAAGATATAGCAAAATTAGCTGGAGTTTCTCGCAGCCCGTTGTATTATCATTTTAATAACAAATATCGGTTGTTTATTGAAATGTTTAAGAATTATTGTGAGATATATACAACGGATGCTGCACGCTGCCTGTCTCAAGAAGGCGACTTTTTTCAAAAAATTGAGAATTTGCTGAGATTCTTCAGGACGGAATTCAATACTGGGGCCGGGAAAATAAGCGCTGATGTCCTGGGCAATATTCAGGGCTTAGAAGAGGCCAGAGGATATGAGATAAAGGTTCGCAAAACAGTATATGGGCTTTTGATTAAGCAGATAGAGGAAGCAATAAAGGACGGAACACTTATTAGTGATGCGGATCCAATCATAATAGGGGACATGATTCACTTATGGGGCGAGGGATTGAATTCAGCCGGGCTCGGGCTAATGAGAGTAGAATATGATGGGATTACAATGGAAGAAAGTTATGCAACAAAAAAGCACATTGGAACAAAGTATGAAGATATCCTTATAAAAGAAAGCATCAAAATGCTAAAAAGGTCATTTGGCGCCAATCATGAAAATAGTACAGAATGAAAATGTAAGCTGGGAACCTGTTTTCTGCGATTTTGATGCGCAGTAAATTTCCATAATAATTGATTATAGATCAAAAAAGGCCTTGACTATTTTATAATTAAGGAATAGTATTGTGCTAATAAAACATACACGAACGTATCATTAAGCGAGGCCTAAATATCTAAGTTAATTATCTATTCCCGATTTCATATTATTATTGCGCCAAAATGAAACAAACAAGTATGTTTCATTTTGATCATAAACCAAGGAGAGACAGAAAAAATGGCGCATGTATGGAAGAAACGCTCAGTATGGCGCACCCTAAACACATCTTTATTATTGGGACTCGTAATGTCGGGATAGCTCAGCATCTGAAAAACGAGAAGTTTGAAATACCCATAGTCAAAAAACTGGCGAAAACAAAGAGAGGGGAATTTTAATGGAAGCAAGGGTTAAAAAGCAAAAGATTGCGATCCCAAGAGACGGCTATACTGAGAAACCCCAAGCAGGCCGGGAAATAGTGATTGCGGCTGCGGTGTGGGGTCTCTTGATCACGCTGCTGCCGATGATTTCGGCGCTCAGCTTGGGGCCGGATAAGGTAAAAGCGATTTGGGATGCGGGATGGCAGCCGGGGAACAACAGCACCCCCGTCATGGACGTCGACAATATCCTGTGCATCGGCGGAATGATTTTAGTGTTTTGGCATTCCGCCACCAGCAAGGGGTGGAAACGGGCATTGTGCGCCTTTTTGCTCGCCGGCGGCATTGGGCTCACCGTTGAAATATTAGCGTGTAACTTTGGATTATGGTATGGCCCGCTGCAATATTCCACCAACCTTCCGCTCCAGATCTTCGGGGTTCCCCTGATCCTCGGTCCCTTCTGGGAGGTGTACGGGTATCCGGCCTTCTTTTTGACCTGCTACTTGCTGCCGGCCGAGTTTATCCATAAGAAGAAAAAGACTCTCGGATCGAAAATCCTGTCAACGGCTCTGATTTCATGCGTCGGCGCGTGGGTTTGCATGGCCACCGACTTTATGTCGGATCCCTGGAATATTGGGTACAAGGTCTTTTCCTGGAGAGTTGACGGTCCGGTGTGGCCGCAGATAGATTCCCTTGGCGGCATTGGCGAGCCGCTCAGCAATTTCACCGGCTGGTTCATGACGTGCTTCCTCATCATGACTGTCTACCAGTTGCTTATAAACACGGCCCCCGCCGATAAGCATGTTCGGTCGAAGTATCTGGATGTTTACTTCCCAATCGTCATGTACGCCTCGACCTTTGGTTTTCTGATGAGCATCGAGATCTTCTGGCAGCGTCAATGGATGGTCGTTCTGATTGGTTCCATGTTGATTGGCGGTATTCTGCTCTTTGCGTTGATCAAGCTCTGGGGGGAGAGATCGAATGGTTATGCCTATGACTTTTTATTGAAGCCCGCAGAAATAGCGGACGTCGAGGCGGCTACTGTGAACAAAGCACAACGTGCAGCTCCCGCTAGAATTCAAGAAGACACTGAACGCGATTTTCCGCTTCAGCCCAAGTCGGCTAACCGAAAGGGATTCACGCATGGCAAGCGGAGGTCGAAAGCCGCGCTCGGCATCGGCGTGGTGCTGCTTCTCTCGCTCGTGATGGTGACAACTGTCGGCTGTTCGTCGGCAACCGGCAGGGATTTACCTGTCCGGGCCGAGGTTCTCGGTGTGCTGAAGGATGCGAACTTCTGTTTCGACGAGTATACAATCAGCACAAATTACGGTGCGAGCGAGGATCAGGTGATTGCCAAGGCGCGTATGGGGTACAGATATCCAAATAACAAACTGCTGACGAATGGCATGTCCATAACTCCGATAACCCAGGTAATAGTGAACAAAGTCAATGGGATATGGCAGGTTGACCTCAACTCCATGAAGCCCGAGCCGCAGATATGGTGGTACGGACCAACAGAGTAAGGTTACTGTACCCGGCTCAGGAAATGTGGCTTTAGCGCTCTAATTGGCGCAGCGCATCGTTTTGGCTTTGACTCGAGACGCTGTCAAAGGCATATGAGGAGTAGAAAACGCCCGGCTCTTCTGCCTCTCCAATTATTAGCAGGAACTAACACCTGGGGAAAAAGCAGAAAGAGCCGGGTTTTCCATGGCAATTGTTCATTCTTCATTCGCAAAAAGGCTCCGCCTTTTCGCGCTATTCCCAGTCGATTCCCCCGATGCTCTCCAGGTACTCCTCGTTGTAGTCGAGATAGTCCTCGGTGAGGCGCTTCATATACATCCGGTGCTCGGGAAAGGCGGCGACCATGCCCGCGAAGATATAGTCCAGCGCCTCGTCGTCGTCGTACGTATTGCCGTCGTTCACGCCGGTGTCCTCCATGAACGCCGCGTCGAGCGCCATCAGCCGGTCGATCATGCCCGAAAGCACCCCTTCGGGCAGGAACGCGTACTCGCCCGCATGCTCCAGCTTTTCCGCGATATACGCGCGCGCGTTATCCATACAAGCTCCCTCCATGCTCTTTCTTCACGGTATAGTATAACAGGTTTGCGGTCTTTTGAAGCGGCAACCCCCAAACTTTGCCGTAAAGACGCGGGCTTGTCAAAAATCCGTCAATTTCACGGGGAAGGAAATCTTTTTTATTGTTTTTTTCGCCGGAGCGCGCGTTTTGGGTTCTATCCGCAAACTGGGTATTTACTTCAAAATATGCACTTGCTATCATATCGGTATGCGATTTTTTATCCGGACGAAAACCGCGGCGCGCGGACAGGATGGGAAAAATCGGCGTTTTTTGTCGGCGGCGCGCTAAGTAAATATGCGAGAATGCCGATATACTACATACACCCGGCCTGCTTTCCGAACGGGAGGTGACGCTTTTGATCGGGTTTTTGATCGGTTTGGCCTGCGGCGGGGGGGAGATCTACCTGCTTACGCGCCTGACGCTTGCGGTACAAAAGAGCGAATCGGGCAAGATAGTCGGGTACGTATTCCTCAAGCTGCTGCTGCTCGCGTGCGCGTTCGTACCTGTGATTCTATTTTTTCGCCAGGACCTGCTCTGGTGCGGCGTAGGCATATCCGCGACGCTGGTGCTCGGGGCGGTCATCATCAACTGGAGAAGCCAGAGGTCCGGGAAAGGAGATAAGCAATCCTGATGCAAACACCCTCTATTGGAAAGCTCGCGGCGATCATCGTCCTGCTGATCGTGGGCGTCGCCGCATTGGTCGCAAGGGGGAAAATCGCCCTGCCCGAGAAGGGCGAAGAAACCTTTGCGGCCGTCAAGAAAAAACGCCGCAACTACATGGTGGCGGGCGTACTGTGCCTGTGGGTTTTTTCCGGCCTGGTGCTGGGCCTTTTCGGTACCGGCGAGAAAAAGCTTACGGTCAGCATCAGCCCTTCGCGCGTGGATATCTTCGGGGTTTCCACAAGCTCTACGGTGGTGGTCGCCTGGATCGTGATGGCGGCGCTGATCCTCTTCGCGGTGATCGTGCGCATCTTTTTCATCCCCAAGTTCCAGGAAGCGCCCCGCGGCCTGCAATCGGTGCTGGAGATCGCGGTGGGCGCCATTTCGGATTTTACCAAGGATAAGTTCGGGCATAAGAACGAAACGCTCGCGGCCTATTTCTTCGCGCTGGCGGCGCTGCTCCTGGGCTCGGTGATCGTGGAGCTTCTGGGACTGCGCCCCCCCACCACCGATCTTACCATGACGTTCTCCTACGCCCTGATTACGTTTTTGATGATCAACTACTACGGCATCAAGAAGAAGGGCGTGGCCGGGCGCGTGCAGAGCCTGATGAAGCCCAACGCGATCATCTTTCCCTTCAGGCTCCTCTCGGATATCGCGGTGCCGATCTCGCTGGCCTGCCGGTTGTTCGGCAACATGCTGGGCGGCATGGTCGTGGTGGATCTGCTTTACTACTCGATGGGGGCGTTCTCGGTGGGCGTTCCCGCGGTGCTGGGGCTCTACTTCAACGCGTTCCACCCGCTGATCCAGTTCTTTATTTTCATCAACCTGTCGCTGACATTTATCGGCGAGGCCGTGGAATAGACAGTTAACCAAAATCAACATGAACCGGAAATGATATTTCGCTAGGAGGAAAGTACGATGACGGATGTTGGCATGATCGCCATAGGCGCGGGTCTCGCGGTACTGACGGGCGCGGGCGCAGGCTTGGGCATGGGCATCGCTACGGGCAAGGCGGTGGAAGCGGTGGCGCGTCAGCCCGAAGCGAACGGCAAGATCAACGCCCTGCTGCTGTTGGGCCTTGCGCTGACCGAATCCACCGCTATCTATGGCTTTGTTACCGCACTCATCATGATCTTTACGATGAAATAAGCGGGAGCAGGGGGATAGTATGGAGTTTCGACTGATCGATTTTGTGGAGCACGTCCTCAATCTCATCATATTGTTTCTGTTGCTGCGCACCTTCCTCTACAAGCCGGTGAGCAAGTTCATGGCGGCGCGCGAGGAGAAGTTCGCCCACGAGCGGGAGACCATCACGGCCGGGCAGCAGGAAGCGGCCTCGCTCAAAGCCCGGTACGAATCCTCCCTTGCCGACGCCAAGCGCACCGCCGACGAAATCGCCGACGAAAAGCTCAGGGCTGCCGAGCGCGAGGCGGAGGAACTGCGCCAGAAGGCCAAACAGGATGCGCAGAAGACGCTTTCCGACGCGCACACCCAGGCAGTTTCCGAGCGCGACGAGATGCTGGGCGAGCTCAAGGATCAGACCGCCGCGCTCGCCGTGGACCTCGCGGGGCATATCCTCGAGCGCGAGGTGAGCGCCGAGGACAACCAGAAGCTGATCGACGACTTCTTCCGAAAGGTGGGTTAGCCTTATGGCGCTCAAGGGTGAATTGTACGTTGCGGGGCCGTTCGGAGAGGAACAGCTCAGCGCCGTGAAGGCGCAGTTCGCGCGCCTGCTGGGCGCGGAGGTCGCGTTCGACGTGCGGCGTGACGAGCACCTGATCGGCGGGTTCCTCGCGATGGTGGACGGCAAGGTGTACGATGCGAGCATTTCCTCTCGCATGAAGGATGTGCAGCGCTATCTTACAGGAAGTGAGTAAGGTATGAATTTGACCGCAAAGGAGATCGGCGCGGTTCTCAAGCAGCGTCTTTCCGGCTACGAGAGCAAGCCGGTCGTTTACGAATACGGCACGGTGCTTTCGGCGGGGGACGGCGTGGTGCGCATCGAGGGCCTGGCGCACAGCCGCTACGGCGAGCTGATCTCGTTTGAAAACGACGTATACGGCATGGCCATGAACCTGGAGCTGGGCGGCGTGGGCGTGGTGCTCTTAAACGGCGTGGACGACGTCCGCACCGGCGAGCGCGTGCGCGGCACGGGCAGGGTCGTGGAGGTGCCGGTGGGGCAGGAGCTTCTCGGCCGCGTCGTCGATCCCATCGGCGTGCCGATGGACGGCAAGCCCCTTAACGCCGCGAAGTTCCGGCAGGTGGAATCCCCCTCCCCCCGCATCATCGACCGGGAGGGCGTCAACGAGCCGCTCATGACGGGCCTCCTGGCGGTAGACAGCATCATCCCCATCGGCCGCGGCCAGCGCGAGCTCATCATCGGCGACCGGCAGACGGGCAAATCCACCATCGCCGTCGATACCATCATCAACCAGCGCGGCAAGAACGTGCTGTGTGTGTACGTGGCCATCGGCCAGAAGGTCTCCACCATCGCACAGCTGCACGAGACGCTGGAAAAGGCCGGCGCCATGGAGTATACCGTGATCGTCGCCGCCACGGCGAGCGACTGCGCCGCCATGCAGTACATCGCGCCCTACGCGGGCTGCGCCATCGCCGAGCAGTTCATGTACGACGGCCGCGACGCGCTCATCGTGTACGACGATCTTAGCAAGCACGCCGTCGCCTACCGCGCCATGTCGCTGCTGCTAAAGCGCCCCCCGGGACGCGAGGCGTACCCCGGCGACGTATTCTACCTGCACAGCCGCTTATTGGAGCGCGCCGGGCACCTGAAAAAGGAGCAGGGCGGCGGGTCGCTGACGGCGCTGCCGATCGTGGAAACGATGGCGAGCGATATCTCGGCCTACATCCCCACCAACGTGATCTCCATCACCGACGGGCAGATCTATCTCGAGCCGGAGCTTTTCCACGCGGGCGTGCGGCCGGCCGTGAACGTCGGCCTCTCGGTCTCGCGCGTGGGCGGCGCGGCCCAGAAAAAGGCCATGCGCAAGGTGGCGAAAAAGCTTCGCCTGACCCTCGCGCAGTACAGGGAGCTGCAGGTGTTCGCGCAGTTCGGCTCGGATATCGACCCCGTCACCAAGAAGATACTCGACGACGGCGACCGGCTTTCCGAGACGCTCAAGCAGAACCAGCACGAGCCGCTCCAGATGAGCGAGCAGGTGCTCCTGCTCTACGCCGTGATGAACGATTACCTCAAGGACGTGCCCACGGCCGACGTGCGCGCGTTTAATCTGGGGCTTCTGCAGTACGCGCGCAGGCGCTGCGGCGATACGCTTAGATCGGTCGAGGACGGCGGGGATCTCCCCGACGAGCTCGCGGAGGGGCTTCGCGCCTGCATCGAGGCGTATAAGGAAAGCGTCAAGGCGTAGCGCGATGGGAAAGCAGCCGATGCGCAACCATTTTATCAGTAAAGAAGGAGACGCGGCATGCCCAGCATGAGCGATATCCGCTTTCACATCAAGAGTGTGAAGCAGACGCGGCAGATCACCAACGCCATGCATCTGGTCTCCGCGGCGCGCATGCGCCGGGCGCTGCACGGCATCCATCAGAACCAGATGTATTTCCTGCGCGCGCTCGACGCAATCGTGGATATCCGCGCGCACACGGGGGACATCACGCACCCCTACATCACCCGGCGCGAGGGGGGCGGCAAGGTCGCCTACATCGTTGTGGCGGGAGACAAGGGGCTTTCCGGCTCCTACAACCACGACGTGCTGGCCCTGGCCGATCAAAGCATGGCCGGGCGGAACGTGGCGAAGCTGTTCACCGTGGGCAGCGTCGCCACCGCGCACTACGCGCGGCAGGGAACCGCGCCCGATACGCGTTTTGAGCGCATCGCCGAGAAGTCCAGCGTGGAGACCGCGCGCAGGCTCGTCAACATCCTCACGGAGATGTACGACCGCCGCGAGATCGACGAGCTGCGCATCGTATACACGCGCTTTATCAACACCCTCTCGCGCGAGCCGGTGGACCAGAAGCTGCTGCCCATCGAGCTTGACGATTTCGTGAAGACGCAGCACCGTCCCGTTCCCGAGGACCGCTCCGAGATGTTCTACGATCCTTCCCCCGAGGCGGTGCTCGAGGCGCTGATTCCGCAGTTCGTCATCGGCTATGTGTACGGCGCGATGGTCCACTCCTATGCCAGCGAGAACTGCTCCCGCATGACCGCCATGGAGAGCGCGACCCGCAGCGCCGACGATATGATCGAGAAGCTGACGCTGCAATACCATTCCGTGCGGCAGCTCTCCATCACCAACGAGCTTGCCGACATTATCGGCGCGGCGAACGCTGCCAACAGCACTTCGGCCGCAGAGAACGCATCCCAACCGGAGGATAAAGCATGACGGAACAAGTGAAACAGGGTACGATCATCCGCATCACGGGGCCGGTGCTGGATGTACGCTTTCCGGAGGGCAGCGAGCCCCCCTTAAAGACACTGCTCGTTACCGAAACCGAGCCGCCCGTGCACGTGGAGGTGGCGCAGCACCAAAGCGCCGGCATCGTGCGCACCATCGCGCTGGAGCCCACCGAGGGCCTTTGCTGCGGGACAACCGTCCTCAACACCGGCGGCGGCATCAAGGTGCCGGTGGGCGAGCACGTGCTCGGCCGCGTTATCGATTCGCTGGGCCGCCCCATCGACGGCCTGGGCGGGATCGACGCGCCGCGGCGGGACGTGCACCAGGCGCCCCCCTCCTTCATGCTGCAGCGCCCTTCCACGACGCTTTTTGAAACGGGCATCAAGGTCATCGACCTCCTCGCCCCCTACCCCGTCGGCGGCAAGATCGGCCTGTTCGGCGGCGCCGGCGTGGGCAAGACCGTGGTGATCCTGGAGCTTATCCACAACATCGCCAAGAACCGCGGCGGCTACTCGGTATTCACCGGCGTCGGCGAGCGCAGCCGCGAGGGCACGGATCTCATCAGCGAGATGCGCGAGAGCGGCGTCATCGAGCGCACCTCCCTCGCCTTCGGCCAGATGAACGAGCCGCCCGGATCGCGTATGCGCGTGGCGCTCGCGGGCCTTACCATGGCCGAGTACATGCGCGACGAAATGCACCAGGACGTGCTGCTCTTTATCGACAACATCTTCCGTTTCGTGCAGGCGGGCAACGAGGTTTCGGCGCTGTTGGGCCGCATGCCCTCGGCCGTCGGCTACCAGCCGACGCTCGCCAACGAACTGGGCGATCTTGAGGAGCGCATCGCCAGCACCCCGCGCGGCTCCATCACCTCAGTGCAGGCCGTCTACGTTCCCGCGGACGATCTGACCGACCCCGCGCCCGCGACGATCTTCTCCCACCTGGACGCGACGACGGTGCTTTCCCGCTCCATCGCCGAGATCGGCATCTACCCCGCCGTGGACCCGCTCGCCTCCACCTCGCGCATTCTTGAGCCCGCTGTCGTCGGAGCGCGGCACTATTCCGTCGCCCGCCGCGTGCAGGAGGCGCTGCAGCGTTACCATGAGCTGCAGGACATCATCGCCATCCTCGGCATGGATGAGCTTTCCGACGAGGACCGCCTCACCGTCTACCGCGCCCGCAAGATACAGAACTTTCTCTCCCAGCCCATGCACGTGGCCGAGGTCTTCAACGGCGTGCCCGGACGCTCGGTGCCCCTGGAGGAGACCGTGGCGAGCTTTGAGGAGATCGTGGACGGCAAGGCCGACGATATCCCCGAATCCCTCTTCCTCCTGACCGGCAACATGGACGACGTGCGCGAAAAGTACAGGGAGATGCAGAAAAATGGCTAAGCCCTTCCGGCTGATGGTGCTCACCCCCGAGCGCGAGTTTTACAACGACGAGGCCGTCTACGTGGGCGTGAATACCCTGGCCGGCTCCATAGGCGTGCTTGCCGATCACGTGCCGATGGTCTCGGCCCTGGACGTAGGCACCCTCGTCATCAAGCCGGACGAAAACACCACCCGCACCGCCTTCCACTCGGAAGGGTTCATCGAGGTGCGGCAGGACGGCGTCATCGTCCTTGCCCAGGCGTGCGAGTGGCCCGAGGAGATCGATGTCAAGCGCGCCGAGGCGGCCGAAAAACGCGCCGAGGAACGCCTCGGCCATCCCTGCGACGAGCGCGCCATGACCCACAGCAAGGTCGCCCTCATGCGCGCCATGACCCGCCAGCGCCTCAAGGGTATGTCCAGTATCGAAACCAAGTAGGCACGAACAGAGGAATTTATAAGGAAACCCTTGCGGGTTTCCTCAGAGTGTCGACAAAGTGTCGGGACAGCTTTTATTATGCAAGAACGTAAACAGGAGTTGCATAGCGGGACGCTCCGTCGTCCCGCTGAAGCCCAAAAACTTAGGAAACACAATAAAATCCGTCCAAGCTGACGACATGTGCGTCAGCTTGGACACCTTGCATGCAGGCCTGCTACGCCAGGTCTGCATGAGAAAAACCGTCGACGAACCCCGGAGGGGGTTTGTCGACGGCCTGAGGAAACCTTTGCGGGTTTCCTTTGTTTTTGGAGACAAAACGGGAGATTATACGAGGGATGCAGGGGTTCCACCCCTGCATCCCGGGGGGTATCTGGACGCTGCGGATCATGTCATGCGCGTGGCTCCGCCCCTGCGGGGTTTTTGGTTCAGAAACCTCCCGGAACGCATCGAGGAAACCTCCCGTCCGCTTCCTTCAAAGAAATTCCGCAAGGATTTCCTTAATAATTGTTCATTGTTCATTCTTCATTGTTATTCCCTATTTGCTATACTGTTCTTATCACAACACGAGGTTTGCTGCATGCGGATCATCAAAGCGGAAGAAATCGGCGCGGCCGTGGCGGGGCTGTGCGTGGACGCGGCCTGCCGCCTGCCGGAGGACGTGCTCGGGGCCCTGCGCGCCGCGCGGGACCGGGAGGAGGGCGCCGCCCGCGCGGTGCTCGAGCAGATACTGGAGAACGAGGCGATGGCCCGCGCCGCCCGCCGCCCCTGCTGCCAGGATACCGGCCTCGCGGTGGTGTTCCTGGATATCGGGCAGGATGTATTTATAGAGGGCGACGTCAACGCCGCTGTGGACGCGGGCGTGCGCGAAGCGTACACCAAAGCGTATTTGCGCAAATCCTCGCTCTCGGCGCTCTCGCGCGTCAACACCGGGGACAACACCCCCGCGGTGCTCCACGTGCGCTTTGTGCCCGGCGACCGCGTGACCGTCGCCGTCGCACCCAAGGGCTTCGGCAGCGAAAACATGAGCCGCCTGTTCATGCTCACCCCCTCGGAAGGCCGGGAGGGCGCGTTGGGCGCCATCGTGGAAACCGCGCGCCTGGGGGCCGCGAACGCCTGCCCGCCCGTGATACTGGGCGTAGGCGTCGGCGGCACGATGGAGGCCGCGGCAATCTTAGCCAAACGCCAGCTTCTGCGCTCCCTTTCCTCCCCCGCCGAAACGGCGGACCTTGCCGCGATGGAGGAGGAAGCCCTTGCCCGCGTCAACGCGCTCCGCATCGGCCCAATGGGCTTCGGCGGCAAAACCACCGCGCTGCGGGTGCTGATCGGCGAACTCCCCACCCACCTTGCGGGCTTGCCCGTGGCCGTCAACGTCCAGTGCCACTGCGCGCGCCACGCTTCCGCCGTGCTGTAGGGGCAGGGGGGACGTTTCTTTTTCTTTCGCGGGAAAGAAAAAGAAACAAAAAGAAAGCGTGAATATTGGGCGGGCTTTGCTCCCTGCCGCATTCGGCGCACGGCTAACGGCTTTGACCGCAGGCGCGTACCACAGGGGAGGAGCGGGAGGGTGAAGCTGACTGTTGATGGTTACCTTGGCCCAGGACGATGTACCCCAGGGGCGCGGGGGGAAGCCCTCCCACTATTAAATAAAATAGTCTTTCGTCGCCGCCGCAGGCGGCGATACCTTAAAAAGGTGGAGAAGATATGCAACCAAAACGCGTCGATCTGCCGCTCTCGCGCGAAGCGATCGATACCCTGCGCGCGGGGGACGTCGTCGCCCTCTACGGTACGGCCTATACCGCGCGGGACGCCGCGCACAAGCGCCTGATCGCGTTGCTGGAGCGCGGGGAACCCCTACCCTTCCCGCTCGAGGGCGCTTGCATCTATTACGCGGGCCCTTGCCCCGCCGCCCCCGGCGAGGTGATCGGCCCCTGCGGGCCCACCACCAGCGGCAGGGTGGACGGCTATACCCCGGCGCTCATCGCCCGCGGCCTCACCGCCATGGTCGGCAAGGGCGTGCGCTCGCAAGCGGTCAAAGACGCGATGCGCGGTAAGGCCGTTTACTTCGCCGCCACGGGCGGGGCGGGGATGCTGATCGCGTCGCATATCGTTTCGGACGAGGTGGTCGCTTTCCCGGAGCTCGGCGCCGAGGCCGTCCGCAGGCTGACGTTTTCGGGCGTTCCCGCCGTCGTGGCCGCGGATGCGCAGGGGAACGATTTATACGCAAGGCAGTCGTAGCTGGGCAGATGGGCAGAGTCAAATCCCCATGGGGATTGTTAAGGGGCCGCAGCCCCTTAACTTCCAATCCGGCTCCGGCGTCGTGTACGCCGGAACGGATGAGAGCCGCAGGCTTTCTTTCCCTTCACGCTTTGCCTGTAATGCGCAGCATTACAGGCAAAGCGTGCAAATATCAAAAAAGCGGCTTCAGCCGCTTCAGAGTGTCGACAAAGTCTCGGGACAGCTTTTATTATGCAAGAACGCAAACAGGAGTTGCATAGCGGGACGCTCCGTCGTCCCGCTGAAGCCCAAAAACTTAGGAAACACAATAAAATCCGTCCA
>Ga0255336_100983_pt1 | contig 27484 bp, 27 predicted proteins | sample MeOH1_35cm_T3_17_FD_189102 | JGI IMG/M metagenome (GOLD analysis project Ga0255336, IMG submission 189102) | Sandy soil microbial communities from University of British Columbia, Vancouver, Canada - MeOH1_35cm_T3_179 | ecosystem: Engineered > Artificial ecosystem > Sand microcosm > Unclassified ...
TTCTCGGTGACAAGATGGATGACATTGTCGAGGAGGGCCATGGTGAGGTTGGCCGCGATCATGCCGTCTTCGGTCGCCGGTGACTGAATATAGTCGGCCGGTTTCTGGATGCATGATGCACAGGACCGGATGACCGAGAGTCGATGTCCATCTTTGAAGTGCGAAAGACAGCGTTGCGTCTGTTGAAGGCTCGTCAGCATGGAATGGGCCGAGGTCTTTGTGCCTGTGCCATTTTCGGCCATCATCTCAGCGTCGGGACTTTTCCGTAAGCAATACTTTTGATACAACGTTGAGATATCGATAGTTTCGTCGAGTTCCCGCAATGACGTTTCAAGCTCGTCCACGGACTTTCGGATAACATTCGTTAGTGCAGCAGCGGCGATGAACGGCACGTCCCCTTTTCCTGTACGATCCCAGCAACGGCCGATGGAAGTGAACAAGTCTTGAGCTCGCTTTCTAATTCAGCACACGCACAGGCATGGATTCATATTGTCTTTCTTGCTCACCTGCATGATGCTCGCGACTTCGACGGTGGTACCAAGCTCGTCACCGAGACAAATGTCGAGTTCTTGGTCCACACGAGATGTTGCGGTACCAGGGGCGCACTCGGAACAGTCAGAGGATTGCATCGCAGCATTGTCGTCGTCGTTCTCTGATGTATCCTCTACGGGAAGGCTTTCGTAATGGTTCTTTAACTGTTCCGATATATTGCCCTGTTCAGGGTTGACAGACGTTGAGCGAAGCTGTGTCTCTGGCCGGCCACAAGCCGTGCAAAGGTGGGCATAGATTTGCGTGAGACTTTTTGGCATATCAGTGTCATCATTGTCCGCGTAGAACAGCCTTACCTGGTCGTAAAGTGCTCGTGGTTGACAGTGTCAACATTATCCTCAGACTCATCGATATTGCCACGGAAGTATTTGCTGAGTCGTTTGCGTGCCGCTATGGTTTCCCGAAAGTGAAAGTGAATGACATCAGGTATCCCTTCGATCTTGCTAGACACAGTTTGCATCAACGAGGCCAGTTCCTTGATCGGGAGAGTCTTCACGCCCTGGTAGGATGACGGTCCATACTGAACGGCCCACGCCACGATAGCTCGGGTCCCCTTCTTGTATCGGACATACGCATCAAGTATATCAGGAGGCAGCCCGCTAAAAGTGATCTCATGGGTCGCATTGAGCAGCATTCTGGCAGAATACACGATGCCGAGGAGAAGGGAACGGAATCAAATCCAGAGACGAGAGATATAAGGGCGAGACGAGGTCCTTCCGGCAGTGGCATCCAGGACGGGGTTTAAGGGTACATAATGCATGAGATGAAGGAATCCGACCTACACGTGGTCCACATCATGAGCCGACTCGACCGGCAACGCGGTGGGAATGGCTGTCATCATGACCACCATCGAGCGGTGTCACTGGATTGCTTTCTTCCCGACCATCTCTATTGGTCTTCTGTTGCGTGCTGGTGGAAGACGTGACATGGTGATTGGCTAACAACAAGGACCATGTTTGAGGACCTTAACAACCAGAACTGAAAAGTGCCAAGCCGGGGCATCTCTACAGCAGTGCGCGATCCCGTGACCTGGCAGAGGCTGATCCTAGGAGAGAATGATTCTTTGTACAACGCTCGAGGTACTGGCGATCAACGATGGTCCGCGTCTGCTGGTAGGCGCGGCAATCCACTCATACTCTTATCCCAAGACATGGGGCTGCCGTTACCCCTGCTGCGACCATCAACCTGTCCCATGAAGACGCTGCCTCCCAAGACATGTTCGCTCAAGAAGCTCCTGGAATATCGGAGGACATTGAGACTTTCCTTGAGACAGACTTTGTTGGGTTGCTACTTGCTCAGGGCAGCTGTGCAGAATGCCGATACCAGGAAGCACCTGGCATTCTTTCCTTGGACCATGCCGTGCCCGGATGTCCAGAACACATGACGTCCGATACGACTCTGGGCAAGCCCGCAGGCTGCGCTGAAACATCTCGCCAATATAGTTTCAGCTCGCGAGTGCGAACAACCTTGGACTGCTCCTATCAGATGGCAGCGGCAAGGTTCTGAGCGGGGCAGGTTCTACAAGAGGCACGTTAGAAAACAAAGTGAAATTCAAAAGGACTCATGGAGCGATTACCTTGAAATCGTCAGTACACGTGGAGAGTGATTCTCACACGACACTCCCCATTTCGGTCTTTTGTTGATCGTCTCCTTCATGGACTGAGATGCAACTCATCACTCAGGGAATTCACGCCACATGTCATCACCTTGACGGCTGAAGGAGTGCATGTCCTAACAGACTGTCGATGGTGATGTTTTCTTCGTATTCAGCCGCCCTGATGTACTGACGATCCAGTGTATTGATTGGGGATACTGGAGTCGGGTCCTGAGTAATGTTGATGACAGGAATGGTTGGAGGAATTCGGGGCAGAAGTCCGGCCAATTCCTTGTCCTCGGAGAGGGGCAATTCTCCAACATCATCCCTGCCATTCCTCCCTGGGGGGGCAGCGTCAGCTTCTTCCTCGTGTGGCATGACGACATCTTCAAACGAATACTGCGGAGGAGGATCAAAGTGCTCTGGCGGCAACGCCGTCGCAATTTCGACGCTCAGATTTTTCGATCGGTCGTCATGGTCGTTTTCGCATGAACGGTGACTCGACAAACGGAGGTCCTGGGCCGAATGCCTCCGTCGCGATCTTGCCAGGTGGGCCGAGAATGGGTCGGGGGTGAGTAACACGGCGCCCGGCATGGCAGCCGAAGACGACCACATCCCTTGATGTCTTCTGGGCATCACGACCTGACTGTCGAGTGAAGAGGTGGCCAGCGTTCGAACGTCCAGCTTGGTCACTGGATGAAACTCGGCAGGAACGTTGTGCCAATCGGAGATTTCGTGAGGGTATGTAGAGCTTGAAGGCATTGGGAAATTGTTCGAACGAGAATGCCGTAGTCTGGATCGGATGTTGCTAAATACGGAGCTCTGAGACTTGGGCATGACTGAGAGATGTGAACGGCCTTCTCGGCGGAAGATTCCAAGCACAGCTGGGCGATGGATGGTGGATGGATGGTCGCCGCTTGAAGGCTCAATCTTTCAAAAGGTTCAATCCTGGCACAAGAATCCGGACTCGTGGTTGTCAAGTTTGTAGAGGCAGAGGCGGCGCTTAGGGAGCATACGAGCATTTTCAACGCACTCCATCGAGGACGCGAAGCATCGGTTAGCCCTTGCTTAAACACGATCCTCACGCGAGATCTTCCCTCTTTAGCCTCCGCAAGGCATAGTATCCTTCCTCTGAGGGCGAGAATCTAGTCCCTCTGGGTTAGGACGGTCGGGCTGGATTTGACAAAGGCCAGGGTAAGCGGGAATCAGCGGTAAGCACGGTGGTCACGGGAAGACGGCTCAAGGCTTTCTTTCCGTCATGCTGCAGTAGCAACTGCGACGTCTTCTGTCGGCCACATCAGCAGACTAATGCATGGGCCTGGCCACGATGCGAGGTGCTCTCCTTTTGGGGCTGAAACCTCGGTATGGCAAGGCACCCTGCTTGAGCTATAGATTTCCAGAACGGGATCCACCACGCGCACAAGGCGGCAGCGTGCTGACAGGCCTGTCTGTTCGGTGGGCAATCAGCAGCACAGCCATGCTGGTAAGGAAAGGAGCACAAGATGCCCAGTGCAAGCTGAGCTCATACTCTGGAGTGACGGAAGCCCATGCTAAGGCAACACTCGGAATAACTATATTCCCTCGGTGGCGGGATGGCCCAAAAAAAAGAAAAAACTGGGGCTCCTAACAGTTAGTAATCGCTTGTTCGGAATTGGAATGGCTTCATTCCTTGGCGACCTAATTTTGGCGGCATGCAATCTCCGCGATTGCAAGACGGCCCCTTTCCTGCATTCGGGCCAAACCACCTTCCCACTGGCACTGCAGCACAGCGAGACAAGGGAGAAAGCACATCGATTCTGATCAAAATTTATGGTAAATGAACAGGTATTACGCGACGCGAGCTACAGTCTCTAGCCTGCATCTCCTTGCTGCGTACAACAAATGTGCAAAGAAGCCGTCACCAATCCTCATCGCTCCTCCAATTACAGAACGTCCCCTTGTTCCTCCCCAGACATGCTACTTTTGCTTGATCTGGCTCGCATCAATCATAAAACGAAAGCGCAAGACTTGAACGGTTTATGCCATGACCAAGGCGGCGGCAGCAGCAAGACCAGCAAGAGCCATGGAACCGGCGTTGGCGTTAGCAGCGCCAGTCCAGGCGGCGATGGCCGGGCCAGTTGAGGTGCTGAAACACGATTAGCAAAAAGACTCTTCTCTCAAAACTAAGAAGATGGTTTACCCAGAGTAAGACCAGACTCCAGTGCCACTAGCAACCTTGGTAGAAGACGAAACCCAGGGCGACCAGTGCGCAACAGAGGTAGCAGTGCCAGGAGCAACAACAACCGGTGTCGTGGTGGTGACGGTGGTCCAGGGGCCCCACGCCTCAGTGGTGGTGGTAGTGGTAGTGACAGGCTTCTTGGTGGTGGTAGTGGTGGTGGTTGTAGTGGTCCATTCGCCCCACACCTCGGGAGTCGTGGTCGTAGTAGTAGTGGCAGGCTCAACGATCGCGGTGGTCGTGGTCGTGGTCCAGTCACCCCATGCGACGCTAGGAGTAGTGGTGGTGCTCGTGGTAGTAGTAGTGGTGGTCGTGGTGGTAGTAGTAGTGGACCAGTCCTCCCAGGCTCCAGACTTGTATGGACAGTCAGTAATTGTAGGGGCGCAAGAATAGACGGTGACATCAACCGTGGCGGTATCGGTGTAGGTCTTCGCAGAGACCACGGCAGCAAGGCCGGCGATAGCGAGAGAGACACGCATGGCGACGGTAGTTTTTGTTGTCTGTCGATTTACCAGGAAGAAAAAAGGCTCAGAGAACCAGGGCAAGTGGCGGACTTAAACGAGCGTGGTGAGCGAGACTGGGTTCGAAAGAGTGGACGACCGGAGTCAATGCTGGGATACAAAAGGGCACGGCTTGTGTATGAAAGAATGGTAGAGATATTGGGCCATGACAGCTACTTGTAGCCTCGGGAGATTGGGGCCCGCACGAGGTGTCATCACTGCTCCGCGGGCCACAGCGGTGCGCGGGAGATTGCGCTTTGGCCAAACGCGAAGTTATGGTACCCAGAATGGGAAAAGGAGGAGACCAGCAGATTAATGCTAATGCAGGAACCGGCCGTCATGGCCAGTCAACGACGCCGGTGGACCTTCTATTTCCTGGTCAGCTCTTGTTCGCGCTGCTAAGCCCTGGCTTTTGCCCACCATGGGCGCTGCGCTAACACTCAGTCCGTCGTTTGGGTGCACCGTTCTTCTCCAGCGCCGCCCGTCCCCAGCAACCGGCGGCCGGATCGCCGTCTTGAAATCTCTGCCAAAAGAAAGGGTGCTGGCCCGCAGGCGCCGGACAGTCACGACCTGCAATTTGACGGATGGCACGCATCTGGCTTCGCACTGACAGTCCGCTTCAGGGGAGAGGCGTCGCAAGCTGGGAGGTGACAGCACCGCTCGCCTTGGCATCGCTTCCATCTCACCTCTCCCTCTCCAGAACTCACCAAGTCACCCCCGGGGCAGTGATCGTCCCCGCCGGGTAGCATTGGGCTCGATAATTACTCCAAGACATGAAATCGCCTCGGTCCTTTTCGTGGTTTCAAATCTGTCCTTGCGTGCGGCCAATATGGAGCCTATCCTTGCTCCTCCACTCCCGCTAGGTACCGCACTGCCGCCGACACCATCAACCCAGTAGATGGTGACATTGAAGAAGCATTCTGACATGTCGACATCATTGTGCCGACACCTATCTCTCACTATTGGAGTGCTTGCCGTCAAGTCATGATCAACCTGGATGACACACGTCGCTTCTGTCTTTTCTGTCTCTTCTGTCTCTTCTGTCTCGTTTGGGACGCCACTTCCAGCCATGGCAGAGGTCTGACGCGGTGGTATTATTGTCATTATGATTATTACTGTCATGTCGTGCCGCACACCAGCTGGTGGCATTCGCACACCTTCGCCATTGGAGTATCTAAACTTCGTAGTGGAGCGCCACGATGGGCACGTGGTGGCGCCTATATTCGCTTTTCGGCACGGGGGGTTGGCAGCCGGCCACAGCGCCGTCGAGGATCATGCCACAGCTGAATAATAATAGCTTGTCTCTTACTTGTTCATGTCCTAGTCGTGAAGTCTGTCGGAATGTTCGGCCTTTCCAGTCTGTGATTGAACGGTTGGGCATACAGATCCACTGCTATCCACACAGCAGGTTAACCAGATTACAGAGAGCACCGGCTTCAGGGGAAAGATTCCTTCGCTTGGCCAATGGCGCCTCGGGTGTCAGATTGAGGAGATTTGTGTCATTGGATGTGTAATAGTTACTGAAAGTGGCGTTTCATTTCGCGGAGAAGTCGAACTTGTCAACAAATCACCAAGATTCTGTTTGATTGACACGGTCTGCCTTCCGCGGCAAAGGCCGATCAGCCGGGCCCATCTGTTGATTAATGTCGCCGGAGAAGCAGAATTCATGCTCGGCTTCAGTTGTGTCCAGAGCGGTGATGTTGGACGATGCCGACCAGCGTCGGCCCTCTATGCCGCTATATTACTCGCATTCGGAAGCAAAGGGATCGATGTCACACTGTATATCGCCGAAAGGGGTGCAATTGAAGGAGGCGATGACTCTAGGAGAAACTCGGCTCTGAACAGCGGTGCAGAGTATCGGTAGGGTCGCCGCATGTCTCTTCTCTTCTTCGACCTTATATCCACCTCTGGACTGAGTCCCAGGCATGACCTCATTCACGCATCATAGACAGCATCACATCACGACAGCTTGCTGAGCTGACCGCCTCCCCGTGGACGACTCCAGCCTTGCGGATGTTATCTCCATCCCGCGCAGAAAGAGCACTTTGATTGTGAGCGAGATTCATTCGCGGCATGTCTCCCGCAGTGTGGACTCTCCAAGCGTGTGCCAGTGTATCCTTGCACTTCTACTGCCACAACCGGAAAAGAGAGATCCCGAACTGGACGTCCGCGGGTCATGTCAGATTCGAGCTGGGCTCTGGGAGTTATAATACATCACGGCTCGCTCCATGTGTGGTCGGTGTCCTGCTGCAGATTTATTCATGAATTCTTCCACTAGCGTCCTCCTGGGGTGCGCCGCTTTGGTAGCAGCCACCTCTCACTCACCCCGAATCCTGCGAGTGGTACAATTTCTCCTGTGCGAAGCTCAACAAACTGGTCGACCTCACACGGTCTGTGTACGGGTAAGGTAACGGCGGAGTAAAGGTATGATGGGCCTTGCTCATACTGTGCATCTCTCGGCCCATCCCCCCACCGACGGGCGCCCTTTCCGGCCCGCTCTGGCTCCATCAGCTGTCCCACACGGACTGGCCTCGCTCACACATATCAACAATGGTGGACATGGGGTGACGACAGTCAGCCCTTCTACCATCTTTTATCCGACTTCGACTGTGAGAGCCTCACGCTTGCCTTGTATCAAGAATGGATTGAGCTGGACCTCTCCACCCTCCCCAGCAAAAGCACAGGTCGTCGACTTTTGGTAATTCATTGGTACGTGGTGGTTCTAACCAGTTGATAGGTTGGCCGGCCTCTCTACCAAGCTGGTTAGAGCAACCAGAATGGCAGAGATGATGTCTATAAGGGATGTCCCACTCAACGGATGGCACCAAACCCAAAAATCCCAGTGTCCGAACAAATCAAGTTTGACGAGTGCATATATTGATCGCACTAGGTCTCAATCCAACACAAGGAGGAACTCAAATTGGACAACCTTTGGTGGTGCTGCTGGATACTTTGAATACACGGCTCACGAGCCAGGTATGACTGATAACTTGGTTGATATTGACATGGTTGTAGCTTCGATCATTGTGCCATCCTGGACTCGAGAGTCTCGAGTGGCACCAACGGCGCTGTCCACCATCGACGTCAAAAGCTGAGCTGGGAATCCTATCGTAGTGATGTTTTCCTCCTCATTTGCGCCACCGGCCTCTGCCCCAACCTCTGCCCCGACCTCTGCCCTGGCCTCTGCCCCGACCTCTGCCCCGACCTCTGCCCCGACCTCTGGAAACATTGGGCGAGGAGGACCACTAACATCTCTGATTCTAAAGACATCAATAATTGTAGGGATTCCGCTTGCCAATCCCAGAAGCAAACCTTTTGGTCAATGAATACTCCCGCAACGCCACCCCGGGACGGCACGAGGAGTCGTACTGACATCGACTAACGCGCCGATGAACAAGGTCAAAAGTTGTGACGGATGACGAACGTCGCCGTCGTAATATCAACACTAAAGTTTGAAAGGTCAACATGACGGATGGTTTAGCTTGGGCCAGTCAGAGTGAGCGCCGGCACAGGCATGGCATTGGCCGTCACTTTGACCGGGGGGGTATTAGTGGTCACGGTCGTGATCGCAAACGTCGGCGTGCCGGGGATACCAGTCTCCTCGTCGACGGTTCTTTGATCAAAACTCGTTCCTTCGTCCTCCTCTTCTTGCCCCTTTTTACCTCGGACTTGAAGCATGGCTCGCTTGGTCGCCCGTGATAAGCCTCTGAACACCTGCGCTATAGGATGGAAAATGAGGTGGAATGTCTGGGCGACCGGTCTCAGGATGATCCTCATGGTATTGACAGCGCCGTTGAAGATGACAGCAAACCAGTCATCCGGGAAGCAGCGGACAAGGACGGCCCATAGCAGGCACGGAAATGCCGTCAGCAGCGAAATAGCCCACTGCACGCCGTTCAGGCTCGTGATGCCGAAGGCACGACCGCCGATGAAGATGATCATGATCTGGCCGGCGACCATGATGCAGTTGATGCCGATGAACCACCAGTTTCGATGCACGCCCTCAAAGACGTTAAACTTGTTGTCTAGCCGTCTGTTGTTGAGCTCGTTGAAGATTTGCATCCAAACAAACGAGTTGAAGACGATGGTATTGAGCTCGGTGCGGCGAAACTCGGAATAATTAAAGATGTTCATGCCTGCAAAGTACAGGACAAAAGTGACGGCGAGCTGGTAGATGGCCTGGCCGATGATCATCTTCCACATGTTGATCGTGATCAGTGGTGCGGCTTTCGGTTGCGGCGGCCGATCGAGGATCTTTTTGGTCGGTGCATCTGTGGCGAGGGCGAGGGCGGCCAACGTGTCCATGATGAGATTAACCCACAAGAGCTGGACCGCCGTCAGGACGGAATGATTCGAGTCGCTGGAGACCGCGGAGACAAACGTCAAGACCACCGCGGTGATGTTGACGGTGATCTGAAACTGCAAAAACTTCTTCACCGCGTCGTTGACGGCGCGACCCCACATCAACGCCGTGATCGTGGACGAGAAATTGTCATCGAGGAGAATGATGGAAGATGCTTCCTTTGCGACCTCTGTGCCCGCGATACCCATGCTGAAACCGACATCGGCTGCTTTCAACGCTGGCCCGTCGTTGGTGCCGTCGCCCGTCACCGCGACTGTCTCCCCCAGTTTCTTGAGCCGGCTGACCAGAATGCGTTTGTCGTCAGGCGAGGAGCGCGCGAGCACTCGGAGCTTGGGCAGCATCCGGTCCATCTCCTCATCGGAGAGCTGGCGAAATTGGGGACCTTCCATGACTTCTCCGTCGTCATCCTTGTGGAGAATGCCACATTCGCTCGCGATGGCGCGGGCCGTGGTGACATTATCACCAGTGACCATTCGGACGACGACGCCAGATCGTTGGCACTGTGCCACGGCCTCGACGACGCCCTCGCGGAGGGGGTCATGGATACCAACCACCCCGATCCAGGTCATGTCGTGGAAGATGTCGGTAAAGTCCGCGAGTGTGGCATCCTCGTCCAGAGTCTGGGCCCCTTGTGGCGGCCACTGCGGAAAGTCCTGATAGAGCATACCGATGGTCCGGAGAGAATGCTGGGCGTAGTCGTCAATGACGGCCAATAACCTCTCTCTATCTTCCGACGTGAGATCGGCAACCTCATACTGCTCCGCGAAAACGTCGCGAATCGTGCTGCGGGCGTGAGCCAACATGATTTCGGCCGCACCCTTGACCAACAGTCGGAAACCACCACGATTCTTCACAACGACACCCATACACTTTCTGCCGGAATCAAAGGGAATCAACTGCTTGACCTCGACGTTGGACCTCTCGGCGGCTAGGTTGTCCAGTCCCAGGCTCTGCTGGGCGAGATTGAGCAAGGCCACCTCGGTCTTCGACCCAATAAAGGCCGGCGTTCCCTCTCTTCGGCCTTCGAATGCCGTGCTGTTGAGTGTCATGGACGTCCGGAGCAGTTCCTGCGCGTCCCTGCCGACCTTCTTGAAGACCGACGAAAGCGCTCCGGGACCGCCCTCAGACCGCGTTGAGGACATGACCTTCTCACTCGTGCCGAGAGTGCCCGCGACCACAGTCATTTGGTTTTGCGTCAGCGTTCCAGTCTTGTCGGAGCATATGGTCGTGGCATTTCCCATGGTTTCGCAAGCTCTCAGCACGCGCACCAGGTTGTTTTCTTTTAACATCCTCGTGGTCGCAAAGGCGAGTGCCAATGTCACCGCCAAAGGAAGACCTTCCGGGACGGCGACCACGATGACGGTGACGGCGACAATCAGGATGTCCAAGAATTCCCGAGCTTTCTCAGGTGGCTTGGCCGAATTGTTCGGAAGATGAGCAAGAAATTTGATCAGAAGAACCATGAACAAAAGCGCAGCGGCCGCTGACCCCAGGCCGCCAATCCAATTGGCAAGTTTCCCCAGTTTGACCTGAAGCGGAGTATTTTCGCGGTCGGTCTGCAAGCTCATCAAAATCTTACCGTAGGAACTGTGTTGGCCGACGCTGGTCACGAGGTAGGTCCCAACACCCTCCAGGACTTTGCTGCCAGAGAGAATGAAGGGATCGAGCTTTGCGGTGGCGGTGCCCTCTTGGATCCGTCGCCAGACTTCGTCTCCTCCCGTCTTCTTCATCTGGTCTGACTCACCGGTCGCCGAAGATTCGTCACATTTGACACCATGCCCAGAGATGAAGATGCCGTCCGCGGGCACGGCGTCACCGGGCTCGAGGTGCAGGACATCACCGACCGTGATATCATGAACTGAGATCTGGACAGACGTGCCCGATCTGATCACTTTAACGTCGCGATCATCTTTCTGCACCCAGTTAGCACGCGGTTGTCCCCGAGCGATGATGAATGAGAACTCCTCACCCGTCTATTGAGCTTGACAAATTGCCGTTCCTTCTGCCAATCATTCGCAGCGCCAACGGTGACCACAATGATGATGGCGACGCAAATGGCCACGCCTTCCACCCAGTCGACCCCTGATTCACCGACCACACTCTCGTAGATGCCAAGAGCTAATGAGACGACGGCGGCGAGGGTGAGGAGGATGAGAATTTTGTCGTTATATGCCCTCCAAATGAGCACCAGAATGCCATCCGGTTTTCGTTCAGGCAGTCGATTATCTTTAAACACACGAAGACGGTCTTCGAATTGGCCTTGAGCTCCTCCCAGAGCCGGTAAAGTTGTCTGTCCTGGTAAAGAGACATCGCGATGATAAGGATCCTTTGGGCTTGACGCTGTCGCGTCCGCAAAAGTAACTCGGCCCTCGAGATGGATTTCATCAGAGGATAACCCCGCCGTCACACTGGTCCGTAACCCTCTCTCCAGCCCTCGGAGTCCGCCAAGAGCCTTGTACGCCGACAAGGACTTAGGATTCAGCAGCTTATTGAGTTGTCCGGGGGAGAATGCGAAGGGATTATTCGGCACCTCGAAGTCCTTCTCGCTACCTTTATCCGGCCTCAGGGCCTCCTCGGTCGACTCGTACTCGAGACTGGATTTTGAGTATACCGTGGCCGAGGACGTGGCAGAGATTCCGGAATTTGATCTCACACGCGTCGACGCCTCGCTAAAAGAAACTGACCCCGATCTCGAGTGGAGCGTGGATCCATCGTAGAATCTCCGGTCCGGTGTTGTAGGTGATAGATATGACCCATCCTCAACAGTCGTGTGGGGAGGTGTTGATAAACTAAGTCGTACCATTTTCTCTGCTGAAGGTTGATCTGATAAATTCTGTGCAAAACAGGAATTGACCATCGCTGGACCGACCGGATGAGGACGGCAACGAACTGATGTATCATCCAGGATTTGGGAAGCCGACGGACTATGTCCATTCATCATGGCTGTGTTGGTTAGCTCAGGTCAGTATCTCGCCACCACGCCTCCTTCCAGAGAAAGCTTGAAGATGAGAAAAGAGAGGGAGAGATAGGCAGCAAGCCAATATACAAAGGGCGCAGCATCGGCAAGTCCAGATGTACGCTGGCCGGGCGCATCAGCATTGTCCAAGATTTTGGCCAAGTGAGGCTGTGCTCGGGCGTCGTGTTGGCAAAGGCTGAAACTCGACTCCAGGCGACTCGCCGAGAATTGACGTCGCAAGAAGCGCGGGATACATCCCTACCAGGCATGGATCACATTGGTTCATATAAGTGGGCGGCACATCCACCGTGTCGCTGGTTGAGGTTGGAGTGGAAAAGTCGAACCTCCGCTCAGCGGCGATCTCGAAAGTCAAATGTGCCATTGCAGTCTCGCAAATGGTGAGAATAGCTGACTGGGTGAGAGGTCTGATTTGCCTGGGAATGATTCTTCGCTTGATCATGCCATCAAGCTTGACTTCTTTGAACCATGTTGCGCGAAGAGGAGTAAACTTGGTTGCTCAACCCGAATTTGTGACCCACTCAGGCTCGTCTGCCTTGGCATGACTCCACATCTCCAATAGTCGCTGCACTCCAGCTCTGACAAGACTGCATCTTCTTCCGTCGCCACCGCGCCGTCAGAGCAGGCACTCCAGATACAGCGTGAGAAGCGAGCTGACAAGTGCAGCAAAAGCGAATGGTTGGTAGGAATATTGGTCACGTGCCAAAATACCAGCCACCGTCACCACAAATCGTGGCTGTGCTTGGACAACTTTAACGCTGCCTAGAGCGGCGCTCTTGCTGTGTCAGGGCAAGTGTACCATGTTTCGGCCTTGTCTCCGCTCAATTTGATGGCTGGAGACTATCTGCTAACGGATTTGACACATGTCTTGCGAGGCCGCCTTCGAGGCTGTGTCTCGCCCCATTTATCAGGAGTCAGCAGCATCACACCCTCTAGGCGGGCCGTCCTTGCACCGCCCTGCTTCATCGCACGCTCATCATGTCCACTTTTGGCAGCAGAGCAGATTTCGGACCGGTTTCGAGAGCAGTCAGCCTGAAGCCGCGCAACGTCTCACGCTGCCTCCAGTGGGACAACGTGTTCGATGCTAGGCAGGCAAGACCAAACAATTTGAGTGCCTCTAACACCGCCCAGCTGGGTGCGACCTGCCGTCGGATCTCGAGAGGGCATCTCGAGAGACGGTCTCATCCGACGTTCAGATTGGTGAGGATGAAAGTGCCACTCCCCTCGAACCTCTGGAAATGAATTTTGGTCGACGAAGATGGATGATGTCAGCGTTCACGAGAGCATTCATGGATATTGCGGTTCTCACAATGCAGATGCATACGTGGTCGCTCCTAAATGAAGAGTCGAAGGAGATCTGACATAACCGTACGCATTTCATGACAAAGGCTGGCCCGTCTCCTTCTTGGACAGTAAGTGTCATGACGGCAATAACCTGCGACAGTCACACCCAGGGGCACTGTTTCAGGAAGAGGGCAGGACGACACACTGTACATATATTCACCGTTCAAGCCCCTGAGTGCAAAGGAAGGCAAGCGTCGAGTCTTGTATGCTAGACGCCAGATTGTTAGCTCAACACAAGACTTGTCCTACCGGTTGTTCTCTACTTCCCTCCTCTTGAACTCTTGTAGTTTGTATATGCGAACGTTTATTATGGTGGTTTCATGTGAGTGTAAAGTTGTTCTTTAGCAACCTATGACTAATCTAAAGACTGGATCGCAGTGTTGTGTTGACACACCTTCGGGCTCTTAGCCACATCAGCCGGTCCGTGGACAAGTTGGCCTGTGACGACGTCATACGCTGTCTGTGTTATAGCAACTCTTTTATCGCAACCGAGACAGCCAGTCAATCCAGATCTCAGTGTACATCATTCTATTCGTCATCAACGAGAGGATATGACTCTGGTCCGGATGCACAAATCCCACCCTCCAAGGTTGAATAGTGCTTAAGGCCAGCGAGGATGATCTCAGCTCGTCTGACAGACTAATGTCAACACGCAATGAGCTTGTCTTGAGGACACTGTCCGCGAGTGCTGGGATGGCAAGGTCGACTCAAAATGCATAGAATGATGGCTCACCCCTCGATTGTGGCCTCGCTCAAGCTAGAGTGAGAATACAGTGATTAAGCGCGAAGCAACAATGTTGTGCAATTATCTTCGTCTTGGGCGCCAAGATCAAAGCCAAATCTGATCGGCATAGGCGGAGCTGTTTTCTGTTTCGAGTTTAAGCACAGCATTGCAGCCCTGGTGGTCGGAGACACTCTGCCCTTGGTAATGGCAATCGTGCCCACTCAACAGTCCTCTATCCTAATGGTCAAGCCAGGTTTGGTCAGCGCTCCAACACGCCAATTTTCAGTTGCCGATGTACAATTGCCGACCCGACAATGTCTCCTTTATGATAGGTGCGTTTAACATTGCGGAGTCATATAGGAATTTGGAAGTTCTGCCATGCTGTGGTGATGCAAAAAGCACTTGGAGTGGTCACATGTCTTCGGTGTTCTTCCCATTCATAGTATACCCATGATTGTTGGTCACATTCAATAGCCACGACAAGTCCAAGAGATCCCGCTCGATCCAACTCTGATTGAAGGTCAATCAACGGGCAGCAGTATTCCAACGCTCCGCCTCAGGCTGCTCACGCCGAATTTGACTTGAAGGCTCCTTCCTGACAGCAGCCGCATTCACACTCATCGCCAGTTCACGGAGACGTTCCAAAGGTCAGTATTATGGCTCCACCGGCGGTGCTGATGGTAGGCACTGGGGAGTATACGACCGGTTTTGTGTCTGGTGCCGCGTCGACTTCGGACAAGAAAGTCGGAGTCGTGGGACTGACCTTTTTCGATCTGCGACGACGCGGCAAAGTATCCAAGCTGTCCATGGCCGGGGTATCAGGGCAGAAATTCCCGGCCATCAGAGAGCATCTGACGAAGAACATCTCGGAAGTGTACAACCACCTTGACGTGTCGTTCGACTCCTTCCCTGCTGACGACCGTTCCGACCCGGGCGCGTTCAAGATGGCCGTCGATGCACTCCCCATAGGCTCTGCGGTCATCATCTTCACACCCGACTCGACGCACTATGAGATCGCAAAGTATGCCGTTGAACGTGGGATGCATGTGCTCGTCACGAAGCCGGCCACGAAACTGCTGTCGCACCACCTCGACCTGCTGGCGCTGTCCCGGAAGCACGGGGTGCTGGTGTACGTGGAGCACCACAAACGCTACGACCCGGCGTATGCGGACGCCAAGTTCAAGTCCCAGAGACTGGGTGACTTCAACTACTGGTACAGCTACATGTCACAGCCCAAGTCACAGCTGTCGACGTTCAAGGCGTGGGCGGGCAAGGACAGCGACATCAGCTACTACCTCAACAGCCACCATGTCGACATCTGCGAGTGGATCGTGCGCGAGGATGGCTGGCGCCCGGCCAGGGTGCGTGCGAGCGCGAGCGTCGGCATCGCCCAAGACGTCGGCTGTGTCCCTGGCACTGAAGACACCATCACCTTGCTGGTCGACTGGACCCGCGATGATGGCCGCCAACGGACGCCGTCACGGGCGGCCACGGCCATCTACACGGCCTCGTGGACCGCGCCCATGAACGCCGGCGTCCACTCGCAGCAGCACTTCCACTATGTGGCGTCCAAGGGCGAAATCCACGTCGACCAGGCCAAGCGTGGCTACGACGTCGTGGACGAAACGGACGGATCTGGCGGAATTAAATGGTACAACCCCTTCTATATGCGGTACGCTCCCGACGAACAAGGCAACTTTAACGGCCAGAGCGGCTACGGCTACGTGAGTTTCGAAAAGTTCATTGATGGCGTGACGGCGGTGAATGAAGGGCGAGCGACGATCGACGAGTTGGACAAGAGAGGCTTGCCGACGTTGCGGAACACCGTCATGACAACGGCGATTTTGGAAGCCGGCAGGAGGAGTTTGGATGAGGGTGGGAGGGCGGTGGAGATTGTGGGGGATGGGGAGAGCGTGGAGTTGAAGTAGGAGAGGCTGAAGTAGGAGAGGCTGAAGTAGGAGGTGTTCTGGGAGGACATGAGATATAATCATGATTTACTGCGCTAATAGAGCCGCGTCGGGGATTTATCTGACCGGTCGCAGAATGTGCAAGGTGGGTGAAAAGGGATAGGAGAATCACGACATATGATGATTTCTGTGGAAGAGTTAGCATTCAAACCTAGATGGAGATCCGTACAAGTGCCGATATTGAATTCTGATCGGACACGATGTCTCTTGCAGTATTGCATTCTCATTCTGCCAGTTTCTTTGGAGACCAACCGCCATGTTGGAGGACCAAGGCCTCGGATATGAGGCCAGCTTGCACAGATCCAGGACACCGTAAGCTTCGGCTGTACGCGTCCATAACAAGTCATCCTCGCTGATGGTCGAATATTCTCTAAGATCATGTCAGATTCAGCCAACCCCGAAGGAGCATATTCTTTGTCTAGTCTTCAATGATGCATTGCCCTAATGACAACGGTTGCGTGAAACACATTTCGACGATTGGCGGTAAGAATTCCAGTACCATGCCGGATCTGGCTGCATAGGGCATTCTTTCGCTATTGAATCTGTCCGCTCTCTTCGTCAAGGTGTCAGGTTCGCCGAGGCTGGAAGGACAAATGGTGAGTTGGGGTCAGCACGACGGCTGACACAGAGGTCATGATCAGGACGGGCCAAGGAAAGGGAATGGTCGAGCAAATGCCAGAGGATGAACGCAACTTGGTGCGAACAGAGGTATTCCGTGTAGGCACTCTGCACATAGAATAATGTTGGCCAATTGCTGCCCGGATATGGATCCGACGAGTCCTGATGGCCAAAGACAGCACGCTATGTGACTGACGAGTCAGAGAAAATGGCAATATGGTCCGTGCTTTCTCAAAGCACCACCAATTGAAGCAGATGATGCCTTATGCTGGAGATTGTTGACGGCTGACAGAATCACACCCTGAGGGCTAGATGGCCAATGGGTTGTGGATTGTCGGCACGTGCCCCTGCCTCCAGCCTCCAGCCTCAGCCGTTTCGTCGCAAATCTTTAGTCGGTCAGTCAGTGAGCCGGTCAGTCAGGTAGTCATGGTTGAAGGAAGAGAGAGAAACATTCCGATTTTCCAGGTCGTCGGTGAGACAATACTGCAGCGGTGAGGTGGGGTTGGCATGGCTCGGGCCTTCATTGGGGCGCACGTGAACCCGATTCTGCAGGCCAACTCTATTCTTAGACAAGTCAGCAACATCGGTAGGCTTTGAGGCGTAGCGGAAAGTCAAGGCGACGTCGGACACTCTACAAGTTACGATTTGGCCATTTGACGACGTGCATGACCGGTACTGAGGGTCATCCGAGTTGCGAGTTGCCACTTTCAACGTTGGTGGCGTGCGCTCTGTATGGGCATTACCGCGGATCTGGACGCCGGTGGCGAGGCTGGCTGAGGGGAACGAGGAGTGCATGAAAGATCGGCCTTGACGACTGGACGGAAGACAACGGGAAGGAACAGAGTCAACCGCCTCGAGGTATCATAGAAGGCCGTGGTGGGTCAATCAGGATGTGAGATGGCCTCGTCCGTCGTCCTTCTTTGCCACGGGCGAGCTCAATCCAGCAAGTGTCCTCCGCGTCACGTCCGTCTTTACGTACTGTGATGCAAATCACCCAACTTTCGGAACCATGAGGCTGATCCACGGCTGCATCTGAGAGTTTTGGGAGCGTGCCAACTGGCATTGCAGAATTTTCGCTTAGGCATTCCTTCCGCCGACAGAGGAGCCATGCTGACTGTGTTGCAGAAAGAAGCGGGGTCCGAAGGATCGCGGTTGGAGAGCGACGACTGATCGGGCTGACGATATCCTCGTGTGGATGGCCCTTCAGCGCGTTTACCCGGTGCGTGCTGCTATTCGTTCGTCGAATCGTTCGTACATTTACGACACCTGTCTTAGCGTCCGGAAACGGCTGAGGCTGATCGCGCTTCATACAGCCTAGTCGTGTCCCTAGTCGCCATGCAACCAGAACTGCAGACAGGTCTCGTCGTTCGCCTTGGCGGCCGTGGCCCCCCTTTTCTCCTGTCATCTGCCAAACCAGTTCACACATGCCGCCTGGCAGCTGTCAACGCACAAAGCGCGCATGCCCGGAGCCACAATGGCGAGGACATGAACCGTCGTTGCAGCACGCGGTGAGACCCACCGCGGTGCTGGTATGCGAGGAGCGCGCTCTTCGGAATCGTTTGGCGGAAGAGCGGAAAAGCTCGAGCGGGCGGCTGGTTTTCCCAGCTTGTTCTCCGGCCTTTCCTGAATACTATTGTCACCAGGCTATCGGCATCTCTATGGCTGATCGAGCAATCATGGCGCCGAGCAGCCCGTCGATACAACGGGCCAGCCATGGTTCGCTGTGACGTGCCGATAGCAGGGCAATAATATTACTGGGATCCACCAGTGGCCAACACATGGTCAAGAGTGGTCAAAATACCTTGGTCCCCTGCCTCCTGCCTGTCTGGCTGGTCGCGCTATTCCAGCCAAGTCCAGCCTTCTGCGCCTCGCCCTAGGGCTTGGCGACCCTTCCGGACGTCTAGTATGATTTCTTTTCGCTTCTCTTCTTCCTCTACAGACCGGGCCATCACGACCGGGCCATCTTCCGACCTCGCGAACACGCACCCTTTATTCTTCACACTCGGACGGTCAGGCGCTGGGTCTGGTCGACCTCAAGAGGCCGTCAGCATCCACCAACCGACCCGCCTCGAGGCCGGCGTGGCTGAACGAGGCTTGGACCACCGCCGCGATCCTATTATGGCCAGCCTCAACAAACCCAAAATGTATGCATCGCCCACCCCGAGCGCGCTAAAGCCAGGATAATCTATTTTTTTGGACCCAAGCGCATTAGGCCTCATGGCAGTCCGTATAGCGTCCTCTCACCCCGCCTCCTGTGACAAGGCTAGTCAGCGCGTTTTAGCGCCGGCAGGGCCATATTATGGTTCCCCCCCAACCTCGCATCCTGCCCGTGTCCATGTGTCTTTTTGCTTTATTTGATTTCATATAGGGAAGAGCCTTCTGCCTCAGCGCGCTTTTTTTCTGACTCCCCCCTCCACGGTCGTTCCACCGCCATCATGGCGTTTTCTCGTCTCTTCACCGGCCTCTCGCTCTTGCTTCTCGCGGTGTTTTCTTCGGCCGCGCCCTCAGGGCTCTCGGCGCGTGCGACCACACAACCTATTTTGTTCGAGGTCACTCTCACTTGGGAGGATTATGATGCCATTGGAGGTCCTTCGCGCAAGGTCATCTTGACCAATGGGACTGTGCCGGGCCCCCCCTTGAAGGCGACGGTGGGCGACGACATCGAGTTCCTTGTCCACAACAATCTGCCCAACTCGACCACGATCCACTTTCACGGCATCGAGCAGAAGGGCAGTCCCTGGTCGGACGGGGTCCCCGGCCTGTCGCAAAAGGTGATCCAGCCTGGGACGTCATATCTCTACAAATGGACGGCCACCGAGTCTGGAGTCTACTTCTACCACGCGCACTACCGCTCCCAGATCATGGATGGCCTGTACGGCGCCATCATCATCCAGGCGTCCGAGAACGCGGACAAGCCGTTCGCATTGATCAGCAACACCAGCACTGATATTGCGGCCATGGAAGCTGCCGACAACGACCTTCAACCCATCTTCGTGTCGGACTGGAACAGGTACACGTCGCAGGAGTTCTACGACATTCAGGTGGCCGGCAACATTGACGACGCCTGTGCCGACGCCATTGTCGTCAACGCCATGGTAAGACCGACCCCCCCGCGGGCCGCCAGCGGCGCAAGATCATGATGGAACGAATGGCTGACCCCGAGATGTAGGGATCTCAATACTGCTTGAGCCGTGACGAGATCACGGCCTACACCAACCCGAATCTCACTCCGTTGCTGGCGGCCGTGAATCCGCCAGAGCTGACGGACAAGGGCTGTCTCCCGCCGAACCTGCCCGCCACTCAGGGCAACTTCACCTTTGACATCGCGGCCATTCCGGCCGATGCGTACTTCAACTGCACCCCCTCGACGGGGCCCATGGCCAACATCACGGTGGATCCGAGCAAGAAATGGGCCGCGCTGACCTTCATCAGCTCCTCTGGCTTCTCCACCCTCAAGTGGACCATTGACGGTCACAAGATGTGGGTCTATGCCGCCGACGGCCACTACATTACCCCCCAACTCGTGGATCAGGTGACGATCAACAACGGCGAGCGCTACTCGGTCCTGATCGAGCTGAACCAGCCTGCGGCGCAATATTCGATTCGCGTCGCCAACAACGGTCTGAATCAGGTCATCAGTGGCTTCGCCATTCTGAACTATCTCGGCTCCGTGGGCCCGGCCTCCTCCGATCCCAACGCTCTGTCGGTCATGAACTTTGCTGGCGTCAACACGACGGCCATCACCCCCTTTGTCCCCGCCTTGGCGGCACCATATCCCGCCCTCAGTCCTGCCGCCGACGCCGACCTCACGTACTTGTTCAACATCAAGAAGCTTGGCCAGCCATTCGGTGCGTACCAGTGGACTCTGAGCGGGATCGAGCCCTTCAACCAGACCGAGGAAGATGTGTACCCCCTGTTATTCGAGAATCCCTCCAGCATCGCCACCAGCGACCTCATCCTCAAGACCGAGAGCGGACAATGGGTCGATCTCGTGGTGAAAGTGGAAGGCCCGCTCGCCGAACCCCATCCCATGCACAAGCACTCGAATAAAGCTTTCATTCTTGGCCAAGGCGTTGGTACTTTCGACTATTCGTCCGTCGCCGAGGCGGCCGCTGCCCTGCCCTCTGGCACGTTCAACTTCGAGACCGCGCCTTATCGCGACGGTTTCACCACCACCCCCGCCGAGGGTAACAGTTCGTGGATCGCTCTGCGATATCATGTTGAAAACCCCGGTGCATTCTTGTTCCATTGTCACATGCAAACTCACTTGGCGGGCGGGATGGCCATTGCTCTCCTGGATGGCGTCGATCAGTGGCCCACGGTGCCAGAAGCATACCTGAACAATAGTGGCTTTGCCACGTTGGAGAAGAAGGCCCGTCTCCATCCGAAGGGCCAGTAAAACATCTTTGCTTTGATAATGTTGCATGTGCATATGGAGGCGTTTTTGTCGTTAAATCCGCCCGTGGTGAGGTCGACACATCCGGGGCCATAATTTTGCGCAACGAATACAGTTAATTGATGTCCTTAATCATCATCCTCATCCTTCATTTTCTCGCTCCTCCGCCGTTGACGTCAAGACCAAGATCAGATGCAGGCCATGTGGAGATCTTCCATATCCAGCTATTGCTCGTGTGTGACGCGAGGCTGGGGACATTACTAACAATCGCCTGTTGCATGCCATTTGTCAGCCTCTCTAGGGCACAATGACGTCACTTTGCGCTGACTGGCTCTGGGCTTGAACACTTGCTTGCTACCTGACCAATTTTATCATTTTCCCAGCATGTGTCGTGGCGAATGAATATCTGTCTGAGAATTTAATAAGTTGGCGAAATCGGCCTTTTATTCGTTCTCTTTTTGGCCGCGATTTCTCCCCGTACTCCAATTATTCTGTTCTGCTGTGGTACCAGTACAACCGTTGCTGTGGCCCGTGCCGCTGAAGGAGAAAGATCCCGACCTGATTACTGAGCTTGACGCCCCACGAGATCAACGACCTCTGTCATTCAGGCCACAATCATATCACCGACGTTACGACCCGGACGAGCACCTTTTCAGAAGCCGCGACAACAATATGTCCGCGCCGACTTTGACCCCCCTGACAACCTATACGCTCGCGCACACGGCGCAGTGCAAGCTGAAGCTGGCCGCCGACAGGCCCGATCGGAACTTGCGCTTTGTGCTTGGACACGCCTTCATATTGGACAACCTGATGCTACGGATCTGCGAGATCGAGAATGAAACGGTCAAGCCTTCTTTCGAGGACAAGTCAAAAGATGTCGATGACGCGGCTGATGCTCATTTTGACTGCACGGCGGCAGCAGTTCCCGCGCCAGCAACCCCGGCAGCGCCAGAACCATCTGTCCCCGCCGGGCGCCGAGTGAGTTTTGGAGACAACGATGCACGACCATCGAATTCGGGTGAACATGGTGCTGGCATATCCTCACCCAAGCGAGCGCGGTCTCCACCTCCGACTGCTGTACCTTCTGCCTTTGACTACAGTGAAGAGCAGGAATCCGACACCTCATCCGATGACTATGACGAGGACATGGGCATGTACGACTACAGTGCTGCCCACCCATCCAAGAGTGTCCATCTCGACGGCGAAGCTGACAGTGAACAAGTCGAGGGGGGAGAGGAGGAGGAGGAGGAGGAGGAGGAGCTCTCTCTCACACGCTTCGAATCAGCCTCAGCTCAACCACCACGCATGATCCCTGACGAGGACGATGAAGGCGAAGACACCGGCCCGGTATCGCCACCCACGCTCCCCGCCGACTTGGACATCAAGACCGTCGTGTCTGGCGAACAGGACGACGAACTGACAGACCTTTACGAGAGCGTGCGCAAATGCGTGTGCCATGGCGAGCGGCACTCCGCTGACAAGGCACGCTCGGTATGGGGGGTATCGGCCGAGAAGACCGGCGGTCACCGAATCGCTGTTGTAGAGGTTGAGGCCGCACGTTCGTAGGGTTCTCCACACTCCTCGCGTCCGAATCTCCGCCCTATTTCAGGTCCGGTTGGTGGTCGTTGGGTAGAGTGCGTCTGTCCCACCTGGTGGAGGGCGGAGACTGGACGCCGGACCTTTCAACGTCGACGTGCAGTTTTCTTCTCTTGCCAATGAACCTCGTTCATTCGGGCGTCGTCGTCCAACTCCAAACTCGGCGTCAACGACATTTCATCCACGGCCGAGCCGAGTATTACCATCTGCCGACCGGTCGGGGTTACTCGTGTCGCTGTTTATCATGTTATACTATGCTATGCTCCGAAGGCGAAACAAGAATACGTGAGTGAAGGAATATAACAGAATGAGCGCTGGGGCGGGAAGAGCATGGGCGGGAAGAGCATGGGGACGGACAAAGATGTTTTATCAAAATCTGAAATGATCATTTGTGCTGGCCCGGCATAAAGTGAGACCAAGATCAGGGTTGATTGGGTTAATGATCGGCCAGGTCAGATAGGGAGAACAGGCTGACTGAGTGACTGCTCGAGCATCAGGATGAAGCTCCAGTTCAGTCAGTCTCGGTCTTAGCTTTGATCAGGCCTTGCAGAGGGACAGTTGACAGATAGCAGATACATACATGTATCCCGCCGTTCTACTCATATTCCAGTTTGCAATACAGCTAGCGGCCTGAATAATATACACTGGCAGAGAATAGTTGAATCAAGTACCTCCTCCTCACACCTTTATTCAGGTTAGGCTTTGCGCTCATCTCTCTCTGCGACATGATCTTTGCTTCGACAACCGGAAAGCCTGGTACTGGCTTCAAGTCCGGCTATACGCGCTTCTTCCGACAGTCGGTCTGTCATTTTTGGTCTGTCTATCCGTCCACTCGTGTCCCTCCCCCCGTCACCCATCTCCCTGATGCTTTCGTGTCAAGGGTGTGGCAGCCGGCGCCGTCTTTCCCGATCGACACTCGAGGCTGTGGAGCGAATACAGTGAGCCGGTTTGGACTCGCTGGAGATGTTCCTGGAACTCTTGCGATTTGGTGTGTTGAAATGCACATCTCCCGCAGGGCCATTCATGTCTTTCGAAAGTTGAAATAGAAGGCGTTGTCTGTGGAGGATCCATCTGGGCAACACGCCAGACTTGAATCATGCTGCCTGGTGCCCAGAAGAAAGTCAAGTGAATGTGATTTCTCTGGCAGGTCGATCGTCGAGCTGGGTGTGATTTGAAGCATGATGGAGTTGCGATGCTCACAGATCCGTCACTGACCATGCTCGCCAGCTAGGACCGGTTCTTCCTCCGTCTTGTGCTTTGGGCAGGGGTCTTGCTCAACTGTGAAGGCGTGACCGGGGTCACATCCTGAGAAGAGGTCTTGACTGACCTCCGGGTGGTCTTTGCCTTTGGCTTCTTCGGATTTCCCAGGCCGACGCCGAGCAAAAAGCATATCCTCGTCGCGGCACCAACGTAGACGAACAGATAGTTTCCATAGGCCATCGAGTTCCATTGGGCGACGTCGTAGTATGTCGCGAGGCCCAATGGATAGCAGCTGTAAAGATGGCCAAAATCTGCGATGAGGAGACCCAGCAAGAGCGTACGCCACACTTTCAGATCGCTGGTCGCGCGCAATACCAGTGCTTCATTGATGGCGAAGGCCACGTACAGATTGCCCAGTTGTCGCAATGCCACGTGGGTCGCGATCGGCAGACCCGTAACCTCAAGAGCTGAGGCGGCGTGTGTCAGCTCGAGGTATTCTTGTGGCCTGAGCCAGGCGTAATATGCGCCGATCAGTGTCGCGACTGGTTCAATCCAGAGAAAGAATGCGCGATAAGCCGCGGGAATGGCCATGGTGAGATTGTGGAGGACGGTCAGAGAACTGATAGACAACAGCACCAGCACACCACACGCACAGACCAGAGAGAGGTTGAGGCGGAGGTTCAGAACGGGTGGAAGACAACAGAGATCTGAATCCCACAATGGGCGTCTCGAATGGAGAGATGTCGCGTTTGGATCTGAGCGGGAGAAATATCGATTACGACGCGCCCCCGCCTCCTTGGGATCGAGATAGCAGTTGAGGGACGTCGTCAAGCCCTGCGATTCGCCCGCCCACCCAAGACGCTGTTGGCATTGCTGAAATTACTTGGAGCATCATCGGGGAGTGCACAGGGTGTACGAGCACGCCAGTGGTGCGACGCCGGAGCGATCAAGTGGCTGAGCGAGATGGCCGAATGCCCAGTCGACCACCACCAGGCGAGTGAGCAGCTTGAGGAGGCCGGCCCTTTTTGTCCCGTGGTTGCGCCTTGATCTCGGCCGTTACTTGGGTCGCTGGGGGCAACAGGTTCTCCGCCTCTGCACTGGCATCTGCATCGCTGCAGGGGTCGTCAAAACAGCTGTGTGACTTCTTCTCCCAGTGGTCAACAAAATGTTCCGCGCTGTTCACGTTGCTCCAGGCGACCCATTACACTCTCTTGCATCCGACCTATCGGTCCGCAGTCGTGATCGACCACGTCCTCTCGACTGCAGTACATTCATTTCACGTCCTGGAACATCCTCGGCTCGTCTTTCTTTTTTTTTCCCTCCGCTGAGGCATACCTTGCCACCGACCTCTCGCTTGTTGATTTCTGAAATATTCTAATTCTGCTCCTCCACAGACCCGCTGGTTTTAGACAGTCTCCCACACGCGTTCACATGTCCCCTCCGACGGACCCTTCCCCCTCCTCTACAGTCCCCCGGCGGCGGATGTCTGCTGTGAGCAATCTTCGTCCAATGACCGCCGGCGGAACCGTGCGAGAGACAGAAGGAAGACCGGTGTCGAGGTTTTCTCTGATGCTGACTGGCGGCCCCCCAGTTCCAGACTGGAGCAGCGCCTTCGACCGAGGTCAGGCACAGGAAGAGATATCTCTGGGTGGACCGTCCGTTCCCGACCCATTCTCCAACTTGACGGAAGATCTGTCACCACGGCTGTTGGCGCTGCACCGGCGACGATACTCTTCGATCGGCCAATCCTTCAGACATGGGATCTCGGAGCTATGTTCGTTGGGTCGACGGATGTCCCTCTCGGTCCGAGGCAAAGGCACGACGAGGCAGAAGGAGGATTGGACGGACAGCAAAAGTACACAGCTGCTGTCTTCTTTCCGGTCCGGTCCGCACATGATGGACCTGACGGAAGCCATATCGTCTCGGCCCAAGTCGCGAGGCCGTCGGCTTCAGAGCTCCAGCACTCGGCGACGACCGTCTTTGCCGCTGATCCACTTGAACACCGATGTCCCCTCTCCGCGAGAGGCGATGATGGACCCTCTGTCGGCGCGGAGTCGAGGTCTTCCGGTTCTGTCAGATCTTGTCTATGGTGGAGCAGAAGCACGAGCATCGGCCGCGGCACAAAACGAATTGTTTCATGCCACCAGAACTCCACCGCTCCCGCCGTACGAGCCGCGGAAGGACAAGGTCGACCGCGATTCAGAAAGTGGCATTGGAATTGTCTTGGACTCGAACACGCCGCGAGAGTCATCCACGGCGGGGACGCACGTCGTGTGTCGGGATCCGACCTCGGTCCTGGCGACCGAATTATTGGAGAATATCTTCTCCTTCCTGGATGTCGAATCGCTGAGCCAGGCCGCCCTGGTGTCGAGGAACTGGCACGACCTGTGTCGCTCGCAAGCGGTCTGGCGGCAGATCTTCTACCGCGAGTACGGCTGTCGGGATCTCCCCGCGTCCTCTGCTCAACAGCCCCGGGCGGGACTGGGCAAGAACACGCCCGGGCAAGATTTTCGAAAGCTGTTCCGAGTGCGTGCTCTCATCGACAAGCGCTGGCACAATGGGGAAGCCGCGGCGATCTACCTCAACGGCCACAAGGACAGCGTCTACTGTGTGCAGTTCGACGAAGATAAAATCATCACGGGCTCGCGCGACAATACCATCCGCGTGTGGGATGCACACACCTACCAATGCATCCGCAAGCTCGGACCGCCCAACAATCCTCGTGAAAGGCAGCAACTGGAACCGGCGCCCGTCGAACCCCACGGCATCCTCCCTTTCTTCAAGGCGGACGTCTCCTCTCCCCCTCCCGTGTCACCGGAAATTCCCCTCTGGCATCAGGCCTCGGTGTTGTGTTTGCAGTACGACGACGACATCCTCGTGACCGGGTCCTCGGACTTTTCCTGTCTGGTGTGGTCGATCAAGGACGACTACCAGCCATTGTTTCGCCTGGTGGGACACCAGGCCGGCGTGCTCGACGTCTGCATTGACCCCCGACGCATCGTCACCTGCTCCAAGGACACGACCATCAAAGTGTGGGACCGGACCACGGGGCAGTTACTGAAGACCTTGGTCGGCCACCGGGGCCCCGTCAATGCCGTTCAGGTGCGTGGGAACCTGCTGGCCAGCGCGAGTGGCGATGGGATGGCCAAGTTGTGGCGGCTCGAAGACGGCGTGTGCATCAAAGAGTTCCAGTCCAAGGACCGCGGCCTCGCCTGTGTCGAGTTCTCTGAAAATGGCCGGACCATCTTCGCCGGCGGCAATGACCAGGTTATCTACGAGTACGACACCATCACGGGAAACCGTCTTCGCGAGCTCAAAGGCCACCGAGACCTGGTCCGGTCGCTGCATCTGGACTCGGCCAACCGTCGGATCATCAGCGGCAGCTACGACCACTCGATCAAAGTCTGGGACGCCCACCGCGGCGAATCGGCCGACGATGGCGGG
>Ga0255336_100984_pt1 | contig 27470 bp, 18 predicted proteins | sample MeOH1_35cm_T3_17_FD_189102 | JGI IMG/M metagenome (GOLD analysis project Ga0255336, IMG submission 189102) | Sandy soil microbial communities from University of British Columbia, Vancouver, Canada - MeOH1_35cm_T3_179 | ecosystem: Engineered > Artificial ecosystem > Sand microcosm > Unclassified ...
GGTCCGCGGCAAGCAGGCGGTCGGCGACGCGCGAAAACGCGGCAGCAATCATGATCGATGATGTCCAGGCTAAATAGCCGCCACCGGCTTTTGGCCGATTGCGACAAGGCGGGCGCGCGGGCCCGCCAACTTCGTATCGCCGGACTGGGTCGCCATGCCGGGATCACCGGCCAGCAGCCCCGCCCGACGACGGGCGATAGCACCCGAACGGACACACCGGAACGCGCTGCAAAGGGTGGCGCAGCGCATCCGGCGGATTCGGGTTTTCCCGGATGATACCTGGTCAAAATTACGATTGTCGAGTTTTTGCGGCGGCGCAGCAGGGCTCGGCGCGCTCCGCGCCAAGCCAGGCTAGCCCGAAGCCGCGTCAGGTCGCGTCGTGGAAGATCACCCCGAGCGTATGCCGCTGGCCGGAGCGCAGGCGGCTCACGCCATGCCGCAAATTGACCCGGTACGGGCCGCGCGTCCCTTGTACCGGACGGTGATGGACGGCGAACACCACCGCGTCGCCCTTGCCGAGCGGCACCACTTCCGTGCGCGATTGCATTCGCGGACGCTGCTCCGTCATGACGAATTCGCCGCCGGTGAAGTCCGCGCCGGGCTCGGACAGCAGAATCGCGACCTGGAGCGGAAAGACGTGTTCGCCGTAGAGATCCTGATGCAGGCAGTTGTAGTCATCGATCGCGTATTGAAGCATGAGCGGCGTGGGGCGCGTCTGGCCGGCGGCGTGGCAGCGCTCGATAAATTCCGCATGCGTAGCCGGATAGCGGACGTCGATATCCATCACCTCGTTCCAGCGATTCGCCACGGGCGCGAGGCTCGGATAAAGCGTGGTACGCAACTCCGCAACCAACGGCGGCAGCGGATAGGCAAAGTACTTGTACTCGCCGCGGCCAAAACCATGCCGCGCCATCACGACGCGGCTGCGGAACAATGATTCGCGCGGATAGAGCGCGGTCAGCGCGTCGCATTCCCCGGCGCTGAGCAGGTTGTGCAGCATTGCGCTGCCATACGCGTTCAATCCTTGCTGGACATCGAACCAGTCGATCGCCCCGACACGCTGCGCGAGCGAACCGTCCGCCTGCGCGGCACCGCCTTTGCTACCCGGCTTCCGGGTCGCACCGGCTCCGAACTCCAATTCCAGCGAGTGCGATTGTTGACCCTTCGCAATCGTATCCATAAACCCTCTCCATCACGCCATGAGCAGAACGATGATCGAGTGTAAGCACACGCGTTCCGTCACGCACTCCGACTCTTGCTCTTCAATTCTGCGCTGTTCGCAGTCGTTGCTCTGACAACGGGTGCATTATGTTCAGAACGATGCAGCCCCAGCGCAGGACGTCGCGTCAGCCACGCGGTCATCCGGCGGGCCTTAAGCAAATCCAAATGCCCGCTTAGGAAATGCGAACTTCGCGGGACGTGCTGCCTCGTTCATAGTAAGGCCCTATTAAGCTCAATGCGTATCTGGAGACTTTGCCCATGTTTGCTGCCCCGCAGAAACTCGACGACTGGCTCAACAAGCAGGCGGTAGCGAAAGACGACATCACGGCCTTTCCGCTGGCGGCGATGGCCGCCACGCTCGATCGCGAAGAAAACGGCGGCACGGTGCCGCCGCTCTGGCACTGGCTGTACTTTCTGCCCATAGCGCCAATGTCCGAAGTCGGCCCGGACGGCCATCCGAAGCGCGGCGGTTTTCTGCCGCCCGTTCCGCTGCCGCGCCGCATGTGGGCCGGCGGCCGGTTGACGTTCCACGCACCGCTGAAAGTGGGCGAGCGCGCCACGCGCACTTCGACCATCGCCAATATCGAGGACAAGACCGGCCGATCCGGCCGTCTCGTGTTCGTCACGGTGCAGCACACCATTGAAGCCGGCGGAGAGCTGAAGCTCGAAGAAGAACACGACATCGTCTATCGCGACGCGCCGCACGAGGGCGCGCGGCCGCCGCAGCCGCAACTCGCGCCGGAAGGCGAAGTGTGGCGCCGCATGATCGACCCCGACCCCGTCATGCTGTTCCGCTACTCAGCGCTGACCTTCAACGGCCACCGCATTCATTACGACTACCCATACGTCACGCAGGTGGAAGGCTATCCGGGTCTGGTCGTTCATGGTCCGTTGATTGCAACGCTGCTGGTCGATCTGGTGCGCCGCGAACAGCCGGACGCCACGCTGCAGAGTTTCGCCTTCAAGGCGGTGCGTCCGACATTCGCGGGCCAGGCGTTCACGGTGTGCGGCAAGCCTTCCGCCGACGGCAAGGTCATCGATCTGTGGGCCAAGGACCACGAGGGCTATCTGACCATGCGCGCCACGGCCGCGCTTGCCTGAACTCCAAGAGATTCGACCATGCAAACCACGCAACAGGATTCCTTCCAGGACATTCGCGAAGCCGTACGCGATCTGTGCCAGCAGTTTTCCGGCGAGTACTTCCGCAAGATCGACGAAGCACGCGGCTATCCGGAAGCATTCGTCGATGCGCTCACCAAGGCCGGCTGGCTGGCCGCGCTGATTCCGCAGGACTTCGGCGGTTCGGGGCTGGGACTGACGGAAGCGTCGGTCATCATGGAGGAAATCAATCGTGCGGGCGGCAACTCGGGCGCGTGCCACGGTCAGATGTACAACATGGGCACGCTGTTGCGTCACGGCTCCGAAGAGCAGAAGCAAAAGTATCTGCCGAAGATCGCATGCGGCGACTTGCGCCTGCAATCGATGGGCGTAACCGAGCCGTCCACCGGCACGGACACCACGAAGATCAAGACCACTGCCGAGCGGCGCGGCGACCGCTATGTGATCAACGGCCAGAAGGTGTGGATCTCGCGCGTACAGCATTCGGATCTGATGATTCTGCTCGCGCGCACCACGCCGCTTGCGGATGTGAAAAAGAAATCGGAAGGCATGTCGATCTTTATCGTCGATCTGCATGAAGCGATCGGCCACGGCATGACCGTGCAGCCGATTCTGAACATGGTCAATCACGAGACCAACGAACTGTTTTTCGACAACCTCGAAATCCCCGCCGAGAATCTGATCGGCGAAGAAGGGCAGGGCTTCAGATACATTCTCGACGGCTTGAATGCGGAGCGCACGCTGATCGCAGCCGAATGTATCGGCGACGGTTACTGGTTCGTCGACAAAGTGACTGAGTACGCGAAAGAGCGCATCGTATTCGGTCGCCCGATCGGCCAGAATCAGGGTGTGCAGTTTCCCATCGCGCGTTCGTTTATCAACGTCGAGGCGGCCAGCCTGATGCGATTCGAGGCGGCACGCCGTTTCGACGCGCATCAACCGTGCGGCGCGCAGGCGAACATGGCGAAGCTGCTCGCGGCCGACGCATCATGGGAAGCGGCCAACGCGTGTCTGCAATTCCACGGCGGTTTCGGCTTTGCCTGCGAGTACGACGTCGAGCGCAAATTCCGCGAGACGCGTCTTTACCAGGTCGCACCGATTTCCACCAATCTGATTCTTTCGTACGTGGCCGAGCATATTCTCGGGCTGCCGCGTTCGTTCTGACCTGCGGGCGGAAACACTCATGAGACCACTCGACGGTATCAAGGTCGTCACGCTCGAACACGCGATCGCCGCGCCGTTCTGTACGCGTCAACTCGCGGATCTCGGCGCGCGGGTGATCAAGATCGAGCGCCCTGGCGTCGGCGACTTCGCGCGCGGCTACGACGAGCGCGTGCATGGACTGTCGTCGCATTTCGTCTGGACCAATCGTTCGAAGGAAAGCCTCTCGCTCGATCTGAAGCAGCCTGCCGCAGCGGAGATTCTCGACGCCCTGGTCGCCGACGCGGACGTGCTGGTGCAGAACCTCGCTCCCGGCGCTGCGGATCGGCTTGGTCTCGGTTACGACACCTTGAGCAAGAAGTATCCAAGGCTGATCGTTTGCGATATTTCCGGCTATGGTGCCGACGGCCCGTACCGCGACAAGAAAGCCTACGACCTGCTGATCCAGAGCGAATCCGGTTTCCTGTCGATCACCGGTTCGCCGGGCCAGCCGGCCAAGGCCGGATGTTCGATTGCGGATATTGCGGCCGGCATGTACGCGTATTCCAACATTCTGAGCGCGCTGCTGTTGCGCGGGCGCACGGGGCACGGTTGCCGCATCGACGTGTCGATGCTGGAGAGCATGGTGGAGTGGATGGGTTATCCGCTCTATTACGCGATCGACGGTCAGGCGCCGCCCGCGCTCTCCGGCGCGGCGCACGCCACGATCTATCCGTACGGACCGTTCCCCGCCGGCGACGGCAAGACGGTGATGCTCGGTTTGCAAAACGAACGCGAATGGAAGCTCTTTTGCGAGCGCGTGTTGAAGCAGCCGGAACTCGCCATGGACGAGCGCTTTGCATCGAATTCGAAGCGCACGTTGGCGCGTGAAGCATTGCGCGAGGTGATCGTCGCGGCCTTCGCGAAGCTGAGCGCGGCGCAGGTTATCGAACGGCTCGATGACGCCGGCATCGCCAACGCACAGATGAATACGCTCGCCGATGTGTGGGCGCACCCGCAATTGAAGGCGCGCGAGCGCTGGCATGAAGTGGGCACGGCGGCGGGCGTGGTGCCGGCGTTGCTGCCGCCAGGCATGCCAGCGGATTTCGAGCCGCGCATGGATCCCGTCCCCGCGCTCGGAGAGCACACCGACGCCATCCTGCGCGAACTCGGCTACGACAGCGCGCGTATCGACGCGTTGCGTGCCGCCGGCGCGATCTGAAATTCCCCGTTCCAGCAGGCAAATAACGCCACGCCGGCGACCTGAACGAATACGACGCGACATCATCATGAACGATCATCCCAGTCTGACGCTTGCCACCTTCGCCGCTCAACTCGACTTCGACAGCATTCCGCCTGCGGTGGTCGAGCGCACCGTCAACCTTTATGTCGACTGGCTCGGCTCGGCGTTGGCCGGCAAAGGCGCGCGGCCGGTCGAAACCATTGCGCGGTTCGCGCGCCAGGCCGGCGGTGCGTCGAAGGACGGCGCCTGCGAAGTGTTGATCGACCGCAGCCGCACCACGCCGTATTTCGCGGCCATGATCAACGGCGCGGCGTCGCATTTCGCCGAACAGGACGACGTGCACAATGGCTCGGTGTTTCATCCCGCGACGGTCGTGTTTCCGGTGGCACTCGCGCTGGCGCAAGCCCGTCGCGCGTCGGGCCGCGACCTGATCGCGGCGGCGGTGGCGGGCTATGAAGTCGGCATCCGCATCGGCGAGTTTCTTGGGCGCTCGCACTACAAGGTGTTTCACACCACGGGCACGGCGGGCACGGTGGCGGCGGCTGCCACGGCGGGACGGCTGCTCGGTCTGTCGCCCACGCAGATGCTCGACGCGTTCGGCTCGGCGGGCACGCAGGCAAGCGGCTTGTGGGAGTTTCTGCGCGACGCCGCCGACTCGAAGCAACTGCACACGGCAATGGCCGCCGCCAACGGGCTGATGGCCGCGCAACTCGCCGCCGACGGCTTCAAGGGCGCGACGCATATTCTCGAAGGCGCGCAGGGCATGGCCGCGGGCATGTCGAGCGACGCCGATCCCGCGCGTCTCGTCGACCGCCTGGGCAGCCGGTGGGCGACGGCGGAGACGTCGTTCAAGTATCACGCGGCGTGCCGCCATACGCACCCCGCCGCCGACGCGTTGCTCGCCGCGGTGCAGGAGCACCGTCTCGCACCGCGCGACATAGCGAAAGTCGTGGCGCACGTGCATCAAGGCGCGCTCGACGTGCTCGGCGCGGTCGTCACGCCGCGCACCGTGCACCAGGCGAAGTTCAACATGGGCACGGTGCTGGGACTCGTCGCGTATCACGGCTATGCGGGCGTGATGGAATTCGAGCAGGGTTTCGACGCGGACGAGATCGCCGCTTTCCGCGCCAACGTCGAGATGGCGTTCGACGCTGAAGTGGACGCCGCCTATCCCGCGCGCTGGATCGGCAAGGTGACGGTCACCACCACCGACGGCCGCACGTTCGCGGGCCGCGTCGACGAACCGAAGGGCGACCCGGGCAATACGCTGTCACGCGATGAGATCGCCACCAAGCTGCATCGGCTGGCGGCGTTTTCGGGCGCGGCCACGGAAGGCGAGGCCGAGCGATTGCTCGGCAAAGCGTGGCGGATCGCGGAGCAATCGCAGGTCGGGTCAGTGTTCGAAGCACAGTCCGACGCGGAGTCCAACGCGGCGGCGGCCGCATGAGCGCCGCGCTGCCGCGCTCCTACCTGTTCGTGCCGGGCAATCGTCCTGAGCGCTTCGAAAAAGCGCACGCTGCCGGCGCCGACGCGGTGATTCTCGATCTCGAAGACGCCGTGCCGCCCGACGAAAAACCGGCGGCTCGCGCGGCGGTGCTGGCCGCTGTATCGGGCGATGCAACGGGGCCTACAGCGCGGCCCGCGTGGGTGCGCATCAACGGCGCGGACACCTCGTGGTTCAACGAAGATATCGCAGCGCTGGCCGGCCACGCCGGCGTCGCCGGCATCGTGCTGCCCAAAGCGGAGACGCGCGAGCAGATCGAAGCCGTGCTGGCGCTCGCACATTCCGCGTCGAGCGTGTTGCCGATCGTCGAAACCGCGCGCGGATTTGCGAACCTCGCGGTGTTGTGCGCCGCGAAGCGCGTGCAGCGTATTGTGTTCGGCACACTGGATTTTCAGATCGATCTCGGTATCGATGGCGACGGCGAGGAACTGCATCTGTTCCGCTCGCAGATCGTGCTGGCGTCGCGGCTTGCCGGGATCGGTGCGCCGGTGGACGGCGTGTCGACCACCATCACCGATACCGATGCCATCGAGGCCGAGGCGCGCCGCGGCCGGCGCTTCGGCTTCGGCGGCAAGCTGTGCATTCATCCCCGGCAGATCGATGCGGTGCATCGCGCTTACGCATGGAGCGAAGCGGACAAGGCATGGGCGCAACGCGTGCTGGCCGCGGTGGAAACGAGCCAGGGCGCGGCCGTGGCGGTGGACGGCAAGATGGTCGATATGCCGGTGATTCTGAAGGCGCGACGGATCGCGGCGGGCGCCTAACCGCACCTTCGTGCCGCACGGCTGCGTGCGCTTGCCTGTCGTCTGCCCCTCTTTTGTGCGCGAATCGGGTGAGAAGGCGTGACGACGCGGTGCCCGCAGCCAAAGAAAATTCAGCAGACGGCAGGCGTCGCCGCGTCGCTTTCGCATTCGGCCAGCAACGAGAGCAGCTTGTCCAGCGCGAACGGTTTCCTGAGAAAGCCTTTGACGGGAAAGGCGGGCGCCTCGCCGCTGCCGCTCGTCAGAATGACGGGTACGGACGCCAGTTCACTGCGGGCCTGCATCGATTCGATCAACTCGGCGCCGTCCATGTTGGGCATGCGCCAGTCACACACCACGGCGCTTACGCGCGTGCGCTGCAGTCGTTCAAAAGCTTCGGCGCCATCCGCCGCCGTGGCGACCGTGTAACCACGGCCGACCAGCACGGCGCGCAGCGCGGACAATGCCTCGGGTTGGTCGTCGACCAGTAATACGCGACTCATTTTGCTTATGCCTGAAATATCGGTTGCACCGGGCCTCGGGTGTTCATGGCCCAGTCGCGACAGGGGTGCGGGCAAAATCGCCACGCGGTCTCGTCCTGCCGGGTTGCAACTCAAGCAAGGGTCGTGCCTGATGATCCCGGCGCGTGCGATCGTGCATTGCCGCGAGTGAGGAAGCGCCATCTGATGCAGGGAGTCGCGGGCAAGACCGGCGGCTCTGCCGAAACCGTCTAGTGCTTCTTTCGTGCCCGGTTAAGATTGGCCTTTGTCTTGTGAGCGCCGACGGCGCTTCAACTCAGGCCTTCACCATGCATTTCGATTTCGTGGATTTGCGTTTACTGCTCAATATCGCCGATACGCAGAACCTCGCTCGCGCGGCGGAGCGTTCGCATCTGTCGGCGCCGGCGGCGAGCAACCGGGTCAAGAATCTCGAAGAACAATTGGGTTTCAAGCTGCTTTACCGCACCAGCCAGGGCGTGACGCTGACGCCCGCGGGCGAAGCCTTCGTGCATCACGCGCGGCTTGTGCTCGAACGGGTCGAGCATCTTGCCGGCGACATGCAGGAGTACGGCGAAGGCATCAAGGGACACGTGCGCATCTGGGCCAATACCACCGCGATCAGCGAGTTCATGCCGGCCGTGCTGAGCCATTTTCTGCGCGATCATCCGGACGTCAATATCGATCTGCGTGAAGTGCTGAGCGGCGAAATCGTCAAAGGCGTGGCGGATAGCGCGACGGATATCGGCATTGTGGCGGGCAATGTGCATGCGGAACATCTGGAAATGCTGCCGTATCGCGACGACCGACTCGTGCTGGTCACGTCGCGCGATCATCCGTTGGCGCGGCAGGCGTCGGTCGATTTCTCGCAGGTGCTTGCGGCCAATTTCGTGAGCTTGCCCACCTCCAGCGCGATCCACGCGTTCATCATGAGTGCCGCCGATGCGCTCGGCGCGCGTCTGAAACTGCGCATCCAGGTCGGCAATTTCGAAGCCGCCTGCCGGATGATCGAAGCGGGCGTGGGGATCGGCATCGTGCCGGAATCGGTTGCGCGGCGGCACAAGAAGACGATGCAGATCGCCACCGTCGGACTGAACGACCCCTGGGCCGAGCGCAAGCTCAAGATCTGCGTTCGCAGTCTCAAGGATCTGCCGCCGTTCGCGCGCGTGCTGGTGGACAGGTTGATGGCGAGCGTTTGAGTCCGGCGCGGTTGTCGGAATGCCGCGCATTCTCCCGGGGCGCTATTGATCCGGTCGGTCAGGAGGAGTAGGTCACGCGCTTTTTCCTGAGCCGCCAGAGTCAGCCGGCATTTCCAATAAGAAACGAACGCGCTGTAAGCGCCACGCGCCCACTGCTTGGTCCCAAGCTCGCGTGAACACCGCGAGCCATGCATTTGCCGCACACGTTGTTCAAGCTCAGTAAGCCTTCAGGCGTCTTTTACCAGCCGTTGCCGGGCAAATATCCTTGCCGCCATAAAAACCCGCGTGTATAGTTTCCGAACTTACTCTTGTTTCGCATCGGAAATAAAAGGGATTTTCATGGACGCTTCCACCATCCTCGCTGACCTGGGCATCGCCCACGCGGCGCAAGCCGGCGACATCGCGGTTCATTCGCCCATTACCGGCGAACTCATCGGCCGCGTGGCCAGCAACACCGTGGCGGAAGTCGACACGGCCCTCGCTCAGGCGAAAGAGGCGTACACCGCCTGGCGCAACGTTCCGGCGCCGCGCCGCGGCGAACTGGTGCGTCTGCTCGGCAACCGTCTGCGTGAGAAGAAGCAGGCGCTCGGCAGCATCATCACGCTCGAGACCGGCAAGATTCTTCAGGAAGGCATGGGCGAAGTGCAGGAAATGATCGACATCTGCGATTTCGCGGTCGGTCTGTCGCGCCAGTTGTATGGTCTGACGATCGCTTCCGAGCGTCCGGGGCATCGCATGGCGGAGACGTGGCATCCCGTGGGTACTTGCGTCGTGATCTCGGCATTCAATTTTCCGGCTGCGGTGTGGTCGTGGAATGCGGCGCTCGCGCTGGTCTGCGGCAATGCGGTGATCTGGAAGCCGTCGGAAAAGACGCCGCTTACCGCGCTCGCCGTCAATCAGATTCTCAGCGAGGCACTGCAAGAGTTCGGCGACGCGCCGGCCGGCCTCACTGCGTTGATCAACGGCGGCCGCGACGTGGGTGCGAAGCTGGTAGCCGACCCGCGCGCGTCGATTGTCAGCGCCACGGGCAGCACGGAAATGGGCCGCACGGTCGGCGTGGAAGTGGCGAAGCGCTTTGGCCGCTCGCTGCTGGAGCTCGGCGGCAACAACGCGGGCATCGTCACGCAAACGGCGGATCACGAGCTCGCCATGCGCGGCATTCTGTTTTCGGCGGTGGGTACGGCGGGGCAACGTTGCACGTCGCTGCGCCGTTTGTTCGTGCACGAGAGCGTGTACGACAAAACCATCGAACGTTTGAAGCAGCTGTACAGCAAGGTGCCGATCGGCAATCCGCTCGAAAAGGTTACGCTGATGGGGCCGCTGATCGACAAGCAATCGTATGGCCGCATGCAGGAAGCGCTGCAACAGGCTACCGCGGAAGGCGGCAAGGTGTTCGGCGGCGAGCGCGTCGAGGTGAAGGGATATGAAGGCGGCTATTACGTGCGTCCGGCGATTGTCGAAATGTCGTCGCAAACGTCGGTGGTGCTGAAGGAAACGTTCGCACCGATTCTGTACGTGCTGCGCTACACCGATTTCGCCGACGCCGTCGAAGCGAACAATGCGGCGGCGCACGGTCTGTCGTCGTGTGTATTCACAACCGATCTGCGCGAAGCGGAACGCTTCCTGTCCGATTCGGGCAGCGACTGCGGTATCGCGAACGTCAACATCGGGCCGAGCGGCGCGGAAATCGGCGGCGCGTTCGGCGGCGAGAAAGAAACCGGCGGCGGCCGCGAATCGGGTTCGGACGCGTGGAAAGCTTATATGCGCCGCGCTACCAACACGGTCAATTACTCGTCGGCACTCCCGCTCGCGCAGGGTATCGACTTCAATATCGGCTGATACCGTTCGCGTAGTCCGTTCGTTGAGTCCTGATATGCAGCGGTGCATTCACGCGCCGCTGCAGCTTTGCCAAACCTTCTTCAGCAATCCGTTTGCGCCGCCGGCGTCAAGAGCGGCCACGCTATTCGTGGGGTAAGACGTGAGTTCCAAAGTCGTGATCGTCGGCGGTGGGGTGATCGGCAGTTCCATCGCATATTTCTTGCGGCTGTCGGATCCGACAGTCAGCGTCACGGTGATCGAACGCGATCCGACTTATGCGCGTTCCTCGTCGGCATTATCGGCGGCCTCGATCCGTCAGCAATTCTCCACACCGCTGTCCATTCAGATGTCGCTGTTCGGCATCGAGTTTCTGCGCTCGATCGGCGACCGGCTGGAGGTCGACGGCGCCAAACCGTCGATCGATCTGCACGAAGGCGGCTACCTGTTCCTCGCGACGCCGGCTGGCGAGGCCACGCTGCGCGAGAACCACGCGCTGCAAAAAAGTCTCGGCGCCGATATTAGTCTGCTCGACAAAGCCGCGTTGCAAACGCGCTTTCCCTGGCTCAACACGGAAGACCTCGTGGCCGGCGCGTACGGTGAGAGCGGCGAAGGCTGGTTCGACGGCTACGGGCTCGTGCAGGCACTGCGCAAGAAGGCGCAGTCGCTCGGCGCGCGCTACGTCGCCGCCGACGTCACCGCACTGCAGCGCGACGGCAGACGCGTTACCCACGTACAGACCGCGAACGGCGAGACCTATGCCTGCGACGTGGTGGTCAATGCCGCCGGCGCGTGGTCGCGCAAAGTCGCTCAGATGATCGGCATCGACATTCCGGTGCATGCGCGGCGCCGCAGTATTTTCAATGTCACCTCGCCGGGGCAACTCGAACACTGTCCGTTGCTGATCGATCCGAGCGGCGTGTATTTCCGTCCCGAAGGCAAGTCGTTTATCTGCGGCACGTCGCCCTCGGCGGACAACGACCCCGACGATCTGCCGCTCGACGAAGTCGATCACGCGCTATTCGACGACGTGATCTGGCCGACGCTTGCGCACCGCGTGCCGCAATTCGAAGCGCTGCGTGTGCAGAATTGCTGGTCCGGCTACTACGAATACAACGTGCTCGACCAGAACGCGATCATCGGCTATCACCCGGATGTCGATAACTGCATTTTCGCCAACGGTTTTAGCGGACACGGATTGCAGCAAGGGCCCGCAACGGGCCGTGGCATCAGCGAACTGATTCTGCACGGCCGCTACACGACGCTCGATCTGGGCTCGTTGAGCTTCACGCGCGTGCTCGAAAACCGGCCGATCGTGGAGAAAAACGTGGTGTAGCCGCATGCGCCGGGGTGATGCGAAAAACGCAATACGTAGTGCGTAGATATCGTTTGCCGCTCACCCTGACCATGCCCACAATCGACGCCGATCCTCCATCCAGAGATAAGCGGCCCGTCACCATGTTCACGTTCAATCCCGCGTTCGCAGCGCCGACCGGTTCGCCGATCCGCGAGCTCTTCAAGTATCTGGCGCAACCCGGCATGATCTCGTTCGCCGGCGGCTATCCGGCGAGCGATCTGTTCGATCGCGACGGGCTCGACGCCGCGGCGGCACGGGCGTCGCAACACCCCACGCTGTGCCTGCAATACGGTCCCACCGACGGCCTCGTCGTCCTCAAGGAGCAACTCGCGCACTTGATGACACGCCGTGGCACGTCCTGCACGCCGCAGGAATTTCTCGTGACGACCGGCTCGCAGCAGGGCTTCGATCTGCTGCTGCGCGTGATGATTGCGCCCGGCGACGTGGTGCTGGTCGAGCAGCCCGCCTATCCCGCGACCTTGCAGGCGCTCAAGTTGCAGGAGGCCGACGTGGTTACGATTCCCGTCGATCAGAACGGCCTCGACGTCGACGCTCTCGCGGCACTGCTCGAATCGGGCACGCTACGCCGTGCGCCGAAGCTGCTGTACACCGTCCCCACCTTCGCCAATCCGACCGGCGCGACCTTGTCGCTCGACCGCCGCATCGCGTTGCTGAAACTGGCGGCGCGTTACCGCTTTCTGATCGTCGAAGACGATCCCTACGGCGATCTGCGCTTTAGTGGCGCAGCCTTGCCTTCACTGCTTGCCTTGAGCGGGCAGGTGCCGGGTTCACGCGACTGGGTCGTGCATTTCTCCAGTCTGTCGAAGATCGTCGCGCCGGGTTTGCGCGTGGGCTGGATGCTCGCTCACGCGGAGATCCTGCGCCGCTGCGTAATCGCCAAGCAGACGGTCGATCTGTGCAGCTCGCCGTGGACTCAGGCGATTGCCGCGGAGTACCTCGCGAGCGGCGCGCTGGAGCGTCATTTGCCGCGCATCGTCGACGCCTATGCCGTGAAATGCCGCACGCTGTGCGACGCGCTCGAAGCGCAACTGGCGGACCACATTGCGTTTCATCGTCCCGCCGGCGGTATGTTCGTGTGGGCACGATTGAAGGCCGGTCAGAATGCGTCCGATTATCTGCGTGGTTGTATCGAGAGCAATGTGATGTTCGTGCCGGGCGTGGCGTTTTATAAAGACAATATCGATCCGGCTGCACTGCGCCTGTCATTTGCCGCACCCGGCGTGGCCGATATCGAAACGGGCGTACAGAGAATGAAGCAGGCGCTCGAACATTTTTGACAGCGGCTAAGGCGATATTCGCATCGAGCCGGTACGCGCGATGCTGAAATAACCCGGCGAGCATACTCCGTGCAGCCGGGTTTTTTACATGTGTGTTTAATCACGCGGATTTAGCATAAGCTCTTCGGAAGAGTAATGCGATGCGAGGCCGCACGAGGCTGAAGGTATTATTCCCGAGGCGTCGGGCGCAGCGCCGCGCGCGTCTACGGATAAGGCTGCACCTGCCCTTGCCGGTTTGACGAATCCAGTCACTGCGTCGAATGCGCGCGGTTCCTAATCTCTTAATCAGATGCAGGTCCGGTTTTTATCAAACTCCGAAGCGTGCCTGACTGTTAAATAGAAATTGCCGCTGGTTTCCGGCTAAAAATATCGGTTATCATCGCTGCCTTCGGAGACTGATCCCGCTGACTTTATTCGCCGGACATTCACGTTAATACCGTCGCATCGAACCAGAAGAAATCAGATGAAGATGTCGCGCAAAAAGATTGCAATCCTGGTCGTCGGTCTTCTGGTCGTGGCCGGTGTGATCATTCAGGCAGTATGGCGTCCATTTGCGCATCGCAAAGCAGCCGGGAACGGCGAAATCGTCCTCGATATTCATCACCCTGACGCGGTGATCGACAGCGAAGCGCTCTCGCGTTTGCCGCGCGACATCCTGAGTGTGCCGCTGCTGCGCGACGTGCTGACGCAAGACTTCGTCGACTATTACGAATCGGACAACACGCGGCTGTCGGCCGAGGGCGCGCTGCGGCGTCTCGCGTTCGAACATCAACTCGACTGGCGCGACGAACTGATCCGCCGTGTATTCGACGAACCCGCGCACGTGCTGCTGTGGCGCTCGCCCGACGGCCGCCTCGGCTACTGGGTGATGTCGATGCATCGCAACGGTTTCGCGAGGCTGCTGCAAGGCGTCGGCAACGTCGCCACGAGCGACGCGCAACTGAGCCAGGTGGCGAAGCTCTCCGGCGACGTGCCGGTCTATGCACTGAAACTCGCGGTCGGCCGCACGCTGCTGTTCGCCAGCAAAGACGATCGGCTGGTCGTGCTGTCCGCGCCCGGCGTGCTGCTTGACGAGAAGGGCGGACTGCTCAGCGAGCGGGCCGATGCGGTGTCCGGGATGTTGTCCTCCGGCCGCGACGATGCAGCGCGCGCCTATCAACTCGACGCGCCGGGCGAATCGCCGAAGGGCCACCGGCTAGTGGTGTCGGCCAACTACCTGTCGTTCGGTTATCAGGCGTTTTTCTCCGGCATCGACGCGCTGCGTTTCGATTTTTCGTCGACCGGCAATCCCGCAGGGGGGCGTGGCGAGGCGAACTGGCAGACCTCGGCGTTGATCGAGCCGGACAAGTTGCCGCAACAGTGGAACAGCGCCGATCTGTGGCGCGCGTTGCCGGCCAATCCGGCGGCCTGCACGAGCTTGCCGGCGGACTGGAACGAGGCCTCGGGCCTGTTGGGCAAGGTAGCCGGCGGCGGCGCGGATAACGCTGCCGCGATTGGCGATCAGCTCACCGGTCCTGCGGCGGTGTGCTGGTATGCGAAGTCGACGCTGGTCGCGCCGGTATTCGTCGCGCGCTTGAAGAAGCAGGACGCGGCCGGTATCGTGGCGTTGAAGACCGCGCTCGGCAAGACCTTCGGCGATGTGATCGGCGCCTATGAAGCGAAGGCCGCTAAAACCGACGGCTCCGACTCTGCAGGCTATCGCCGCCTGCAGGTCACCACGCGTGAGCAGGGCGCGGATGTGACCGTGTGGCAGCGACCGGTTAGCGCGCGTTCGGGCACGGCATTGACGAGCAAGGCGTCGTTCGCGTCGCAGTTGTCGGCGGAGCGTTATTTCCCGGTCACGCTGGCACTTGCGCACGGCTATTTGATCTTTTCGCCGGACGGCCGCCTCGTCGACGACACGCTCGCGGTGCTGGACAAGCGGTATCCGGCGCTTGCCGATACGCTCGCGCCACAGCGTCTGCCGCGCACGATTCTGACGCTCACGCCTTCATCGGCCGCCGCGCTGATCGAACGTGAGGCGGGCGCGGCGTTGCCTGCGGATCAGGAGGCGGTGTTCCGCAACGCATCGCGTACGCATCTCGTGCCGAAGCTGCACGCGCTTGCTCACTACCCGCCGGTTTCGCTGACGCTGCCGCAGAACCTGCCGGGTTCGACAGGCTGGGTGCCGGTGGAGTGGTGGTTCGATCGCGCGAGGGCTGGTGCCGGTTCCGGTTCGACTGAAGGCGTTGCCGATACGCCCGCGGATCAGCCCGGCACCGGGGGCGACTGAGTGCGCCGCCTTCGCGCTCCTCGCGCGGCATTCGCGATGTGCGTGGCTGAGCGCGCGCCGCAAGGCACGGTCGCGGCGAGGCCAGCGCAGCCTACGCGTGTTGCGCAGTCCACGCATGCCGTGCAGTCAACGCATGCTGCGCAGTCAACGTATGCCGCGCAGTCCACGACTCTCGCAGTCCACGCCGCCACCCCCTCGCGCCGCGCATGGCTCGCACGCGCTGCCTGTGCATTCGCCGTGGCGAGTCTCGCGCCCTATGCGCACGCGCTCACCGGCACCACCGCATCACCCGACCCCGACGCGCTGTCACCGCAGCAATCGGCGGCATTTCGCGCGTGGTTCGTGCGTATCGTCGATCAGCAGATGCGGCGCGGACCGACGCCGCGCTGGACCCAACGCGACTGCGCGGGCCTCGTGCGCTTCGCGGTCGGCGAGACGCTCAGGCCGCACGACACCCGCTGGCTGCGCGCGAATGGCATGACCAGTCTCGCGGATACCAGCAGCATGCCGCCCGAGCTGCAACTGTCCGCAGCGCAGCGCGGAATCGCCAACCGCTGGACCCAACTCGACGGATCCACCGGCGCCTACGCGTCGGCGATTGCACTGATTCAACGCAATAGCCGTTTTGTTTCGAAGGACGTGAACCAGGCGCTGCCCGGCGACCTGCTGTTCTTCGACCAGGGCGACGACCAGCATCTGATGATCTGGCTGGATCGCTACATCGCATATCACACAGGCACCGTCACGCCGACCGATACCGGTCTGCGCGCCGTCGCCGTTTCCGATCTGATGCAATGGAAAGATTCCCGCTGGCAGCCGCTCGACGGCAATCCGAATTTCGTCGGCGTGTTTCGTTTGGACTTTCTGACACCATGACCCGAATGATTTCCGTCACGCCGTGGAGCAACTGGTTGGGCAACGCGCGCCGTCGCGCGGCAGGCACGTTCGCGGCGCTGCTTACCGTCTTGCTCGCGGCGATGACGCTCGCCATTTCACCGGCTGCTTATGCGGACGACGACGTGGCGAGCGCCGCTGCCGCAGCCGATGCCAACATCGCCGGAAATCCAACGCTGCAGACAGCGCCATCGAGCAACTTCAGTTCGCAGAAGGTCGACGGACAGCCGTTCTTCCTGCTTTCGGACGCGAGCTTCGGCAGCGATCAACTGGCACAGGTGCGGCTCGAAGCGCCCGGCCGCGATTTCAAGGACGCGTTGCAGGCATATGGCGGCGCGGACATCGTCGTGTATCGCGTGCCCAGGCCGCTCGACTTTCTGAAGGCGCAGAAGAATCTGCATCGGCTGAATGTCGCGCCGAATTATCAGGGCGAAGGGCTCGCGAATACGCTCGCCTATCTGTGGGACCGGTGGTTTACCGAAGCGCGCCGCGCATGGCAGCGCGTGCTGTCGTTCGCGACCCGCAGCAAGGCGATCGAAGCGGCGCCGCAATTCAAGCTCGGCGAGCAGACCGGCAAGCAAACGCAATTCGAGCCGAACTCGCAATTCGCGCCGCTGAAAGGCTACGACATGGTCGCGCGTTTCCGCTATCCGCTCTGGGACGCAAAAGTGATCCAGCCGCCCAAGGGCGTGAATCTGGCGGGCAGCAGCAGTAACTTTATCGAAGCCAGTGCGGGCAACGTAATGATTCCGGTCGGCAAGCTGCCGCCGGGGCTGTATATCGTCGAGGCGGTGATCGGCAATTATCGCGCGCATACGCTGCTGTTCGTGTCGGACACGGTGGCGGTCGTCAAAGCCGCGTCGGGTGGCATGCTGGTATGGACTACGCGGCGCGATAACGGCAAGCCGGTTGCGAATACGGAAGTGAGCTGGACCGACGGCGTGGGCGTTCTGCAAAGCGGCGCGACCGGCGGCGATGGCGCGCTGGTGCTGCAACACGTGAGCCCCGAGCGCAGCTACGTGCTCGGCACCGATCCGCAAGGCGGCGTGTTCGTCTCCGAAAATTTCTATTATGACAGCGAGATCTACAACACGAAGATCTATGCGGTGACCGACCGGCCCATGTACCGGCCGGGCGATCCGGTGCATGTGAAGTTCATCGGCCGCACGTTCCAGAGCGCGACGCAATCGTCCGCGCCCGCCGAGGCCGATATCAAGCTCGACGTGCTCGATCCGAACGGCGCGCCGGTGGCGAGCAGCAAGGTGCATTTCGCGTCCGGCACAGGCGCGGATACCGCGTTCACGCTGCCGGCCGATGCCACCGCCGGCGGCTATACGCTGCGCTTCGACTACAACGGCGATGTATACGGCAGTGCATTTCGCGTCGCCGAATATGTGAAGCCGCACTTCGATGTGAATCTCTCGATGGATAAAGCCGACTACGCGACCGGCGAGGTGCTGAAGGGCAAGATCCAGTTGCGCTATCCGGACGGCAAGCCGGTGCGCGACAGCAAGATTTCGGTCACGCTGCGCGCGCAGAAAGTGACGATCGTCGACGGCGAATTGCGTTATGCGGGACTCTTTCCGGTCAAGCTCGACCAGCAGGAACTGAAGACGGATGGCGACGGCAACGCGAGCCTCACGCTGCCAGTTGCGAAGGAGCCGAGCCGCTATGCGTTGACGCTGTTCGCGCAGGACGGCGCCGCGTACAAGGTGCGCGTGACGCGTGAAGTGCTGATCGCGCGCGGCGCGACGCCGTATCGTTTGAACACGGCCAAGTCGTTCTCGCAACCGAAGGAAGTGGTGAGCTTCGATCTGCAGGCGCTAGGTGAGATTGATCCTGCCTCGCACGCGCCGTCGAAGTACGAATGGACGCGCCTCGAATCGCAAACGCATGGCGAAGGCGCGTTGAAGGCCGCGAGCGCGGGCGGCAAGCTGTCGTTTCCGGTGCAATTCGACGAACCGGGTTCGTACATGCTGTCGGTCAAAGACGATTCGGGCAACCTGCTCGCCGCCACCAGCCACTGGGTCGCGGGCGATGGTCTGAAGGCGATTCCGGGCAGCGTCGAGATCGTGTTCGATCGCGACAGATACAAAATCGGCGACACCGCCGAAGCGCTGATTACGTTCCCCATGCCGGTCGACGACGCGCTGCTCACACTCGAACGCGACAACGTCGAACGTCGCGCTCTGCTGACGGCTGGCGGCGACTGGTTGCAACTGCAACGGGTGGCGCCGTCGCAATGGAAGGCGCGGATCAAGGTGGGCGAAGACTTCGCGCCGAACATGACGTTCTCGGTGTTGTATGTGCACGCCGGCGAATACGTGTTCCAGAACGCGGGCATCGTGGTCGCTCAACCGCAGATCGAACTGAGCGTGAAGAGCGACAAGCCGGTGTACGGTCCGGGCGACACGGTCACGCTGAATTTAGACAGTACGCTGAACGGCAAGTCGGAAGCGGCGAATCTGACGGTGAGCGTGGTCGATGAAATGGTCTACGTGTTGCAGCCCGAAATCGCGCCGAATATAGTCGACTTCTTCTATCACCCGCGCCGCAACAACGTGCGGACTTCGTCGAGCCTGTCGTTCATCACGTACGACCTCGCGCGCTCGCCGCTGAAAGGCGCGCCGGGCGGCCCGCAACGCGCGAACTACAACGAGCGTGGCGTGAAGGTGCTCGAACGGCCACGCCGTGACGATCAGGACACGGCCGCGTGGGAAGCCAACCTGAAAACCGATGCGAACGGCCACGCCACCATGACCTTCAGGATGCCGGATTCGCTGGCGCGCTGGCGCATTACCGTACGCGCCGCGGCGCCGGATGGCATGGTGGGGCAACGTACTGCTTACGTGCGCTCGGACAAGGCGCTGTATCTGAAGTGGAGCGGGCCGTCGCATTTCCGTGTCAACGACCAACCCGCCATCGACATGATCGCGTTCAATCAGACCGACGCGGACATGGATGCGCAGTGGGTGGTCGAAGGCGGCGGTCTTTCGTTGAATCAGAAGGTGACACTCAAGCGCGGCGCGAACTATCTGCGTCTGCCGAGCGGCGCGTTGAAAGATGGCGTGATCAACGCGACACTGCGCAGCGCGGCCAAAGATGTGGACCGTCTGCAGACCACAATTCATCTCGACGCGAGCGGCTGGCTCGATCTGCATCAGAACACGGTGTCGCTCGACGGTTCGAACAAGCCGCTCAATCTGCCGCAGGATGCGCAGGACGTCAGCGTGCGGTTCATCGGCAACGCACAGAGCCAGTTCCTGCGTGTCGCGGACGATCTGATCGCCTATCCGTACGGTTGCGCCGAGCAGACGTCGAGCCGCCTGATTCCGCTGGCGCTCGCGCATGATGCGATCGGACACGGCGACAATGCGAATTCGACGCAAGGCCTCGAAGCGCTGCTGCGCAATCAGCGGCAGCGTCTGGCCATGCTGGCAGGTGTCGGCGGCACGTTCGGCTGGTGGGGCGATACCACGGGCGGCAGCGCACTGATCACGGCCTACGCGTATTACGCGGACTGGCTCGCGAGCCGCAGCCTTGGCATCAGCCTGCCCGCCGACAACTGGCAGCATGCAATGGACGTCTATCGCGACGCCGGCGCGAAAGAGCCGCTGCTGCATCGTGCGCTGGCCTTGTGGCTGATGCAGCAGATGGGCCTGCCGGTTGCGACGCCGGTGTCGGGCGTTGCCGCGGACCTGATGAGCGACGCGGCGGCCACGGCCAACGTGCCCGCACGCAACGGCGCGTCTAGCGCATCGGACAGTATCGTGTTCGCACAAGCCGATTCGCCGCGCGGCAAGCAGATGGCGACGCTGCTGATCGCCAGCATGGCGCGCAGCACGAGTGCTCAATTACCCGATGGGTTCGATGCAGCGGCGAGCGCCGCGCGCGCGGCATTGAGCAACGATCCGGCGCCGCTCGTGCAAAGCCTGCTGGTCATGTCGGGCGGCGACGGCGGCGCGGCAGTCGATCCATCGGCCTTGCTCGCGAAGAGCAGCGCCGATTACCCGACGCTCGATCGCGCGCTCACGCTCCTGTGGTTACGCAAGGCGCTGGGCGGCGATGTAGCGGCCACGTCGTTGCCGTCGCTGCAGGGCGCGAACTGGACACGCGCAGCGACGCCGACCGGCACGCCGCTCTACAGGTGGACCGGCGCCACGCTGCCGGTCACGCTCGACGCCGGCGCCGCCCGCACCGACGTCAACGCGCTGGTCTCGTTCCGCAGTCATACGAGCGAGGACAGCCGCCTGAACATCAGCGTCGAGCGCCGTCTCTACAAGCTCGAACCGGTCGAGCTCGCGGTCGATCCGAAGAAAAAGGATGCCTCGGCCGAGAGCCGGTTGGGGCGCGCCGCGTTCACCGCGCGTCTGGTGAAGCAGGGCGATGCGATCGACAGCAACGCGCTCTACGTCGACGAAGTCAAACTCACGCCGCGCTCGGGCAACGCTTACCACTATGGCTTGCTCGACGTGCCGCTGCCGCCGGGCGGCGACGTCGAGGCGACGAGCTGGGGCGTGTCGATCGACGGTCTGCCGGGCGCGAAAGAGGGCGCCAGCGGTCCGCAGCCGTTCCAGCGCGTTGCGTCGTACGAGATGGGCGAACTGGCGTATCACCAGCCCGTGCCGTTGCTCGACCGGCCGGTCGCGCTGCGGCAACTGGTGCGCTTCGCGTTGCCGGGCACGTTCGCGTTGCCGCCCGCGCGCTACTTCCGCATGTATCAGCCGGACGCGAAGGCGTTCGAAGGCGGCAAGAGCGATCGCGTGACGACGTTGCGCATCCAGTAAGCGAGACGAGACCGCCATGTTCCGCGTCCTTCGGCCCTTGCGCGTACGTCTGGCAGCTACGCTGCGGATCGCGCTCGCCGTGGGCATGGTGTGCGGTTTTAACGGGGCGGGCGCTTATGCGGCGACTTCGTCTTCAGCCGCTTTAACCACGGCATCCGCGCCGCGGATGCTGCACTTTGCCTGGTTACGCGACGGCCAGAGTCAGCTTTGGCAAGCCGACGGCAGCGGCGCCGCGGTCGGCTTCTCGCCGCAGGCGGCGGGCGCTTTGCCGCGCACGCTTCAGACGCCGCTCGGCAGCGTGTGGAAACTGTTCGTCTACGGCTATCTGGTGGACCGCAACATCACTACGCCGGATTACGCCTGCAACGGCGGCGACCCGGACGAAGTGTATTGCTGCATGACTGGCGGTCACATCGATCGCGAACATGCGCTCGTGCAGTCGTGCGGACTCTTTTTCGAGCCCGCGCGCCTGCAACTCGATTCCGCCGACTGGCGCAAGTACTGGACGGCCGCACACGCGCCCGTCTGGCTGCGTGATCTGCGCGCCATGACCCCGGCGCACCGCGTGCCGGTAACCGAACTGCTCGCCGCCCTGCGGGCCATGCCCGCCCGGCCGCGTGAAGCGGCTGCCAGCACGCTCGTGTCGGTGCTGACCAGCGGACGCGGCGAAGGCACGGCGTCGCTCTACGGCAGTGTGCTGCGCGCCAAAACCTGGACGATGCCGGATCCGGCGCGACCAGGCGCGTCGGTCGGCGGCGCGGCGGGCTGGCTCGTCGACGGCACGCCGGTGTGGCTGGGCGGTTCGGGCGGCAGCGCGCGCGTGCTGGCGGCCGCCGCGCCGCGCCTCGCGCCGCTGCTCGCGCAAATCTCCGTGCCGGACGACGCCGCCTGCGTACTGGTCGATTTCTTCAGTCGCTATCCGATTCGCGAGGTGCTCGGCGACAAAGGACCGGCCGCCGCGCCAGAAGGGCCGTTGCGTGGTGATTTCCGGGTCGGCTTCGTGAATGGCAATTGGGCGCGCGTGACGAGCCGCGGCGAATTACGGCTCGATCGCGACGCGGCCGGCGCACCGCAAGTGGTCGGCCGTTTCGGCATGAACGACTACGTGGCGCGCGTGGTCGAGCGCGAAGGCGACACGAGCCAGCCGGAAGCGGCCAAGGCGTTGGCCGTCGCGGCGCGGACCTACGTCGTGCAGCATGGCAACCACGATCACGGCTGTTTTCGTATCGACGACAGCAGCAGCACGCAGCGCGTCCTGCCGCGCGCGCCCACCGCAGCCGCGCGCCATGCCGCCGACCTGACCGACGCGCTCGTGCTGACCGGCGTGCCTGTTCAGTATCACCACGACGAGGCCGCGTCGGGACAGATGAGCTGGCTGGCCGCGAAGGCTTCCGCTCAAACCGGCCTGACATTCGACGCCATTCTCGCGCGCACCTGGCCGCAAGCGACGCTGACGTCGTTTCAGAGTCCGCTATCGGGCGATTGCATCGCGGTGGCCGGAGCGCAGGCATGGCTGGAGCGCAACGCGCCGTTGTGGGCGCGGCGCATGGACGGCGCGGCGGGCTACGAAACGCCCGATCTGCCCGCCGTGTGCGCGGTGCGCGAAGGGCGTCCGTATGCGGATGCGCAGCGCAATCGCGTGTACGTGTACCGCTTGCAGACCGAAGAGGACCGTATTGCGTTGGCACATGAATATATCCACCTCGCGTTCCAGCATCATCCGCGTGGTCTCGACGAGACGTTCGTCGAGCGGACCGCGCGCACGCTGATTCGCACCGACAATCCGATCCAGTGAATATCTTTTCGCGCTTGCCTTGGTCGCTGTGGCGCTGGCCGTTTCGCGCGGGCCATGTTCGCGTTTGTGCAGCTGTGGGCGTCGGGTGCGGAGCGGCGGATTTTTTCGTGCAGGATCGGCGGCCTGATGCTCGTAAAGCGCGAGCGACTCTGACAGCGGGATGGGAGCAGTGAAGATGAAGGTCAAGTCCACGGGTTGGATGAAGGCGAGCTACAGATTCCTCGCAGTGGCCTGTTTGGCCTGCCTGCAGGCTGCGCCTGCGGCGTACGCGAGCGACATCGACTTCGCCGCGCCGTTGAACGGCTGGCGCAACACGAGCGGCGACAGCGAGCGTTATACGCAGGACGTGCACTACCCGGCGGTGTCGGTATCGACGCCGGAAGGGCACTCCAGATTCGCGCTGATCGAAGGGCAGATTCGCAACGCGCCGAAGAAGAAGGGCACCGCGGTGGGCACGCTGGTGGTCGACGGCACGCCGTTGCCGCAGCGCGTGGAAGAGGACGGCAAGTTCTCGCGGCCTTACGCGTTTCCTGCGGGCAGTAACGGCGTGGAACTGCGCGCGCCGGACGGCAGCCGCAAGCGCGTGCAGTTCTACGACGCCTACAGCGGCAAGACCCAGCCGAAGTTGCGCGTGCTGCTCGCGTGGGATACCGACGGCACCGATCTGGATTTGCACGTCGTGTCGCCTGACGGCGCGCATACATGGTACGGCGAGCGCGTTGCGCCGAACGGCGGCGCGCTCGACGTCGACGTGACGACCGGCTACGGACCGGAGATTTATTCGTCCGCGGCGCCGTTGAAGGGCACCTATCTGGTCTATGTGAACTACTACGGCAGCGGCAATAGCGGTGCCGATATGACCGTCGCCCAGGTGACCATCATCACGAACGAGAATACCCCGAACGAAAAGAGCGAAACGATTCGAGTGCCGATGCGCAAGGCGGGTGAATTGACGCTCGTGAAAACGTTTGTGCTGCCGTAATACGGTGGATGGGAGCGCGTAATGATCGTGCTCGTCGGCCTGCGCTTTCTCGCAAGCCGATCCGCACATGCCTGCGCGATGTGACGCAGTTTGCGCAGGGCCGTTTCCAGCCCCGCAGTCGATGTGCGGTGAGCCATGAGGCTCCCGACTCCTTGAGAGCGCAGAGGTGAAAGCCAATGCGTTCAAGGAGTTGCGTGAGTCATGCGCAGGTTGTCCACAGGCTTATGAACGGAATCTGTGGATAGATTGGTCTTGCGGGGCGCAAATGCGTCTCGCGCGCTGGGTGAACTTCAAAGATCGGAGTCCACTTCTCGCGCTTCCACCACATCACGCGTGACCAGCCAATACGGCGGACGGTTGTAGTACTCGTGCACGGTCGTGCCCCATTGCGTATCCGCCATGAAAGGCCAGTTATCCTTATCGAAGCCTGGCGCATTCTTGATCCGGTCGGCGCTTGCATCGAGCACGAAGCACCTGTCGTCCGTGTCGAGCGTGAGCGCGCTCCACGGTATGGCGTGCAGCGTGTTGCCCATGCCGAGAAAACCGCCGGTGGACAACACCGCGTAGGCGATCCGGCCGCCGCGTACGTCGAGCATGATGTCGGAGATTTTGCCGACGTGCTCGCCGTCAGACGACATCACCTTGTTTCCGTCGAGCGTGGATGCCGCCATGACGTCTGGTCCGGGACCGTCACCCATGCCGACTCCAACAATATTTGCGCCCTGCGCGCCGGCGGATGCCGGGACTTGGGGATCGAACGTAGTCATGATGTGCTCCTCGAAAAAGCATACAAAGGAGCGCGCAACGACTATGCCTGTTGCTTGCGGGACGGTGTGAGGGAGCGCATTTTGCCGGTTGCCGCCGCTGCCGGCCGCGCGTGCTATGCGGCTGGAGGGTGGCTGGCAGCGGGATCCACCCTCAGTAGGGTTGTTTCGCTGCTGGCTTGAGAGAGAAAAATGCGCTTGCCGTGTGTAGTAAAGCACGACAAGCGCATTTGCCGACTTAACGGTCGAGGAACGACTTCAGACGGTCTGCGCGGCTCGGATGCATCAGCTTGCGCATGGCCTTGCTCTCGATCTGACGAATCCGCTCACGCGTGACGTCGAACTGTTTGCCGACTTCTTCAAGCGTATGGTCCGACTTCGTGTTGATGCCGTAGCGCATGCGCAGCACCTTCGCTTCGCGCGGCGACAGCGAGTCGAGTGCGTCGTCGATGGCGGCGCGCAAGTCGGCCTGCATGGCCGCGTCGGCCGGCGAGGAAGCTGCCGAGTCTTCGATCATGTCGCCGAGCGTGGCATCGCCGTCGTCGCCGACCGGCGTTTCCATCGACACCGGTTGCTTGGCAATCTTCAGAATGCCGCGCACCTTCTCTTCCGAGAGTTCCATGCGTTCCGCGAGCACGGACGGATGCGCTTCCTGACCGGTCTGCTGCAGGATTTCGCGCGAAATGCGGTTCAGCTTGTTGATCGTTTCGATCATGTGCACCGGCACGCGGATCGTGCGAGCCTGATCCGCGAGCGAACGCGTCACGGCCTGGCGGACCCACCACGTGGCATACGTGGAAAACTTCCAGCCGCGACGGTATTCGAACTTGTCCACGGCCTTCATCAAGCCGATGTTGCCTTCCTGGATCAGGTCGAGGAACAGCATGCCGCGGTTCACGTACTTCTTCGCGATCGAGATCACGAGACGCAGATTCGCCTCGATCATCTCGCTCTTCGCCTTGCGCATCTTCGATTCGGCCGCGACCATCTGGCGGTTGATCTCTTTCAGATGCTTCAGCGGCAGCGAAACCGTGGCTTCGATTTCGATCAGCTTTTGCTGTTCGGACTGAATGGCCGGCAGATGGCGCTCCAGCGCCGCGCCGTAGGCGGACGCACCGCGCGCCGCACGTTCCGTCCAGCCGAGGTCGGCTTCATGACCGGCGAACGACTCGATGAACTTCTCGCGCGGCATGCCGCTCTTCGAAACGACGATTTGCAGAATGTTGCGCTCGATCGCGCGAACTTGCGCGACCTGTTGCTGCACGTCGCCGCACAGGCGGTCGATGGTGCGTGCCGTGAAGCGGATCTTCGCGAGGTGCTGCTGGATCTCTTCGCGCGCGCGCTGATATGCCTTCGAGGTGACGTCGCCGCGCGTGTGCGAGGCGTTCATCTGGTCGGACAACATGCCGACTTGCGCGAAGATTTCGAGGCAGTCGCTGGTGAGCTGCTTCAGGCGTGCTTCGTCTGCTGCCGACGAGTCGGCCGGGCCGTCGTCGTCGTCGCTGTCTTCGTCGTCATCGCTGTCCGTATCCGCGTCGACGTCGGCCGATGCGTCCGCGCTTGCGCTGTCTTCTTCGGCGGCGATCGTGTCTTCATTGAGGCCGTCGACCAGTTCGTCGATGCGCAGCTCGCCGTCGGCAACCTGCTGAGCGCTCGCCAGAATCGCCGAGATCGCGAGCGGGCAAGCGGCGATCGCCTGCACCATTTCGTGCAGGCCGTCTTCGATGCGCTTGGCAATCGCGATTTCACCGGCGCGCGTCAGCAGTTCGGTCGCGCCCATTTCGCGCATGTACATGCGCACCGGGTCGGTCGTGCGGCCGAATTCGGAATCGACGGTCGACAGGGCGACTTCGGTTTCCTCGTCTGCCTGATCGTCCGACACCACGGCGGGGGCGTTCGAGTTGAGCAGCAGCGTTTCCGCATCTGGCGCCTGCTCGTAGACCTGCACGCCCATGTCGTTGAACGCGCTGACAATACTGTCGATCGCGGCCGTTTGCGCGAAGTTGTCGGGCAGATGGTCGTTGATCTGCGCGTGGGTGAGATAGCCCTGTTCCTTGCCCAACTGGATCAGCGCGCGCATCTGGCGCTGACGTTCTTCAGCTTGCTGCGGCGGCAGCTCTGCCGCCACGGGGATCGCTTTGCCGGCGCCCTTGCCCTTGGCCGTACGGCCCGAGGGAGCTTTGGCGGCGTAGCCGGCGGTTTCGTGTTGCGAATCTTCGCGATCAAAAGGGTTCACGTATTCTCCTCTAGAGGCTTCGCTATGAGACGCAAGACGCGACCGTCAGGCGTTTCGAGCATGGCTCAACATCACCTGAGTGACTCAACGCGGTTGTTTGGCTGTGCTCTGGGGAGCAAAAAAGATGAGCCCGCTCGAAGCGGGCCGATAGAAATGTGCGAAATTCGCGCGGCTCGCATTATATACGAGCTTGAGCTTTCGCGCTCATTGTGTGCACATCATTTCATCATGCGCGTTTGTTGCAGGTGCATCCCCAAGCCGCCGGCCGGCTGTAGAGCGGTTGCCGGATCCATGCATCAAGGTGCGTGCATATCGGCTGATTTCAAGCTTCTCACTATAGAGGAACTCAGTCGTCCTCACACGACGGATCATTTCTGCGTCGCTCTCGCTATATGTAGGGGGCGAGTGATTCTGGCGTCGATCGGCGTCGGGTTAAAAGAAAATTCACAAAAGGGGGTTGACGACGTGTCACTCGCTCTCCATAATCTCGTTTCTCTGCTGCTGATGCAGCGACGCAGAACGAAGCGGTGCCGGGTGGTTGTGAGGTTGGCAATTGCGGTGGTGGCGGTTCGGTAGTGAATGCGTACCGATCTTTAAAAATTAACAG
>Ga0255336_100985_pt1 | contig 27418 bp, 33 predicted proteins | sample MeOH1_35cm_T3_17_FD_189102 | JGI IMG/M metagenome (GOLD analysis project Ga0255336, IMG submission 189102) | Sandy soil microbial communities from University of British Columbia, Vancouver, Canada - MeOH1_35cm_T3_179 | ecosystem: Engineered > Artificial ecosystem > Sand microcosm > Unclassified ...
TCGTCTTCTGCAGGCCCTGCAGAGCAGCTTGGTATTTGGCATTCTCGATTTCGATCTCGCCCTGCACCTCCTGTTGCCCGGTGATGTTGCCGAGCTGTAGTTGGGTCTGGAGGTTGTTCTGCTTGATCGAGAGCAGCGTTTGCGCCTTGCCCTGCGCCGCATCGATCTCCGCCCGGTCCTGCGCCTTTTCGCGGGCATCGTCCAGAGCGTCGAACTGGCGATCGAGTGCATCTTCCTGAGCCCGCAGCTTCTGCTGCTCAGCAAGCTCCTTGGCGGCCTTGTCTCTGTTGTCAGGCGTGTATTTCTTGTTGCCGCCAGCGGACACCTCTGATGGCCCTGGCGTGCCAAAATTCGCCCGCAGGCGGTTGCCAAGGTTCTTGCCCGAGGTTTCGATGTCGGCAAAGGTACTGGTCCAGGCATTGCGAACGCCAGCGGCGGCCTGTTCGACCGTCTGTTGCGCACCATCGAAGTCGCCGTGCAGGGCCTGAGCGGACGCCTTGCCGAGCAGTCCCACGCCGTCATAGACCGATTTCAGCGTGTCGTAGATGCCGCTAAGCGACCGCACCAGCTGATAGGCGGCGACAAACACCGCATCGAATACCGAGACGATGACCTTGAAACCCGTCACGATGGGATCGATTGTTGGACCCAGCACGTCGCGCATTTCGGTTGCCAGGGCGGTCAGGGCGGGTGTCAGCGCATTGCCGAGCTTGACCTGCAGGGTATCGAAGACGATGCCGAGGCTGTTCGATGCCTGTTCGAATTGCTCCGACCGCTCGATCTCATCTTGGGTGGTGGCACCATAGATCGCCAGCCGCTGGGCCGTCTGGTCATAGACCTCAGCCGTCAGCTTCTGGATCTTGTAGACCTCCTGGGCGCCCCGGCCGAACAGCTCCATGCTGACGAGGTTGCGTTCGGTACCGGCGGAATACTGGTTCAGCACAGCGACGGCGTTCTGCATCAGCTGCTGGCCGCTGACCAGCTGCCCGTTCTGGTCGCGCGTGGCAACGCCGAGCTGGACGAAACGATCCTCGTTCGCCTTCAGCTGGCGCTCCAGCTTGAACTGCATATTGGTGTATTCGTCGGTACTGACGCCGACCGTAGCCAGGGCATTGTGCAGGACGTTCGCAGCTCCGGCCGTCGTGCCGAGTTGAAGCGTCATCGCCTCGATGCCTTCATTGAACTCGGCCGCGCCGGAAGCCAGCTCTTTGATAGACGCCAGGCCTTCCTTGACCTTGTCGAAGGCAAAGGCCGCAACCGCGAGCGCGGCAAGGCCGGTGAAGAGCTCCTCGATCCCGCGTACTGCCTCGCCGATGCCACTGACGGATTCGGTCAGGCCGCTGAACTTCTCCTTGATCGTATCGGTCGCCTGGGTGACGGAGGCGGTTGCCTGATTGAGACCGCTTTTCAGCTCAGCGGTTTGGGCCCCAATGACAACATCAATTCTATCGTCGGCCATAACGGCTCCAATAAAAAACCCCGCCGGAGCAGGGTTCTATGATTCAGATCGGATGTTTTGGTTTTAGGTTTCTCGATGCGGCGTCATCTCGACCCAGCCAAGCTGCATATTTCGCGCAGCCACAAGGCGCCTAGCCCGGATGGCATAGATGATGCCTGCGATGAAATAAGCCGGCAGGAAGAAGAGGCAAAGCACGAGGATAACAGCTGGGATCCAGAGCTTCTTATAGGCGAAATAGAACGGCCAAAAGATCAGCGCCCATAGCCACGCATTGCTGACATCTTCGATCTGTCCGGTGATCGGATGCTTGAAATACGTGCCGCCCGGCACGGTCCCGGGACTGCTGGTCTGGGCTATCACCGTCTTCGGTCGCCGAACAATTGCCCGGATTACGAAGAACGCCACGATCAGAATTATCGCCATCGGCGCGAAGCTGCCGATTACCGAATAGATATCAGCTTGATGATTCACCCAGGCCTCCCTAGCGCCATCAGTTCCGCCAGGCCGCCACTGGTATTGTTCGTGGCGGCCACTGCCCTGGCGGGGGGCTTGTAGCCCACATAGGCAGCGAGAAGTATATGGGTCGGCGGACGCTGGCTCCAATAGGAATGCATTGCCGTCAGGCGGGGTAGCGTTAACTGGTCGACCTCATCCCACGTCCAGCCTGTGCACGCTATGACATGGGCGTAGAGGGCATCCCAGTCTACTGGCCCCCCGCCACCGCTTCCCCCGAGGAAACGAGTCCGGACAACGACTTGAGGGCCTTCATCGCATCAGCGGCCGTGCGGCTGTCGAGCAGGTCCTCCAGCTGATCCTTGGTCATGTCCGGATAGTTCCGGCTGAACGAGGCGTGCAGCAGTTCGATCACCGCGTCAAGCTGGCTGATCACGCCGCCGCCCTGGTTCAGGGTCTCGAAGATCGGCGCCAACTTCTTCAGCTGCCGGATCGTCAGGGGCGCCAAGGTGTATTCCTGGCCGCCCAGCTTTACGGCAATGCCGTCAATCAAATCAGGCATTTATCACTCCGAGGTCGAATAGGTCATGAGATTGTTCGACGCATCGCAGAAGCAGTCGAAGTCGATCTCGGGGATCATCCAGTCTTCAAGCTTGGTCTGAAGGCTGAACTTGTTGGAGACGCAGGCCAGCATCTTGATGGTGTTGACCGAGCCGTTGATGCCCGCATTGAACATCAGCTGGAAGGTCGGCTGGACGCCCAGCAGCGGGTTGCTAACGGTTGTCTTCTGCTGCGACAAGGTGCCGGTGCTGGTGTAGGAGTAGCTGATCAGCACGGTCTTGGTGGTATCGGCGGTGTTGAAGGTATAGACGCCACCGGCGCTGACCGAATACTGGCCGGCTGCCGGGGTCGCGGCCACCTTTGTCAGCGGCAGACCGGTCGCCGAGTAGAAGACGCCCAGGTCGTCGGCGAAGGTCGCCGCATTGGCGACGGTGACCTGGAACGGGGTGGTGGGGACGACGCCGACTTCGTTGTTGGCGATGCTCAGCAGGCCGACAGCGGTTGTCGTGCCGAATAGGATATCGTTCAGCTGCCGGCCGAAGATGCGGGCGAACTTGGCCTTACCGCTGACCTTGGCCGTGCCGCGCCCGACCGCGACCGGGAACTGATACTGGCCATAGAGGGGCTTATTGCTGAACGAGATGTCGATCGAGCCTTCCTGCAGGATGCCGAACGGCAGCGGGGTTGATGCAGCAACATCGGTCCGCGTGGCCCACATGGAGCCCGAGCCAAAGATGAAATCAGACATGGGGCTTACTCCTCGATTGCCTGGAGCAGCTTGGCCTTGAGAGCGTCGAGGCTGCTGGTCAGGTGGTTGTAGGCGGCGGTGGTCTGGGCGACCGGGCTGCCGTGGATGTGCTCGCTGACCCAGGCATTGACGGCGTCGCTGATCTTGTCGGCCGTGGTTGGCGCAGCAGTGGTCTCGGCGGGTAGCTGAGCTACCGCCGTTTCATCGTTCGGCATGGGTGTCTCCGGGGTTAGGGAACGAGGATCGAAATCGGAATGATGGCGATCGACTGTTCGCCGAGGGCGCCGTCGAAGACCTCGACCTCGCCATCGAGCCAGCAATGGCTGACCATGCCGCCGAGGGTCTGGACGTTCTGCATGAGGTCACTGCCGGGGCCGGGGCCGAGTGACTTTTCGATAGCGTCCATCAGGTCATTCAGCTTCGTCGCCGGGATCACATTCGGATCGGCGCCAGTATTGACATAGAGATAGACCTCAGCCCTCAGCAGCCACTTGGGCGGCAAGCCGCGACCGGTTTGCTGGGGCTCTTGGTTGCTCTGGACCATGAATAGCGCGGGCTGTACGCTGACAGTCGACCAGTGCTCCAGCCGTCGGCTTGCGCTGACGATGCCGGGGATCTGCACCAGCAGGCCAAAGAGTGCCGCATAGACGGTCTCGCGCGGAACATTCACGGCCGGATCGCCTGTTGCAATGCACTCGATAGGCCGGCGCGGATCTCTGGCGCCATATCCTGCAGGGCGGTGCGCAGGAACGAATGGGCTGGGTAGCTGACCTCGCGGGTGAAGGCCCTGACGGTCACGGAGACCGGGCTGATCGGGCGACCGAACGCCTGCTTGATCTGCCGCAGATGCTCTTTGACGCTCTCGGTTCCGGTGAAGCCGTATTCGTGCCGCGCCGCATATTCGACGTTCGTGCCGACCGAGGCGGTGATCTCGGTCACGCCTTGGTTGAGGCGGTAATTGATCGACCTCGACAGTGTGCCGGTGCGGCGCTTCAGTACCTGCCCGGACAGCTTATCGGTCTTGATCTTGGCTTGCAGGCCGACCGCCAGGCGTGTCACGGCGGCGGTCAGGGTGGCTTGCGTCCTGGCCGGCAGCTCGCGCAACCGGGCGACAACGCGCTCGTCGCCAACGATATAGCCATTGATCATGCCTGGATGACCTTCTGATAGCTGTAGAGCAAGGTCCGCACGTCAGACGGCATGTCCTTCATGCTGTAGGTCGTGGTCTCGGCGCCGATCGCCTGCGATGACTTGCCGATCCAGGCGCGCTCGCGGTAGCGCGTTGAGACGACCTCGATGCAGGCCTGCGCCAGATCCTCCGGGATCGAGGCAAAGCCCGCGGTATAGCTCACCGCCACGTTCTGGAATCCCCTCGTGAAGCTGTAACCGCGCAGATAAAGCAGCTCGCCGTCGGTCACATAGCCGTTGACGGTCGGGCCGGTCGAGGCGGGAATCGTCTGGCCGTCCACCGTCACGCTGGCGATCGCCGTCACCGGATAGTTCGGCATCGCCATCCGGTTCATGCCGACGCCGTTATAGACCTCGCTGTAGCTCTGGCTCAGCAGGTCACGCGAAATGACCCTCTGCATGAACTGGCTGCATGCCGTGATGAGACGCGACAACATCTCATCGTCGTCGCTCGTGGTCTGCTTGAGCCACGCCTTGACGTCGGGCAGGGTCGTGAAGTCGCCAGCGGTCATGAGGGTTACTGCTTGCCGGCTGCCTTGGCGGCCTCTGCGTTGGCGGTATCCTTGGCCGCTTTCGCTGCTGCTTCGTCGGCTTCCCGCTTCGCATCGGCTGCAGCCTTGTCAGCGGCGTCCGCATCCGCCTTGGCTTTCGCTTTGGCCTCGGCAGCCAGTTGCTGCTTGGTCTTGACCTCTGCCTCGGCAAAGCCAAACGGGTGCATCTCGGCCAGGAACCGAGCTGCCTTCTCGTCCGGCACATCGAAAGTGCCATCTTCGCTGATGCCGATTTCGTTGCCGTCAACAGAGATCGAGCTGATGCTCTCGGGGCCTTTGAGTTTCATGATGGTCTCCACGCTGTAGAAATGCGGGCGGCAGCCGAAGCCGCCGCCCAGGCTTCTGGGAGAAACAACGGTGACTGAGATCAGCCGTTGGCGATGTTGGTGATAACCGCCATGGAGGGCGGAAAATAGTGCTGCAGCACTTCGTCCGCATAGACACCGTATTCATACTTGCGGGTCTTCAGCGGCCATTCGAGTTGATAATAATCCTGCCTGCAGAGAACGCGGCGGACGCTGGCGACATTCGACAGCGGGTAAGGCAGCTCTTCGGTATCGAACAGCACCGTGCCCGGCGTCAGGTTCGGATGGATGCCGATCGGGATTTCCTTCATTCCTTCCATCGTGAACTTGTTGAGGTAGGACCGCACGGCGACGCCGCCGGCGATCATGCCCTGCTCCGCGTTGAACACGAAACGCTGAGCGGCCGTCGACGGGGCGGCCAGGATCTTCTTGCCGACGTTGTTCATCTCCTGGGATGCAACCCAGATCTTCGACGGTGACAGCCGGTAATTGTCCCAAAGCGCCTGCAGGACCTTGTCGAACTCGACGATGCCACCGGCATTGTCGCTGGTCAGCGGCGTGCCGGCGCCGATCGTGCCGGTGGGCTGCACCAGGATGTAAGCACCCGAACCCGGCTTAAATGCCTGGGTGAGCAGGCCATCGAACACCAAGCCGTTCTGGGAGTTGTCATTGGTGCCGAGAGAGGCCGCTGTCTGCGTGCCGGCCGCGGTTGCCGTGATGACGATCGAGTTAATGCTGGTGATGGCACCGAGCACTTCCGAGCCGGACGCACCCCAGAACCACGCATAGCCAACCGCACCGTTGACCGCTGCGACACTGGCGGCGATGCTGCCAGCCGAGCCGGACGCGACGGTTGCCGAAGCCGCAACTGACTTCTTGGCCGAGCCGCCGCCGTAGGTATCGCTGGTGCCATCCGCATTGGGCCGGGTAACGGCTGCACGGATGCCGCCGGCGACGCTGCCGGTCAGCATGGCATCCAGCGTCAGAGCGACGCAGATGACCGAGTAGGTCGCAGCCGCCAGCGATCCGCCGGTGATCGCACCAACAGCGGTCGGGGTCGGCGTGGTGCCCAGCGCCAGGCTGGTATTGCCACCCAGGAGCACCTTCTCTTCGCCGATCATCAGGCCGCGAAGCAGGCCCTGCACCGCGCGGGCGCGGACATCGTCGAAGGTCTGGCCCGCATATTGGGCTTCGAAGGTCACGTAATCTTCCATGCCGATGCCACGGAAGGCCGCGAAGTAATCGGCCGTCGAGCTGGCTTGCACGCCGCCGCGGTTGCCTTCGGAGACACCAATGGCGAGCGAGCCGGTGTTGATGCCGGTGATGGCGCGCCAGTTGGCCTGGATGCCGACACCTCCGGTCACGCGCGGGATGCTGTTGCGTAGCGGCGTGATGACCGGATAGAGCAGCTTAGCCGGGGCTTCCAGGCTATATGCATTCAGGCCGGATACGGCCGAACCGGGCTGCACCCAGGCTTTCGCCAAAGCGCTGTTGAGGATGTCGTTGTTCGGAGCTGCCATCGCCTCCTTGAGGAGACGCAGCGTTTCAGCAACGTTATTGATCGGGGCGTTCATGATTAGCTCCATGAATCAAAAAGCCCGCACGGAGCGGGCTGGGTGCCTTGCCGAAGGGCGCTAAGGGCGTGGGCACCCGTCCCCGGGGCCGCTAGACCGTCTCCGGCCTGATGGTGAATCCTGTCAGATGACCGGCTGCGGACCGGCCTTCTGGATGAACTTGATCATTTCGGTGGCTTGCTGTTCCGGCGTCATGGCCGAGACGCGCTCGACGAACTTCTGCATTGCCGCTTCCTTTTCCGGATCGCCACCGGCGTCATCACCTTTGCCGACGGCGCGGATGCTGCCTTTGGCCGGGGCGGGCTGCTTGGCGAGTTCTTCGACGCGCTTCTGGAGGGCTTCATTTTGGGTCTGGAGCGGCGCAACTGCATCGGCAATAGCTTTTGCAATGGTCTCTCTCAAGGCTTCAGCCTTGGCGAGTTCCTCCGCTGCGGCCTTGTCTGCTGCCGCCTTGGCGAGGTCCTTGGGCTTGCCAGCCAGCTCGACCACCGTGACAACCGCGTCAGCCTCGGCGTTGGCAGCCGCCATTTCGGCCGCTTCCTCGGCAACCATCTCTTTCAGGATGCCAGTCAAGCTGTCGATCGCCGCCTTCAGCTTGGCCGGGACGGTGCTGCCGTCACCTTCCATCATGGCTTCCCAGCGGGTATCGTTCTGCAGGCAATCCAGGCTGGAGACCAGATCGGCCAGCCAAGCGACTTGGCCCATGCCCTTCTTGACGGGCTCGGTAACAGGCGGCGTGACGGCCGGCGCATTGAGAGCTCCAAGCTTGGCAATGCGGGCTTCTTCCGTGCGCTCATCCGCCGGCGTCTTGTCGATGCAGGCAGTCGCCTCGGCCTTGGTGAAATGCTCGTGGCCTGGATGTGCGCAGGTCCATGCCTGTTTCAGCAGGTTGGGCGACGGTTCGGCCGCCGGCAGATCGGCCTTGAACATTTCGAAGACCGCTTCCGGGTTGGCGGGGCGATCCACCAGGCTGATTTCCATCAGCGCAAGATCCGTGATCACCGCCTTGTTGGCCGGATCGCGGCCCTTCACGGCGCCCCCGATCGAGAAACCCTTGTAGACGCCTTCCTTGACCTTGATCCAGGCGGCGTCGTCAACGACCTTGGCCGACAGATAGAGACCCGTATCATCCATCTCGGCGCTCTTGGCGACGCCAACTGCCGAGGGCTGATGCATCTCCCGGATGTTGCCGAACTTAATGTAGTCAGGCAGCGCGGCCTTGATAGCCTCGCGCTTGACGACCTCGCCCTGGCTATCCAGCGCCTCGGTCGACGCGTAGCCGTAGACCATGCGCTGCTCTTCGTCGATCTTCTGGATCGGAGCGAAAATCTTCATCAGTCGGTCTCCTCGTTGTCATCGCTGCCCAACACAGGGGCGACATCACAGACGCAATTCGGATGGGCCGGCGGCGCGTCGTCACCGCTCGGGAATGTCTCATCGATGCCTATTTCGCCAGCATCTGCATTGCCTTGGCATATGTCGCAGGCTTCCTCGCCCAGCAGCCAGACCTTGCCCGTCACCACCCCGCTTGCCCGGTAGCCGGCCATGGCGCCGCGGGCATTGGCAAAGGCGAGCTCAGTGCGCGCAATGGTCTCAGCTCGCGCTGCGCTGAATGCCTCGCTATCGGCGATCTCGTCTGCCAGCCGGTCGGATGACCATCCCTCCTCGATCGCGCTGCCGATGGTGGTGCGCAGCTTGTCGCGGGTTGATTCCTTGATCGACCAGCCCGGCGTCGGGTTATCGACCAGGATCTCGCCGTGATACGTCTTGCCGACCAGCTCGGCGGCGCGATCGGTGGCATAATCGACCGCATCCTGATGCACCTGGCTGGTGATTCCCTGGTCGCTGATACCGACCTGAACCAGCGCCTTCTGCCCGGCATCACCGAAGATGCGTTGCAGCTCTTCCTCGGTCGGATCGAGCAGCACATCAAGGCCGCTGAGGTCGAGCGCCTGCAGGATGGGGCCGATCCGGCTGTCATCCGGCGGGGCCATCTTGGTGACCTCGGGCGTGACGTTCGAAATGCCCCTCAGCTTATGTGCGACCTGCGCCGCGACGTCCTCGGCAACCGCCTTGAATGCGGCGGCGATCTTGCGCTTCAGGCGGCGGATACCCTTATTGACCTGCGGCCGCGTGGCCTTGATGGGTGCCGGCCGCTTCATGGCCCGCTTCACGAAAGGGGCGGTGGCTAGTTTGCCTACCTCCGGTTTCGGATCATCGCCCTTGGCCGGCGGCGTCTTGCCGTCCTCGCCGGGCTTCGCTGCGCCAGGCTGACCGGGCATCCCGGGGACAACCACCGGCTCGGGCGGCTCCAGCGCATCGGCCAGCGTGATCGGGCCGGTGCCAGTGTAGATCAGCGGCTCGTCGCCGTCCGGAATCGGGTCGAGGCCGTCATCAGCCCGGGCCTCGTTGATGGTCTTGGTGCCATTGCGGACTTTGATATCGTTGGTCTGCGCTAGCTTTAGCTGATCGACCTGCTCGTCATCGACCCATGTGAATTCCAGGTCTGGCGCCTGAAAATACTTGGCGACGATCGCATCAATCAGATTCTTGATGTAGGTCAGCAGGGGGGTGATGCCCTCCTCCTTGGCCTGCTGCAGCGAACTGTCGGCCGTCGCCCGGTTCACCTGTTTGATGAACGGCGTCGGCGAAATCGAGAAGGCAAAGCAGACGATTCGAGCCAGCCACTCGTCCATTTCGTCCTTCAGGACAGTCTCGCGTGTCGGCACATAGTTCTTGGCGATGTCGCCGGGCACGAATTTCATGTGCCGGCGCTGGGCCATATTACCCTCTAGCAGGCTGTCCCAATAGGCCTGGAACTGCTTGATCTGATCTGGCTGCCAGGTCGCCGGCACGCCTACCAGCGCCTCAGGCACGTTGCCCTCGGTGTAATATTGCAGCTGGTTGGTTTGGCGCCGTAGGGCGATGTTGACCGTGGCAATGATCTGCTCGACAGGTGAATAGCCAAGCACCTTGTTGGTACGATAGTTCCGCATCGAATAAATCAGCTCGTCGCGGCTGTAATCCACCGCCGGCACGCCCTTCAGGAACTGCTGATAGGCGGCCTGCGGCGGTAACGGCGTGCGTCCGGTGCGGTCGATCAGGCGCTTAATTGTCGCGGCATCGAACAGTTCGAGTGCATAGAGTGGGCCGCCGAGGGTCGCGCGCGGGTAGATCGCGACGGCATCCAGGACAAACAGATCCTCCAGCAGCGCCCGCAACCAGGTCGACCAGGGATGTTCCTTGTCGGGCTGCCGCAGGAACGCCTCGATATCAAGCGCTCGCTGATCGGTCACGGCGTCTTTCTTCGCCTTCTGGCCCGGTCGCTGGCGCTTCTTGATCGAGAAATCCAGCTTTTCGATCTGATCCTTACGTGTCTCGATTACCAGACGTAGCAGGTCGTAGCCATCGGCCAGGGCTCGCAGTTGGTGGAAGCTGATGGCCTCGGTCGACCGCGGCTGCAGCTGGAGGTTATAGGCAACCGGGAAATCGAACGTGCGCCCCCGCGCCTGCTCCTGTGCGAGCGGCAGCGTCGGCTGACCGGGCCCGAACCAGTCATTGACGAAATCGACATCGCTGATCGTATAGCGAACGCCGGCAACCACCTGATTGATCGTCTGCTGATCGATCGGCATGCCCTTCTTGCCGCTGCGCTCACCCATGCTGCGTCTTGCCTTTCTCAGCCTCTTTCGCAGCCGCCGCTTGAGCGGCGAGCTGGGCGTAAAATTCGAGCATGCCGGTCTCGGTATCTTCGAGCATCAGCTCGGTGAACGCCCAAACCAGCGCGTCCATGCGATCGGGCGAATAACCCATAGCCTTGCGATCAAAGTCGACCGTGAAGCCGCACATCTGATCCTCGAGAACCGGGAACGCGCCGATATGATGGATGCGACCCTGCTCATAAAGCGCTGCCACCGGCTCGGCCCGGACTGCCTTGCCCTTGGTCGCGTGCACGCCCTTGTAGGAGACGTTGCGATCGACCACGCGCACGGTGGATTCCACCATGTCGCCGCCCTGATTGATTTCAGCGACGATGCGGTCAGCTTTTCGATTGTGGTATTGCGCGACGGCCTCACGCGCCCATCCGTCCGGTGAATAGGCCCCAGATCGGTCTTCCCACACATATCCGTGGTTATCGAAGCCAAGGCCGGCGACCACGATCCCCGTCTCGTCAGACCCTTCGTTCGTGCTCGTCGCCGGATCGATCGCGACCACGATCCGCCGCATCTCCGGGACCGGCTTGCCAGTGGGCCCGCCGACCCGGAGGTCGTCGATCATCTTCCTGTTCCAGAGCGCGCCCGGCATGTCTTCGAGCAGCTCAGCGTAAAGCTCTTGCCGGCCAAGGCGGGTGCCTTCATATTTCTTGATGATCTTGCTAAGAAACTTCGGCGACAGGTTCGCCTTGTTGTCGTAGGTCGAGCCCCTGGTGATCGTCGTGCCAGAATCAACCAGCAGGTCCTTGACGAGCTTCACTGGCTTCGGCGTGGTCGTGACGCAGGACTGAGGATTTGGGCCAAGCCGTAGGCCGAACATCAGCATGTCCCAGGCGTCCGGATAGCGCCATGATCCCAGCTCGTCGCACCACGCCGCATCGTGCTGCGGACCGCGTAACCGTTCCGGCTCGTCCGCCGAATACGTTGTCGCCAAGGCGCCGTTGGGCCAGGTCAGTCGCCGCTTGGACGGCTCGTAGTGTGGTCGAAACCACGGCGGCGAAATAGCCAGGATGCCGGACTCACCCTCGACCAGCACATCGCGGGCGTCAGATGCGGTCGGCGCGACGAGGGCGATACGGCCGAACTTGCCGGAGGTTGCCTTGTCCCTCACCCACTCGGCGCCGGTACGCGTCTTGCCGAAACCGCGGCCTGCCAGCAATAGCCATGTCTGCCAGTCGCCGATCGGCGCCAGCTGGTTGGGCCTGGCCCAGAACTGCCAATCGTATTCGAGGGCAGCCGCCTCTTCGTCAGTTAGATCCGCCAGGACCTTCAGGCGTTGTGCTTCCGGCAGCGAGGCTAGCGAGGCGGCGAGCGATACGGTCCCGGGCATCACTCACCTCGATCGGCTGGCCGTTCGGGCCGGAATGCTCGGCGGCGATCCGATATTTGAACGTCTCGGGTTTATAACCATTGAGAAGGAACATCATCAGCTTGTCGGACCCCTTGAAGGCCCGCTTGACCGCCTCGTCCTGCAGGGCCTCGATGCCGAGTTTGAATGCGGCGTCCCAGGCCTTGGCGAATGCCTTGTCGCTGTTTCGATGGTCATAGGCCTTCGACCGGCTGACCCGCGCGACCTTGCACGCCCAGACCACATTTGGATGCGTCGCCAACGCCTCGAGGAACCTGTCCCATCCCTTCTTGGTAACCTTGCGCCCTCTCATGACGTCGGATCCTCGCAGCTGACCGCGCCATAAAGCACCAATGTCTCGGCCTGCGATGTCGTGGCGGTGAAGATCACCAGATAGCGCTCGCCGGCAACTAGATTGCTGATCAGCTGCTGGACGATGTTGCCCGTGATGATGGCCGGTCCGCTCAACCTTGTGGCAGGGCTCGGATCAATGCCGTTGAGCGCAACCAGCGTGATCGTGCAGGACGCAACGCTATCGGCCGCCAGCAAATCGTTGGTGAAGTCCATGCCGTAGCGCTTCGCCTCGGTCGGCTGGGCGGGGCTGTAATCGGGCTTCACGCGCATGGGTCGGTCAGTCCTTCAGGCGATGGCACGGCGCTTCGGTGAGGCAAGCGTCCGGTAAACGTTGTTCGGGGCCACGGTCTGGATACGATCGGGGCCGAGGCGCATCATGGCCTGGTTGTCGCCCGTATCTACCGGCGGCGGCGGTGCTGGGGCCATCGCCATGACCGCCGAGATCCATCGAGCTGATGGGCTGGTGTATGGGCCCGGGTCGATCGTCGAGGCCAGCTGCTGCAGGTAGTCGGTGCTGATCGTCGCCTGATTGACGCCGCCCTGGCTCTGCGACCAGCCGAGGCCGGTGAATCCAGCCGGAAAGCCGGTCGGGGTGATCGTGCCCGCCCAGGTCATCCATGAGACCCACAGCGTGTCAGCTAGGCCCCAGCTCGGCGACAGGGCCGGCGGGTTGGGGTTTGCGCTGTTCGCCTGCAGGATGGCGAATTCGGGCGCCTTGTTCGGGTCGAAATCGTAGATCGCGATCGCCTGGGCCTGCCAGCGCATCGCGGCGCTCAGGATGATCGGGAACGTCGTGCCGCCCTCACTGCCGTCGGCGATCCGGTAACGGATGTCCTGCTGGATGTTGTTGTTATTGGTCTGCGACGGTCCCGGTATCCAACCGCCCGGCCAAGTGTGCGTCGTCGAGCCCCCTGGGCTGAAGCCGACGGTGATCCGGTCGCCCGCCAGAACCACATCCGGGTAGCTCACAACCGCCGTCAGGAACGCTGACCCGGCCCCGCTGATCTTGCTACTGCGGATCTTGGCGGCCATTGCTCGCTCTTGGGTTGCGATGTGGTCGGAAAAGCGCCGAAATCCATCAACATAGCGTTTATGTTTATTATGCTTGTAGTTATACGCATCGCGTATTACATTGTTCGTATGATAGAGAGCTTCAAAGACAAGGCGACCGAAACGCTGTGGATGACCGGCAAGTCAAAGCAGTTCGGCTCGTTCAAAAAGGTGGCGCTCCGCAAGCTCGATATGCTGCAAGCCGCCGTAAAGCTGGACGATCTGCGCTCGCCGCCGGCCAATCACCTTGAAGCTCTGAAGGCGGACCGTAAGGGCCAGCACAGCATCCGGATCAACGATCAGTTTCGGATCTGCTTTGTGTGGACTGCGACCGGCCCGGCCGATGTTGAAATCACGGATTACCACTGAGGGAGAGGGATATGACCCCCAACCGCATCACCACCCACCCGGGCGAGATCCTCGCCGAAGAGTACCTGAAGCCGCTGAACATGTCGGTCAACGCCCTGGCTATGGCGCTGCGAGTGCCCGCAACCAGGATTGGCGCCATCGTCAAGGGCGAGCGCGGCGTCACCGCCGATACCGCGCTGCGGCTCGGCCGGTTCTTCCGCACCACGCCAGAGTTCTGGGTGAACCTGCAGGCAATGCATGACCTGACCACGGCCAAGGCCGAGATCGGTGAAGCGATCGAGCGCGATGTCAACCCGCATGCTGCTTGATCGGGTGCAAAAAGGCCGCGCCTACCTGGAATGACGTTTCCCTGAGAACCAGCATCAAGGAGGAGACAATGGCAATGATGGAAGCTCGGAACGCAGACACTGAAGCGCCGGCGCCTCTGATTGGCGCAGATGGCCAGTCGATGACGATTCCTGAACTTATCGTTCATACGACGAACGATTTCATGGGCAACACGTTACGATCTAACCTTAACCACCCCTACGTTGGAACGCATTGGGATAGTCAGCTCCACATTAGATCGGTGATCATAATCGCCGGCACTTGGACTTTTTTCGAAGGCGAAGAGTATCAAGGTCGATCCGTCGAGCGAGGCCCCGGGTATCATCCGAACTTTCCAGACTTCAACGCCAAGTCATTCAAAGTCTCGCAGTGAAATGCGAAAGCGCCCGGCGAGGTTTCCCTCCGGGCGCTTTAATTCACTCTTGCGCAAACATGCTCGCCTCCAGATCGGAAGTCAAGATCAGGTATTTTGCTGTAACTTCCGATACTCGATGTAGAGGTCCCAATAGCGTTCCAGACCATCGCGCAACTTTCCTAAAGCATTGGCCCGACTCATTTTTTGATGAACGCGGACGGCATGCAGGCTGATGCCGAAGACGGCGACCTGCGTGACGATCCGAAGCGTTTCAGGGGCCTTGGCCGAGAGGTCGGCGGTCCATGGCAGGTAGCAGGTTTGCCGTTCGGTATCCAAATCGTCGGTCATGTCCGGGGCTCGGAAGCCGCCGCCGGACGTCCGCCCTGCCCCGTCCATCCGACCGATCCTGGCCTGGCCGGCCGCCGATATCGCCTGGAACACGCAAGCGATGCGGCGCGCGGCCGCGGCCTGCTGAGGGGAGATCCGGTCCTGCTCCCGCTCGGCTTCCTCAAGCGCGCGAATTGAATCACGCCGAGACGGCCGCGCCAGCTGCTCAGGGGTCGCGCCCTCGTCATCCTGGCGTGGCGGCACCCGCACGTGAGCGACCAGCTTGGCGAGGTCCGCCATGCGCGCGGTCATCGTGCTGATCTGGGCCGTCACCATCGCCTCACGGCCGTTGGCGCTGAGGTACTTCTGGCGCCGCTCGATGTCGGCCGTGAAATCGTCCAGCTCCTGCTGCGCCCGCGCAAGGCTGACCTGCAGCGTTTGTGGGATCAGCTCCCGACGGTTGACCAGCGTCTGGATCTTGCCGTCAAGCTTCGCGATCTCCTGCTTCACGCGCTCGATAGCACCCGGTTTGCCATTCGCGATGGCCGAGGCCAGGACCGCCACCTGCGCGGCCCAAAGATCCCTGTCCTCGTCCACCCTTGCAACTTCGGTCATTCCTGCCGCCGTCCCTTTTCCGTTGTCCAATGTGTTCAGGATAGCTACCGATTAAGTCGCTCCAAGACGCCGATCAGCCGGTAGAGTTCTTCCGCCGTCTCGCGGTCGATACGGCCACTAAAGGCGAGACGACTGACGTCTTCGCGGGACCTGGTGGCCGTACTTTCGCGGATCGGATTGATCCATAGCCGCTCTAGCCGGATCGATCGCGGAACCTTTGAGTAGACTTCAAGGCGGGCCTCACCGAGCTGCGACGGCTTCAATTTGTTGATGATCTCCAGCATCTGGCCCGCTTCACCCGTAAGCACCACGCTCAATTCGATCGGCTGCATTTTCCATTCCTTCTCGCCGGACGATCCTTACAGAATGATCAAGCTACCTGCCGGCTGTCCTCGGTATCGACGACCGTGTAATGGTTGTCCTCGGTGCTGAAGACGACCTCGACCTCGCCCGGTACACCGATCTGGTCGTGATACTTCGATTTCGCGATCTTGATGATGGTCACGGGCCTGCCATCCCGAGCGCCCATCCAGACCACGATCCCGACATCCGACTTGTTCGCCCAGTGCGCCGAATCGCTGATGTCGTAGAGGGTCGGCATCGGGTAATCGCCGCTCTGCCGGTCGCGGTGCAACTTGGCCGGGTGGGCCGCCACGACCAGATGAACCTGATACCGCCGAGCGAACGCCTTGAACTGCTTGATCGCAAAACCGGTGTATTCGGTCATCGTCATTTCCGGTGGCCTGACGTGATCCATCTCATTCCAGGGGTCGATCACCACCATCTTCGCCCCAAACCTCACCACGGCCACCGCGCATCGCTCCAGCAGCCAGGGGAGCGTCACGTCATCATCGAAGCCAGGGACGATGAAGCAGAAATGCTTGTCGATCCATTCGTCGGCCCTTGCGATCTCCTCCTGGCTCTGATGGATCACGCGCTTCCGGTTGAAATAGGTCCGCAGGTTCCGCTTGTGGTCGGTCTGGGCGATCTGCTCGAAGCTGGCGAAGCACGTCACCCAGCCGTGATGCATGGCCTGACGTCCAGCCACCTCGTTCAGCCAGCTTGACTTGCCGTGCCCGGGGATACCGGTGACGGTCACGAAATCGCCGGGCCTCGGCCGGTAGTGGTTGTCGATCACCGGCATGCCCATGGGGAACCGGAGCGGCGTTTCCAGCGGCGGGAGATCGCCCATGCGATAGACGCCCGGCATGTCGCACCATTGGGCCTTCTGGATCGTGCGCTTCACGCCCTCGACGCCATAGGCTTTCAGCGCGTCGTTGAGATCCTTGCAGCCCTTCGGATAGCGCACCCACTTGCACCTGACGCGGCCAATGCGGATAGCCAGATCATTCATCAGGTTGGACCCCGGACCGTCTCCGTCAGTCGCCAGGATGATTTCCCCGCAGGCCTTGAGATAGTCCAGGATCTCGGAAACGTAGCTGTATTTCTGGCTGTCCTGGTTCGTGACCTCGACGCTGGGTGCGCCATCGGGAACGCTGACGGTACGGACAAATCCGCACTGGATCGCGGCCAATGCGTCGAATTCGCCCTCGGTGATGATCAGCGGCTCAGTCGCCAGTGATGCGTCGGTGATGACGTCCTGGTTCCAGAAGACCTTCGGTGCCCCGGCGTCCTGGTAGAATTTCTTCTCACCCGAAATCGTGCGGCGCTTGTGGTTGACGGTTACGCCGTCGACGTTGAAGGGGATGACGATCCAGTCTTCACCGCCAGGCCTCTCGACACTTTCGACTCCAAACCTCGCCAGTGTTTCGGCGTCCAGGCCTCGATCGCTTAAAATCTTCAGGTGCTTGTCGGTTAGCATTTTCAACGCCTTTGAAGCCGCAGTGGTGACAGAACCAGGTCGCTGTATCGCCGTCGATCTTGACCGACAGGCAGGCCTCGGTCTTGTTCCGCCGAGTGTGCGAGCATTGGGGGCATAGGGTTTTCTGGTTGCCTTGTCGGGGGTGTTTCAGCGTGATGCCGTGAGCCGAGAGGTTCATCACAGCCCCCCGAAGCGATGGCGGTTGAGATCGACCTTGGGTGGCTCTGGTCCGCCGGCGCTGAGGCATTTGGTGATGAAGCTCACCGGCTCGACGGCTTGAGCCAGCTGCGCCCGAGTAACGGCGTCGATGATCGCTTCGTCGGAATAAGCCTTCCGCCATCGACCAAGGATTTGCCGGCACTGCTGATCGGACTTGCCTGTGGCGGCGATGAGGTAGGTTAACGGCTTACCCCAGATGGTCGGGACGGGAGGCATCTGAACGACCCCAGCGACGCCCTCCGCGTCGATAGCTTTAGCTATCGTTCTTTCTTTCTTACCTTTACTTACCTTAAGAGCGTTTTCCGCTGGATTTCCGACGGAATGGCTTTCATTTTCCGTCGGAAACAGATCACCTTTCCGGATCTCATCTTGTGGAATATTGTCATCCGTCTGTTGGAATTCCTCCGGGATGTTGACGGAAATCGGCTCGGGCTCTGGCGGAAGGGGTGCCTGCTTTTCGTTGTTTTGTTTGCGTTTTCCGTTCTCTTTCCGGATCCGGTCACACTCCCGCTGCCATTCTGCCTTCATCTTCGAATTGAACGAATCGGCCGCCCGTCCACAAATGACCTCGTGATACAGGCGCCCGTCGCTGCACTTCCTCCATCCGTAGAGGGCGCCCTCCCTAACGCGCCTCCACTCCTTGATGACGCGGCCAAAGCCAGCCAGCGCCGCGAGCTCTATGTCGTCGTCCGGCAGGCTTCCGGCCGGGACCTGGTGCCAGCTCGCACACCAGAGGAGAACGCCGACCATGAAGTGCTCGGGATCGGCCGAGGCGGCGAATCGACTGTCGCGTAGTTGCCGGACATGCAGTGGCATATAGGACAGGCCGGTGAGGTCGACATGTGCGGGTATGAAGGGCGCTGGCAAATGATCCGTCATTTTGTTGCTACCGTCGCGCCGTAGCGCTGTTGTCTAATCGTCCAATGCGAGTGACCGCGGTGTCCCAGTTTCCCCGAATTTGCTTATGCTCGATCAGTTCATTGAGATACGTTGTCGCCATCCTCGCCGCCCTTCCCCATTCCTTTGTCGCTTCATGCGATTGAATCCCCGCAGGAGGGCTGGCAGAAATCACTCGTTGGTGATGCTGCTCAACCGCCGTCGAGCGCCTTCAATGCTTTCATGCCCTCAGCGATCTGCTGGAACGCCGCAGCGCGGCGATCGCAGAGTTTGATCAGGACGCAGCCGGTCGGCTGAAGAATTTCGTTTGCGAGCGCATCGTCGGCAAAGGCGAGCAACGCCATCAGCACGGGCCCGCTTGGATCGTGGTTGCCGCTCATCAAGTTATCGACCGTGCTGGCAGAACAGCCCAGGCCGCGCCGAAGGTCATCTCTCGTCAATGCCCGCGCATTGACCCGGTGCCACAGCGCGTCGCTGATCCGTTTTCCCAAACTTTTGGGGGAATTATTTCGATACTTCACGGCTTCCTCCATCACAGATTGTGTCTGTGACGAAGGGGCCGACGGACAAGGCAACGAGGTGACGGATTGAGAGCCTACCGAATAGTTTCGATTGGAGAGCTTGCGAGAAAGATCGTGGCTGACATGGCGCTGCAACGCCGATCGGCCGGTGGTGTTCTGAATGGAAAGTCCAGCGGAGCTTATCGCAGCGGGGCTCGCGATAAGCTCCGCGGGAGGATGCGGCCTGCGGGCAGCGGCGGAAAGGGTCATAGACTCCCCCTCCCCGCCACCGCGATGGGATTGCGCGGATTTAAGTTGCTGCTTCCGGCAGGGAACGATGTGCCGGCTGTGATTGGCCCATCACCGCATACGGGAACACTCATTGCTGAGTGCTCTCGAGCGCCGTTACCGTAGTGATTGCGACCGGTCATGCAACATCGGCTTGCTTCTGTTGCACGACACGGCCCGCCTCGATAAGGCCCCCGACGGTATCGGGCAGTTCGTGAGAAGGAGCGGCAGCCAGGACGGCGGTTAGCCGCCACGGGGGAATTCGCCCCGACCTCACCCAGCTGTGGACCGTCGAGATGCTGATTCCTAGAGCTCGAGCGAGCGCGCTGACGCCGCCGAATGCGAGGGCGATCAATTTGACGTCAGAGACAGAGGGCTTTTCCATGTCCGTAAATTTACGATAATCGCAATAAATTCGTCAAGACTATTCTTCCGATTTTCGCAATCCGTAAATGACATCAAAGATTTCAACGTTTAGAAGGTGTTATGGCTCGGAGAATCGTATCTAACCCCTGGTTCAATGCTCAGCTCAAAAGCAATGGGTTGAATAAAACCCGCCTTGCACGAGCTGTCGGCATTCATCCATCGGCGCTTTCGAATATCCTCAGCGGCAATCGACGCCTCCAGTTGGATGAAGCAAATAAGATCGCAGAGGCCCTGCACCGGCCGGTCGTTGAGGTGCTGGAGCGTTTCGGGATCTCCTTCGGCCCGGGCCTTGGCGGCTCCGGCCTTTTGTCTGGGCAGATTAGCTCCGAAGACAAAGCCGTCTTCTTCAATGAAGCCACAGGTCCGGTCGAACTGAAATATATCGATCTGAGCATCGGCCTTTTCTATAGCTTCCTTGAGTTTACAACGAATGAGGCGGCTCCGCGCTATTTCGCCGGGGAGCTAATTGGAATCCAAGAGGAAAACGATCTCGATGCCTGCCTCGGCGCCGAGGCCGTGGTTGGCCTGAAGGATGGTACAGCGGTCTTTAAGCGCGTGCAGCCAGGCAGCGGCCCGGGCCTCTTCACATTGATTTCGCTAAATCAATCCCGCCCCGCCCTCATTGATGTGCCGCTTGAATGGGGCTATGCGGTCGGCGTCCACGTTCCCATCAATGCCGTGCGATCTTCGGACAAATTGCCCTAACATGCGCTCGCAACCCAAGAACAGTAGTCGCTACGGCTTATCCCTTGAACCCGCGGCAAGTTTTTCTTAGTCCTCCGACAAACAGGCTGTTTCGGGACGCTTGGCACCGCCCCAATTTAATTTCCTTACGATTATCATAATTATTTTCTTGCGATTTTCGTAAGAAACTGCATATTCATCCCATCAGCCATCGCTGATCACAGCCGCCTCCTCCCCGCACGCGGCCGTGGGATTGCCAACGCCCGGCGCTGCTTCATCCCCAGCGTCGGGCCGGCAAATTGGGAGAGCGAAAATGAAAGTAACCTCAATATCGACCGCTGCCGCGCAACCTCAGCTGGCCAGCAACGCCAGCGATGAACTGGCCATCGACGAGGCCATCACGATTGCCGCTTGTGAACTCAGGGAGCAAATCGCCAACATCACCGCTGCGTACGGGTTGATACATTTGCAGGCGCCCCAGGGTGATGATGACAAAGATGGGCACGGCGAACTGATCGTCTATTTAGGCGAACGCATCTATATTCACTGTGACCATATTAGGGAACTGGCTAAACGGCTCAGGTCCAAAGATCCCAAAAGTGCTCCCTACCCGAAAATCGTCACCGATATCACTCCAGCCGCTGAGCTGGTCGGCAGTGCGATCGCCCATCACCTTAAAGGCTTAACGACTGCGGCAGATCTGATCCGTCAGCTTGCGCCCGATAAAGAGGGCCGCGATCAAGCACGAAACGAAGCCACTCGGTATCTGGTGCAACAGATTTTCAATCACGTTGCCGAGATTGATAAGGAAGTCATGCCCATTCTCTTGGGCGGGCGCGATTACATGGCGCCTGTCGCCGCGCTCTAACGGCACGCGCCGATCCGGACAGCCCCAAACTCGTTATCTCATCAGGAGAGCACTATGCAGATCCGTCAGATTTCAATCTCACAGACCGAAGCTCACAGCAGCACCGCTGCGATTGCAACGGCCGCTCTCGGTTCCCCAGCAGCAGATCCTGTAGTGAGGATGATGCGGCGCGCCAGGCAGGCGATGAACATGATGTTTGATGCTGATGAAGCGGGGCTTCGCGCGACAGATCTCGCAGAAAAACATCGGCATCGGGAGACCGAAGAAGCGGCTACAAACGAGCTGACAGAGATCGAGCGGCAGATCGGCGAAACTCCTTGCTCTACTCTGGAGGGTGCGCTTGTCCATGTGATGTTTGCACTTTCATGGAGCGAGCCTGGCGGTGATGACAAAGAGGCTGACGCTGAGCGTTGCCGTCGTGCTGACTTTGTCCTCACATCGGCCCTTAAGGTGCTCCTCCAGGCAACTGGCTTCGACCTGCAGTCGGTTCTTGGCGAGTATTTCCTGACCGATGACCAGCTTTCGCTTTTGGGCGATCGTGGTGAGGCGCCTCCCACCGTGGCGCAAGCAGCGGAATAGCAACGGAAATTGAGTGAATGACGGTCGTGCGGACCTGCGGCCGTCATTCGCATCGCGCTCAGCGAGGAGCTTTTAAATTGGTGAACCCACAGATCTTGAGCGATTTGATTGTCCTGCTGAAAAAGACCAAGGAAGCAAGCCGACCGCTCGACGACGCGATCGACGCGTGCGTTGGGAAAATGCCACCGGACTACGGGGGAGGCAGCTGGCATCGATTGGCGCCATGCTCATATGCTCGCCCCGCCTCTATCGCCGGGGGCATCGAAACATATTTCTCGCCGCATTTCACCAGCAGCATAGATGCAGCATCGGCACTGATTCCCGCCGGCTGTATCTGGCAGATCCTTCACGCGCCGGCGGGCCCACGTGGGAGCGTCTGGTGCGTGAGGGACAATGGTGGAGATTTTGACGTCTGGGCGGATAGCGATGTTTGCGCGACGCCGGCGCTCGCGATTTGCGTCGCTGGATTACGGGCGCAGTTGCAGCTGATTGACGGCGGTGGGCCCGTCCGCAGTGCTTCAGCGGCATAAGAGAAGATGGCCAGACGTCCGACCATCGATCATTGCGATTCCTCGGTATGGCATTTTACGCTGTGATGAGACACCGAGAGCCGTCATATGAGTTAGGACGCTACAGTGGAACTCATCGACAAACTATTCAGCGCAACCAATCCCTCCATCACGCCATAGATGAAGGCTGCTACGCCCAGGGCTGCGGCGACCATCGCCAGAATATGGAAACAACGCGCGACTATCTCTCCCTTATTTCGAAACTGAAATCTGCTGTAGGAAAGTTGTGCAACGTAGCTGAAACACGCAGACGCGATCGCCGCCGTTGCTCCTACCGCGAAAATAATCAGGCTATGAGAAGCTGGCGCGATAGCCTCTTTCAATGCCGGCTTACCCCATATGGTGCCGAGAAATGCGAGTACCGTCCCGGCCGCGGCACTGTTGGTCAATATAATGCTGTTAATCGCAAGTGTTGCGAATCCTACAATGGCTTGAGTGTGGGTCGCATAAAGCTGAATTTTAGCTTCGCGCTCGCGCATGGTGCGCTCATCGAAGCGCCCCGGCCTCCTCGAATTCCCAGTCGTTTCGGCTCGCCTCACTCGAATTCTGGCCATATTGCTCGCTCACTCGCCGTCATGGATAGGAGCGACGGCCGTCAATGCCTGCTCAGTCAGACTGCGGCTCAGCGCCACGTGTCGCTCCATCAGCTCGGTCGGATTAAACTGAGGTCGCTGTGGCGTCACTGCTTCAATCATGCGATTCGTTTGTGCCATAGTGGCAATCAGCTGCTGGATCAGTCCTCCAGCATCGCTCCCCAATATGTAAAGATTGTCGACATTACGTTCGAGCGCCGGTGTGATAGGCACCAGAAGCCGATTACGTTCGTCTGGCTTAAGTGCGATTTCTGTGTCCGGCGGTGCCAGGCTCCTAAGCCTGCTATCGAGGACGTTGAGTTTGATTTTGAGCTCAAGCAACTCTGGGTAAATCGCCAATGCCAAGGATCTAGATCGGAGTTTCCGATCACTTGCCGCTTCCGCCCGCTCATCATGCCTAATGCGCCAAGGCACGTAGATCGCTATTCCGAGACCCACGGTCCCGATCATACCCTGCGCCCATGCCGCGGCGCCGGGATGCGTTTCAATCCAGTCGAGAACAGTTCCCCACATCTGATGCCCCCATCATTGATGGAAACCATCCTGTGTGACGGCGCGGACTTTATCAAGTCGGTGCACACATCGGGCGTGCGCGTACGGGGAATCACGGAGACAAAGCTGTGAACAGAAACCGCGTCCTCCCGTCCCGTTTGCAGCCCCTCCACTCGAAGCCGGCCGTAGAGGCTATTCAGGCTGCCGCCGACATCGACCCGGCGGTAAAAAGGGACGGACCGGCCGGATCGATCGCGGCCGACATGCTCTACGGAGCAGAGGAAATTCAAGAATTCCTCGGACTGAGAAACCCGAAACAGGTTTACTACCTAGTGGAAAAGGGCGAGGCGCCAATCAAGAAAGTCCCTGGCTTCAAAGGGTTGGTCGCCAGCAAGACGGCCTTAACGGCCTGGCTCCGGCAATATGTGCCGGGGCTTGCAGTCTGAGAGGTTGGCGGCCTAGGCTGAATGCATGCGGATCAGGAAAGTCAAATGGACGCGGGCCGACGGGTCGGTTGGTATCGGGTATCAAGCCGACGCCGGCCGAGATCCTTTTACCAGCAAGCGGCGGCGCAAGACATTTCCGTCCCGCGGCGAGGCCAAACAATGGCTCGAGCAGGGTGCGAAGCGGCCAGCAAAATCAGCCAAAGGCAAGACGCTATCAGAGATCGGCGCACTCTACGTCACTGATCGCAAGGCCGCTGGCCGCGAGCGGTCGACCTACGAGAAATACGACCAGCATTTCAAGCAACACATCAACAAGCTGGCATTCAAATTTGAGCAGGGCGACCCGCCAGAGGATGAGCGATTCGATGGTGTCACGTTCGGCGCCATGCGCCCGTCCGAGATGCGGCCCCGACATTTCATGCAGCTCAAGGCGGCATTGGTTGCAACGAGATCGCATGCGATGGCGCTGAGGATCTGGTCGACGCTGACGGCCGCCCTGGATCACGCTGTCGCGGCTGAGGTGATTGGCGCCAACGTAGCCGGCAGCATCAAGATCGACCGCCGGCCGCGCGAAACGCAGGAGCCTGTCGAGATTCCCAGCAAGGCGGAGATCGGCGCGATCTTGGAGGCAGCCCAGCCAGCGAACGGTGAACCGATCTTTGTTGGCCAAGCGATGATCACGCTGACCCTGACCACAGGCCTGCGGCCGAGCGAGATGCGGGCGCTGCAATGGTCGAGGATCTCGATCGACGCAGCGCCCTTCCTTGTGAAGGTGGCGGAGCGCGTTGACCAATGGATGGAGGTCGGGGCGCCCAAGTCTGCCTCGGGCTATCGAGAGATACCTTTGCCTGAATCGACTGCTAAGTTGCTGCGCGAGTGGAAGCTGAAATGCCCGAAGTCGGGCGAGCTCAATCTAGTATTCCCCAATACCGCCGGCAGCTACCAGAACCTGTCCAACATCCACAACCGCATCTGGACACCGTTTCAGATTGCGATCGGCCTGTGCGATCCGAAGCTTGGCGACGATGGTGCGCAGTTGGTCGATAAGGACGGCAAGCCCCTCTTTCAGAGCCGCTACACTTGGTATGCCCTGCGCCATGCCTATGCGTCGATGCAGATCGAGCTCGGAATCACACCGAAGAAGCTGCAGCATTGGATGGGGCACGCCAGCATACAGACCACGATGGATCTCTATGGCCACCTGTGGGCGGACCATGACGGGGATAGTCAGAACATGGTGGCAATGGACGTGTGGTTGAGAAGCTTGCCGAACCAGAAATAGGCCATCGTTGTCGCACAGGACTCGTGCCGCGGCTGGCCCTAAGAATATGTTGGGGGAGATCACAGATATGCATTTCAAGCCACTCGCGGGCGTCGTCATGGTATGGGCGCTCGCCGCCTGCACTGCGTCGAGGGTGCAGGTGAGGCCTGAGCAACTCACGGCCTTCCATCAGGGCCAGTCCACTCCGCAGGATGTCATCGCCATGCTTGGCAACCCGACCTCGCAAACCGTCACATCGGACGGCAGCCGGATGCTGTTCTACAGCTATGCGGCTGCCCAGGCTCGCCCGGGATCGTTTATTCCGATCGTCGGGCCACTCGTCGGTGGCGCTGATGTGCAGACGAGCATGGTCTGGTTTCGCTTTGGCCCGGACGGCAAGATGATTGACTATTCGGCCAGTAACAGCGCGACGGGAACCGCGACCGGGTTTGCGGCGCCCGCTACACCAACAACGCCGAATCAGCCAGCGGCGGCTCAATAGGGGGAGATCATGTGGAAGAAAAACTGGTTTTTGAATCCGAGATTTATCGGGTCGCTCAGTCTGGCTTTGCTAGTCGGTGGCTGCACAGCAACGACAGTGCCGCCGACGCAGACTCAAAAAGAGAGCAGCGTGACGACGGTGATCAACAAGCCGGTCGAAGAAACCTGGCAAGCCGTAATTGACTATGCGGGCACGACGTTCTTTGTGATCGACAATGTCGCAAAGGATAGCGGACTGATGACGATGTCATTCGGCTCCAATAATCCGGGCGATTTTATCGATTGCGGCACCTGGTCATTTGGCAATCGATCTGGGCCCTTCGTCCTCATAGTCGCGCAAGAGGGCGCACCAAATGCCCTGAACGGCAAACTCAATGTATTGGTCAAGGAGATTGCGCCTGGGCGCTCGCAGATAACGGTCAAGGCTCGCTACGTGTATCAGGTGACCGACCTCAATCGCGCGACAACAACGTGGGCATTCAACACGGGTGATCGTGCGACAAATCGGATGGGGCTTGGCAATACGGTCACATGCGTTCCCACGGGTAAGGTTGAGAATGACTTGATTGCGGGCACCCGCGGCAAGCTCGGCCTGTGACGGCTTGGAGTGCCGCAAGATTGCCTGCTGGATGATCGGCAGATTTTTCGGTCAGAATCACACCGCCTCCAATGGCTACTTTGGAACGTCGGGTGAACTTTATCTGCCATCCATCTGCCACTTCCATTTGGGGGATCGTCGGGTTTCCTTGGAATCGTTGGCTTTTTCTGACTTGCAATTGGAGCGCATTGGGAACGCCGACGACGAGGGCCGGAACCCAAAATTCCATTGGTATATTAATGACTTAGCTTTGGTAGCAGCGGAGGGATTTGAACCCCCGACCAAGGGATTATGATTCCCCTGCTCTACCACTGAGCTACGCTGCCACCGTCGACCTGTGAGAAGGCCGGATGCCCGTGTGGTGCAACGGGCGGGATGCGTATACTCGCCCCCCGCAGAGCTGTCAACCGGACTGTCGGCTTTTAGCTAATTATCTGAATTATCTGGCTAATCGGCGAATATGGAGGTGAGCTTCAGGGCCACGCCCATGCTGCCCTCGACCTTCAGCTTGCCGGTCATATAGGCCAATGTCGGGTCGAGCCCGCCGGCCATCAGCTTTTCCAGATTTTCCGCCGAGATCTTGATGGTCGTGTCGGCCGCGCCGGCATCGTCATTGCCGATCTGCGGCGATTGCTCGGTGCCGTCCCAGAAGATCACGCCGTCGTCGAGCAGGAATTTCACCTTATAGCCCAGCTTCACATTCTGCCCGGCACGGCGGCGCAGTTCCTCGGTCAATCCAGCCAGATCCATGTGCGTCCCCCTCGCTGCAGTCCTGCCGGCAAATCAATTCTCGCGGCAGATCCATCCGCCGCCCAGCAACCGTTCCCCCTGGTAGAAAACGCAAGCCTGGCCGGGCGCGATGCCGTATTGCGGCGTCTCCAGCATCACCGTGGCGCCACCTTCCGTCAAGCTGAGGTGCGCCGGGGCCGGCTGGCTCATCGAGCGCAGTTTAACGGTCACGGGGACCTCCGACGTCGGCTCGTCCGTACGGCCGAGCCAGTTCACGTCGCGCAATGTCACGCGATGGCGGGCGAGCGCCTCCTTGGGACCGACATAGACGCGGCGGCTTTCCGGTTCGACCTTCACCACGTAAAGTGGCTGGTTGTTGCTGCCGGTATCATGCACGCCGATACCGCGGCGCTGGCCGACGGTGAAATTGATGACGCCGTCATGACGGCCCAGCACGCGGCCGTCGAGATGCACAATCTCGCCCGGTTCGATGGCACCGGGACGCAGCCGTTCCACCACCTTGGCATAGCCGCCATCCGGCACGAAGCAGATGTCCTGGCTGTCCGGCTTGGCGGCGACGGCGAGGCCGAGCCTGCCGGCGATCGCGCGGGTCTCGGTCTTCGGCACGTCGCCCAGCGGGAAGCGCAGG
>Ga0255336_100986_pt1 | contig 27398 bp, 30 predicted proteins | sample MeOH1_35cm_T3_17_FD_189102 | JGI IMG/M metagenome (GOLD analysis project Ga0255336, IMG submission 189102) | Sandy soil microbial communities from University of British Columbia, Vancouver, Canada - MeOH1_35cm_T3_179 | ecosystem: Engineered > Artificial ecosystem > Sand microcosm > Unclassified ...
GCAACAACATGGCTTATTTCATTTGAGCAAATCCAGCAGCGAGATGCTTTAGCAGCCGAGTACTTGTCTTTTATGTCATGCCTCGACCCAAAAATGATTCCAGAATCTCTTTTACCACCAGGACAAACAAAAAAGAAAGCACTTGATGCAATCGGGACCCTTACTGCCTACTCATTCATTACGAAGCAGCAGGATCGAACCTTCGATCTCCATCGGCTAGTACACCTTGCGACTCGGAGTTGGCTGAAAGAGCAGGGTTCTTCGAATGAGTGCATAAAAAAAGCTATAGCACGATTGGCCGACGTTTTTCCAGATAATGATCATCAGAACAGGACCCTGTGGAGAGCATACTTACCCCATGCACGTTGTCTTCTATCATCTAGCCTCGAAGGTGGCGTTGATAGAAGGCTACTGTTGCTTAAAAGATTCGGACTATGTCTACTGAGTGATGGAAGATATATTGAAGCTGAAGGACCATTTACAGAAGTGGTGGAGACGGAAAAGAGAGTGCTGGGCCCCGAGCACCCCGAGACCCTGGCCAATATGCATAACCTGACGTTGACATACAGGAATCAGGGACGGTGGAAGGAGGCCGAAGAGCTATATACACAAGTGACGGGGACGAAAACGAGAGTGCTGGGCCCCGAGCACCCCTCCACCCTAACCAGCATGAGCCAACTCGCCTCGACATACTGGGATCAGGGACGGTGGAAGGAGGCCGAGGAGCTATTTACACAAGTGGTAGAGACGGAAAAGAGAGTGCTGGGCCACGAGCACCTTGAAACCCTGACCAACATGAACAACCTGGCCTTGACATACAGGGATCAGGGACGGTGGATGGAGGCCGAAGAGCTATTTACACAATTGACGGAGACGAAAAAGAGAGTGCTGGGCCCCGAGCACCCCGAGACCCTGACCAGCATGCACAACCTGGCCTTGACATACAGGAATCAGGGACGGTGGAAGGAGGCCGAAGAGCTATTTACCCAAGTGACGGAGACGAGAAAGAGAGTGCAGGGGCCCGAGCATCCCCACACCCTGACCAGCATGAGCCAACTCGCCTCCACATACTGGGATCAGGGACGGTGGAAGGAGGCCGAGGAGCTATTTACACAAGTGACGGAGACGGAAAAGAGAGTACTGGGCCCCGAGCACCCCTCCACCCTGACCAGCATGAACAACCTGGCCTTGACATACAGGGATCAGGGACGACGGAAGGAGGCCGAAGAACTATTTACACAATTGACGGAGACGAAAAAAAGAGTGCTGGGCCCCGAGCACCCCGAGACCCTGACCAGCATGCACAACCTGGCCTTGACATACAGGAATCAGGGACGGTGGAAGGAGGCCGAAGAACTATTTACACAAGTGACGGAGACGAGAAAGAGGGTGCAGGGGCCCGAGCACCCCTCCACCCTGACCAGCATGAACCAACTCGCCTCCACATACTGGGATCAGGGGCGGTGGAAGGAGGCCGAGGAGCTATTTACACAAGTGACGGAGACGGAAAAGAGAGTACTGGGCCCCGAGCACCCCTCCACCCTGACCAGCATGAACAACCTGGCCTTGACATACAGGGATCAGGGACGGCGGAAGGAGGCCGAAGAACTATTTACACAATTGACGGAGACGAAAAAGAGAGTACTGGGCCCCGAGCACCCCGAGACCCTGACCAGCATGCACAACCTGGCCTTGACATACGGGGATCAGGGACGGTGGAAGGAGGCCGAAGAACTATTTACACAAGTGACGGAGATGAGAAAGAGAGTACTGGGCCCCGAGCACCCCGAGACCCTGACCAGCATGAACATCTTGGCCTCGACATACAGGGATCAGAGACGGTGGAAGGAGGCCGAGGAGCTATTTACCCAAGTTGATGGAGATAAGAAAGAAAGGACTGGGCCCAGAGCATCCCTCCACCCTGATCAGCATGCACCAACTCACCTCGACATACAGGGATCAGAGACGGTGGAAGGAGGCCGAAGAGCTATTTACCCAAGTGATGGAGATAAGAAAGAGAGTGCTGGGCCCAAAGCATCCTGACGCACTCACCCGCTGGGGGCTGATCTGATCATCACAGCTCGACAGTAGCGAAGGATATGACTCATCCTTTGAGTGGGCGCAGGCAAAGAAGAATTTTATAGGGAAATCTGTTTCACTGCTACAATACCCATCCAAGAGAAGTGGAATCATTCAACGACGTCAGGCGGTGTAATGGCTCACCAGGCCAGCTAGCTGGACATCTTCCGGCAAAATACCATTCAAAATTCGGACACCGACTTCCTCTCTTAGTAGACGTGGGAGAGAATGTTGGTCACGACATGGAAAGACAGCTGCTTTCTTGTACTTGCAGGACTAGCCAAAGGTCGTAAAGCCTTGCTCAGCTGAAGTAGCGCGGATCACAACCATTGACAACTCAAAAACAGGAGTGGGTTCATTCTATGTGCATGGTGTCCTCCATAACTCATAAGATTCTTGAGATATAGAAAGAACAATGGCGGTGGGCTGCAGCACACTCCTGATACATGACCACATTGCTCCCAAGACATTGGCCCACCCTCACACCATGGCATATGATCCGAGTATGATACTGATGGTGGTGGGTGAGAGGATCGAGTCGCATTGGCGCGAGTTGCTGAAGTCTACTGGCTACAAGGTGGTCAGGATCGGGAGGCCGGTGGTCACCAAGACTAAAACTCGAATTGCCTCATTCTCGCCTACTACTTCCGCGCTATGTTCTCTTTTTCTAGTTGTCAGCGTTTGTGTCAACACTATGAGTAGACATGAATCATTTGTCGGGTTTGACGTTGTTGGCGACGTCCCCAAAGACCTTCAGGCTGTGCGCGAGGTAGTCCTGAACCGTCTTCACTCGGACTGTCATGTCGGAGCCAAGGGGGAGGAATCGCTCGGCTTCGTGTCCAGCTCCGGCACCCTCGCCCACCACAGCCTCGTAGACCGCCTTCATGGCCTTGTCCTTGTCGCCATTGGGCCTCGCCTTGCCACTGGAAATGTACTGGATCATCTGCTCGGCAACAGATCCCTTGTAATCGTCCGGGAGGGGATTCTTGTCAAACACGCCGGCGCGGTTAAAGTTGGTGTTGAAGGTGCCCAGGACGACGGTCAAGGTTCGGATGTTGAACGGCGCCACTTCTTTTGCGAGGATCTTCGTCAGACCTGTAAATGAATCCGAGTGAGGGCTAATTCGCAAATAAATAGTGGAGGATACACGTACCATCGAGTCCGGCCTTGGCTCCAGCATAACCACCCATGCTAGAGTTACCATCGAGGGCGGCGCCACTGCTCATGTTCACGATGATGCCGAATCGGCTCTTGCGCATGTGAGGCACTACCGCTCGGATCAGACGCAGAGGGCTGAAGTACATCGACTCCATCTGGGAGCGGATCTCGTCCTCGGTGGAGGTCTCTATGGGGCTGAAGACACAAAAGCCCGCATTGTTCACCAGGACGTCGATCTCTTGGCTGAATTTTCAACGTCCTCGATAACCTGGGCGCTGTTGGGGCTGTCCACGTCCAGTTGGAGCCATTTCCCCCCTTGGCCTCCACCTCCTCAACAAGCTCGGGCGTGCGCGAAGGATTGCGTGAAGTTGCAATCACGATATGTCCACCTGCCTGCACGGTGCGAGTGAGCGAGAGGCCAAAGCCGGAGGAGGAGCCTGTAATAAGCCAAGTAAGCTGCTTCTTGGGCGTGGTGAACGTGGCAGACATGGTTACTGGTTTCGGGTTGTTGACTGCAAGTATTGAACTCGAACGTGGCAATCGATCCGAATTCGAAGGTCATCAATTCGGTAAAGTCGGTGACTCAACAAATCTGATGAGAATCCCTATCCAATAAAGGTATGGTTGGTATATGTTGCCAGTCGTTTAGTAATTTGCTGGCTCTCTACGGAGATGGAGACGGTGATAAGGTATTTAAATCCGATCTTACCTGAGATATAATTAATGGGACGCTTGCTTAATGGAACTTGAGTCGAGAGGCTGGAGTAGTCACTACTGGTTTGGGCTGTCTGGTCCCTCGACTCAACGTCAGGGGCGCCATTCATGGAAGGCGGCGGTGAAAGAACTGAACTGGTCGAGAGAGCTGAGGGTCGAAGATGGAGAGAAGTAGCAGGCAGGGTGTCCATTATATTCTGCCGTCTAAAGATGGCCGTGCCGAGTTGTTCTCGGGTTGTGCCTGTGAAGAATTCTACTATGAATATCGACCTTGAGTTTTACAGCTTGTGCCTGAACGCAATAGATGAGAGGTTGCTTGGCAAAAGTGACTACCTTTTTGCTTTGCATTTGACTGGTATGATATCATGTGACCCTTACCTGGGTGATTTGGGTATTCCTTTTGAAATATAACTTGATTTCTGACCCGCGGTTGAGGTCAAAACATTAATGTGTCTGTCAGAGTGACTTCGCTGAGGTGGCCAGGGTGAACCACGAGCATTCTCAGCACAACCCGTATTCGCAGTTTCAAGCCGTCTATACAGCGAAGCAAATCCTAGACGCGCCTATGATTCACCCGCCGCTGACGAAGCTACAATATTGCCCCACCAGCGACGGTGCCGCGGCCACGGTCGTCGTGTCGCAAGCGTTTCTCGAAGCCAGGCCGCAGCTCAAATCCCAAGCAGTACAGATAATCGGCCAGTGCCTGGCGACAGGCAGTCCCGCCCTGTACGATGGGTCAGCCATGAACCTGGTCGGCCATGACATGGTGAAACACACCGCTCAGCAGGCGCTCTCTCAAGCCCGATTGAGCATCAACGACATCAAGCTCGTGGAGCTGCACGACTGCTTCTCGACAAACGAGATTCTCGCGATCGATGCCCTCGGTCTCAGCCGCCGGGTAAAGCCCATGAATACGTCCGCGACGGGCAAATCACTTATGGCACGCGCGGCGCGGTCGTCAATCCGTCTGGGGGTTTGATTTCCAAAGGCCACCCGCTGGGTGCGACAGGCGTCGCCCAGTGTGCCGAACTCGTGTGCAGCTGCGAGGCTGGGCGAACAACAGGCTCGTCTCCGTGGGCCTGGGCCAGGCAGCCCTCCAAGAGAACGCCGGGCTCGGGGGCGTGTGTGGTAAGCATCCTGAGACGCGCAGACGGATTGTCGAATTATGCCTCTTCTGCCGAGGTCGCGAAGTTGACGGGGCTGGGGTATAATCCCGTCGTTGAGGCGGCAGGATTCACTACTGAGCAAGTCGTGAAGGTGAGGTCGAAAAGATGGAGTGATTGGGCCGTGGGAAGCACCGTGACCAAGGATCGGGCGAAGTATTAGGTTCAAATTCTTGTTTCAATATGTCAGCTTCGTGTCTGACTCGGGATTGGCCGAGGAAACAGAACGGACGAAAGGCGAGGCATGCTTTGGCAAATGCCTATGGCGAGACCGGGAATTGTAATAGAAGGAATCTCCGAATCTGTGCTCGACCATGTCATGGTCGTCACAACAGGATTAATCATCCGACATTCTCAAGTGTATCTCAGTCTATGGTCGTCCTCGTGTGGTCAAGATGCTCCGTACCTGCAAGGCGAGGTCACGTAACGCCTTATTCTATCCTCTCCTTCCCCTCCTCAATGAAGACCATATTCGCCGTGCTGATGTTCCTCGCCCGTCGATCTCTCGCGCTCATCTTCGTGATAAACGGCCCGACCACCTTATTCTTATGCGCCCGTGAGAGGGAGTCAGAATAGCCCTCGATGGCGAATACGGGCGTGTTGAGTTTCGGCCAGTTGACGTACAACATGCCGTGGCGGTAAATAAAGTAGAGACACCATCCCGTGACGACGAAGCAAAGAAGCACAAACAGCCGGAGTGGCCAGACAGTCGCATCGGGAGGACGTCGAGTGAGCATGGAAACCAAGATGACGAAGACGGCAGCGGCCAACAGATAGGGCACGGCCGCGATCAAGAGCGGTCGACGATCGACGAATATCAGGGATGAACCGACAGCGAGAGTGGACGGCAAATAGGCGCCCAAGAAAAGATCGAATCCGTCCTGTCGTGGTCCGTCCAGGAAGTTATTTCGGACGTATCGAGTGATGGAATTGGAGAGATCCTGCACCATGCCGGCCCTGGTGCGTTTGCCTGTCCGAGTGAAGTCTGTCTTCAGAGCGCCGGTCCCGGAGTACGACTTGGAGACGACATCGGCATTGTCGGCCCAAATGTTTCGGAACAGATTTTCAAATCCGACATCATCACTGACTCGTTCGCCAGGCTGCAGCACGCCGACATCGATGAGCTGTTGTGTCAGCGCCCATCGGCCGAGCATCGACTGGACCACGTTCGTTCGGTCAAGGCAATCCATACAGTTCGTCCGCACGACAGCAGTCTGCGTCAGTCGGGCCTCTAGCGACGCCGACGGATTGCCAGGCATTGCCACACCACGAAAGTAGTGTCCCTTCCTCAGGCTGTCGGCCAGCTCGTCCAACAAGAGCTCGGCACGATGCCACTTGAGCCCTTTTGTTTCGTTGTGGAAGTCAAAATACACATAATGCAGCCGGTCCAAATTTTGTCGTTGTTGTCCCGCATCGATTTCGTGAAAGAGCTCCTTCGATCGTGGACTGGCCTCGACGTGCTCTTCGGGGAAGTCGACGAGCTGGCGCACCAATTGTTCATATGCCTTTTTCACGCGCTCCTCTCGGCCCCGCTGGTTGACGAGGTTGACCAAGTAATTTTCACCATATATCCTGATTTGCTCTTCAAAATGCTTTCGGGCGGCCTCCATGGCCGTTTCAACTCCACGGATCTGCAGTTTCGGGGTGTAGTGCAAATCGTTGATTTCCGCCCAGAAGACAGGGACACTTCCTCGCGTCTGCACATAGGACATGACTTGCGTCTCCGACGCCAGGTGCCCGCCGATCTTTCCATTCTGCTGTCCCAGGCCGCCCGCATAGCCGGCCAGTGGCCCGGAGACATCATTCAGGAGCACAACCTGTTCGGTTTCGTTATAGTTGGACACGTGGCCTTGTTCATCGATCCCCCGGGAAAAATATCTCGTCCCACCACGAAACCGGGACCTTCGGGTGATCAAGGCAAAGGTAAAGGAGGTATTCTTGACCCGCGCAGGGGTGACACGCAGCATGCCACACATGACCGGCAGGATGTATGGGTCCATTCCCGGCTGCTGCCCGCCTCTCAGGCCGGTGGTACTCTCCCCTCCCAGTCGGAAATCAATCAAGTCGGTCTGAATGAAGCGATTCCAGAAGAACCGATCATCCGCTCTCTTCCACAGCGGCTGCGACAGGTCCGACTGGGCCTGCCGTTGAAAGCTGTTGGTGACATCGATCGAATACGAAAAGTACATGGGCCCTTGGGCGAGGAGCGCTTTCAAGTACGACAGGTACGTGTCCTCGTCCGGGTCGTGTACGGGGCGTTCCCGGAGGGGGAGAAACTCTGTCGCAACCACCTTGTAGAGCATGTGGCCTCGAAGCCTGCCCATCGGCTGGGCTCTGGTAATGACAATCACATACTTGTCGAGCTTGAGCTTGATGATGCCCAGGATGCCCGCGATGGTGGAGACACGTTTGGCGCCGAGGAGAGACCCATCATTCAGCCTGATATCTCCAGAAGGCCTCTCAATGACCAGCGTCGGCGCCGATGGAGTCGAGGGAGAGGTGAATGCATAGTGAGTGGTGGACGCGTGGACGTTGATGTCGCGAAATGGGAGCAGGTTGGCCATTTCTCCCGTCTCCGACTGCTGAGCTCTTGTCGTTGCTATCTCATCATCTCAAAGGCAGACACGAACAATGGACTGTTTGTGTGTCCGTCTGCTGGTCGCCAGGTGGGCGTGTCTGCGGCTGATCTGCGTGGTCCCTTCCAAGTCCTCGTCATCCTTGGCCAAACCCCAACCGCGCCGCAGGCAATAGCACAACTCAGCAATCTCAGCCTTTCATATCAGCAAGCCAGGGCGTCTGACCTCCACGAAGCTTCCACGGACAAGTTCATCCTTCTTCACAATCTGCACAGCAGTTTTGATCCCGTCGCGGTATGGCCACAAGAGCAGCAGGTGGCCGGCCCGGTCCCGGCGGCAGGTTTGCTCAGTTCAAACTCGTGCTTCTCGGTACGTCGAGAGAGCGACTGATCTCCGAACCTCCACGCTGACCGTGATCTAGGTGAATCCGCAGTGGGAAAGGTATCGAATGCGACCTGTCCGGATGGTGCCACGATGTTGACTGCTCCCAGAGCTCCTTAGTTCTCCGGTTCGTCAAGGACCAGTTCGATGACTATCGCGAATCTACGATCGGGGCGGCATTTTTAACACAAACGATAACGCTTGACGAGAACACGACGGTCAAGTTTGAAATATGGGATACTGCAGGCCAGGAAAGATACAAGTCATTGGCGCCGATGTACTACAGAAATGCAAACTGCGCCGTGGTTGTGTACGATGTCACGCAAGCTGTAAGTCTATCAGATTGGTCCTCAACCGCACGCTCACAAAGATGAAGTCGTCGCTAGATAAAGCCAAATCTTGGGTGAAGGAACTCCAACGACAGGCCAACGAGAACATTATCATCGCGCTCGCGGGAAACAAGGTGGACGTGGTCAACGAGTATCCCGACAAGCGAGCAGTCCCGACCGCGGAGGCCGAAGCATATGCCAAAGAAGCAGGTTTGCTGTTCTTCGAAACCTCCGCAAAGACCTCGACCAACGTACGAGAACTGTTCACAGCGATTGCGAAAAGGCTTCCCCTGGACCAGGCCGGGCCACGCAATTTGAGATCCAACCCACGGCCCGGTGTTGATCTGCGACCCGAATCAGCCGGCACCCAAGCAGCAGGGTCATGCAACTGCTGAGCTGGTTGGCTGTCATTGACTCTGTGACTTTTAGCAGGCGTACGAGGCAGGATATGGTACACAGCAACTGGACTGAGTTCGCCAATCTTCGTGCCTGGAGAACGCTTCGGCATTCTCGGGGAATGGATTGCCTGTTTCACGGTGCGATATATCCTAGGCGTTATCAAGACCCTGTTTTGGGTAGGACCTAATGGTTAGAGAAGACATTGATCAAGATCAGTCTGCCATCAGCTCTCCCAGAACCGCGTGGAACTACACCAATCACGTGACCATCACACCTGATCCTCTCCTGACCCTCTCCTGACCTGGTCGCTTTTCCTGCCAACTGTAGTATTGATACATGGATACTTTAATATATGGACCACTTTGGCCGAGATAATCTTTGAAAATGGTACAAAATAGCACGACCACTACAAGTGGATATGTCGGTACCTTGCATAGGAGCAAAAGATAACTCGCTCTTGCACCTCTCGACAGGCGAAGCTCGCAATGTCTGGGTATCCGGGTCTTTGAGGGATCCGAAATCTATCTGGACAATATTCTTCCCAAGGTCAAGCAAGCGGTGGATCAATGAGGGATTGTTTTGAAGACTTTCCTGTCAAGGCCAGTCTTCGACAGCTAAGTCATGGCAAACTCCCATCCAAACAGGGTGCCGTTCCGTGCGCGAGGACGTCCACGGGAATAGGCCGCCAGTTGGGCTCTCGGCTCCGACCATCGATAAACCCTTTCTAGTCCATACGGACCTTCTGCCTCGCGCAGTCCATGCTTGAGCCGGGAGAGGTCTGGTGTTCAGCTAATTGGATAAGTCGAAGCAGCGGCATGGCAGATATAGCGGCTGCAGTTGTATCTCTGCAATTTGCACCGACACAAGTCTCTGATACAGTATCCTTGGCAACGGCAGTATTGGGAAGAAGTTACCGGGACTTTCTGACTATCCTCATGCGGTGATTCGTGCTGCTTGTCAGGGATGCTGTTGGTGTCGACTTGTTTGTCGCACGGTAACATTCTCTGTTGATGCTGGTGAGCTGTAGTGATCTAGGATTTAGAGTCAATCAGGCAGCCTTTTCGCTGTTATCCGTGCCTACCCGTTTATAATTCCAAGCTGAGCAGAGAGTTGTTCTGGCGCTAAAGTCGGCAATCTTCGAGTATTTGATGTAGTGGTCTGAGGAAGAAATCAGCTGCTTGAGAGGTGGCAGCTTAAATATGAACCAGGTTCACCGCTCTTGGTCACACTGCAAGGCAAAGAGGCGAGTCCGGTCAGGTTAGAGGTGACATGGTTATTGTTGGAACGAAGGTATCAGTTTGCGACGGCTGCCATGAATGTCACTTGGGCTGACAAGGCCGAATAGACAGGCCATATTGTCCTGACGGTATGCCGGAGACTCAGCAAGGCCACCCTCCGGCTCAGGAGCATTTCGCGGTCTCATGTCCGTAGAAAGGACAAAGGAGTGAACTTATTGACACAACGATGAGGGAGAACCATTGGAGCGTGTCAATGTCTGTCGCCATTTATTGCAGATTGATCAATCGGCAGCTCCCGAGAAATAAATGTCGCTATACCGTCGCATGGCTTCCTCCTTCAAAGCATCGTCGTCTATGCCGTCAAACCTAGCGGGATCCAAGGCCTTCAATTCCTTTGGTACTTTGGCGCCCGCCTGGCCGTCCGTTGCCATCATATTAGCAAGAGCTTTGGCACATCCGGCGGCGTGAGTGACCCAGACTGCAGCTGCAACGTAGAGATTCGGCAATGTGCTGACTGGACCCAACATTGGAAGGTTATCGGGCGTCACCGAGAAGAGACCGTTGAAAGCCAGGGCTTCCGTGGCATCAACACGCGGCAACGCATCTGCAGCAGTCTTGTACGGAAAGAATGAGGAGGTGGTATTTTCGGGGACGTGCTTCAATGCTTCACTCAAACACTCGTCAAAGGTCGGCGAAGGCCAGTTCCAGATGGCAGTGGAGCAGAGTGCTTCAGTGTCCACCGCTCGAGGTCGATGTGCGTAGCTGCCAATCCCAAAGTGGTCTCCATGATCGCGGAGGTAAATATGTCTCGACGGGATACGTACAAATGGGATTTTGGTGCTTGGGCGGTCAACGTGCCTTCGGCTGTGTATGTATGGATGCTCGACTGGGAAAATTGGCATTTTGCAATTAATCTTGGACCTGCCGAGCAGTGCTGAAGTCCAAATACCGGCCGCAAGGACGGCTGATGAGCAGGGAATGACATATTGGCCTGTCTGAATGCCTGTCACCCTTGAGTCTTGGATGATGAGGCCTTGCACTTCGGCTTCAGCAAAGACGACGCCATTCAATTCGGCCTGTTGGCGGAAATAAGACGTCACGCGACGGGCATCAGCTGTGCCGTCACCTGGGAAATACAGTGCTCCTGTACATTCCGTGTCCTTGATCAGGACTTTTGCCAAACCAACCGCCTCGTCCCGGGTCAAGGTTACGGCATCGATACCTTGTGACTTGGCGGTGGTATGTCGAAGGTGCAGCGCCTCGAGACTGGGCTCGTCCCATGCGACCTCGAGGCAACCACAGTTGTCAAACCCTCCTGGAATCTGTCGATAGGCTTCAACGCTTTCTTTGGCAAGAAATGTCAGGATTTGATTGTCGTTGAGTTGGCCCACATAGCCTGGCGCGTGCTCCGTGGAGCCTCGCAACGGATGGAGTGAACGGTCGAGGACAATGATTTCTTCTTGACTTTGGCCGGAAAGATAGTAGCCTAAAGCGGAACCCACTATGCCTGCACCAATGATGATAATTCTCTGGTCACTCGGCTCCGTGCTGAGCCTGTGCAATAGCTGTTCTGTCTGAGACATGGTCCTGTCGAGAACAGACCATCAAATATACCGAACGAGTAGTAGATGGATTGGCCTGTGTCTGGCTGAACCGGCGATAACAGGAAGAGCCTGGTTTCGGAGCTTTGAGTAATTCTTCCAAATACTGATTGATGGAGAGGAGCATGATGCACAATTTGAACTTGCTGACCAAGTTGTCACAGGGCGCGCACCAATGGACCAGGGTTCATGCAGACCAAGCCTATCATTCCCGGCCAAGCACACCAAGATAGAGGACAAAGCAATATGCAACAAACTGGACTGTGTTGCTCTTCTGATGGCTTAGTTTCTTCAGGTTCGCTTCAGAGTGTGCCGCTCTGAGAATGGCAATGCCTGCAGAATCCTGCTCACTGGACGGAATAAATCTTTGCAAAACGGCCATGCTCTGTTCCAGAGGTCCACCATTGAGCAATCTCAATTTATCTTCACGCATGGAATATCCACTTGACGGTCTGACTCTGCAAGGTTGTTCTCGCATCATCCTGTGCGCATGAAGTCAAACCAAGTCCTCTTTCGCCATTGAGCGATTTGTCAGTGACGGCACAAAGCGTATTTGTGAGGGTTTCTTCTTATCATTTCGTGTCGGTTGCGTCTTCCGCCAATGTAAAACCGCCTCGCTCAAATATAGCTCAAATTGTCGTAAAGATTCAGTCAAAGTTGACCCTGAAATTAGCCGTCTCCTCGTCCATGTCGTTCGGCAAGAAGAGTTTCGTCGCCCAAGCACGTAGCCATCGTGTTGCCGCCATCAGTGATGTTCATAGTTCCGTTTTACTGGTCATAGACTGTTCCCTCTTGAATTTAGCTGCCGCCAACGGGTCAAAGAAGCCTTCAAGCTCCAAGTATTCTGCGGCAAAGGCGGATGTAAGCAAGGCCCAGTCTTCTACCGTGGGGATGTCCAGGTGCTCCCCGTCGTCATTGAGGGTATGCCAGACCGAGGGGAAGCGCATGGGAATAAGGTGCAAAACTTGGACTCCTCGAGCAATGAACGGAATGTGGTCATCTTGCATGACATAACTTCTGAACACGTCCGTCTCCTTTTTGTCTTTTTCCGGTAAAAACGTCCGCGATGGACTACTCTTGAACAATCCAAGGCTTCGCAAGCGCTGCTCCATCGCCGCCAGCTTCACGTATGACCAGTGTGAAGTGTGCTGCCAGGACGGAATCGGACTGTCTTCCGGTGAGCCGAGCAAGTCGAGTAGGACAAACAGCTCTATCGAGTCCAAAAAGTTCTTGTAAATGCTTGTTGCCGGATGCATGGTACGCTCCCACTCTGCGGCCAGAGACCGTGCTCCATAAATGCTATCCGTCGCGGTCCAGCTCTGGAAAGCTTCCTCACCGTCGAGAAACAGCACCTGGATGCCCTTGTATTCCTCAAAGTCGAGGTCAACCTCGTCCGTGTGCATGCTGTCCCATTTCTTGGTCAAGGCGGCATCAATTGACTGGACAGCATGCATGATCATAGCACATGGGGCAGCGGAATCGATCGCGCCAATAAAGCCGTCCGGCTTGTATTTCGAGTCATAGTGCGCCACCAAAGTCAGCCTGCCAACGTTCCCCGATGGTGCCCATGGCGGATCCCGACTTGCGATGAAGTTCACAAAGGGGACTTCTTGATCGCCGTGAGTAGGCGTCTTTGACGTCGAGTTCTGAAATGTGACGGTCCAGGCGGGAAGCGAGCTTTGGAAGAAATTGTCAAAATGCTGGAGCACCTTTCTCGAGCCCGGCGTCCCTGGCACGCGAGGGATCAGAATAGGGGACAACAAAGGCCCAGCGTGAATATCAAAGTCGGATGGTTTTGGTCGTGGGAGACGCCGCAGCAAAGTATCGTCTGACAACGGTGCATATCCGAGCACTTGGACCAGCAGGGCTAATCCAGCTAGCCATCCCGCCGTCAGCCTGCACATGTTGTTCCAGAAGTGCCAGTAGCACTTGAAATCACGCTCATTTCTCAGACGAGCGGGCCATCGTCTCAGGTTTTTGCTGGTTGAGACAGCAAAGGTCCATCTAATCATGAACGGTCAGTCCAAAAATCTCGGCGCAGTTTCCATTTTCGAGACGCGATCCAAAACCGCGATTGGGGTCAGTTTGAAAGTGGCTGCCAGCAGGAATCTCCCGTCTGGTTGACCAGTGCTGGTCGCCTCGCAGACGGCGACACCTGATATGTCGCTGCCGCCCTTCCTGGTCTCGCAAGTACGACTGGCTTTTCAATCCTGTGCTCGGCAAAAGAACACCGCACGAAAAGGGCGGTTTAGCACATTTCAATCCGTCTTCAAGAATCCTTCCTCTCGTCGAGAGACCGACCATGTTCCGGTGCCGGGGGTCCATAAACAGCGACTGGCGATAACAAAACGACAAGACTCACATCCCTCACGGTCGAACTCGTCGGATTCCCAAGACCTCGTACCATTCCCGGAACATGAGCGTTCCCTTGAGACAGGAAGAAAGGCCGAGGTGCCATTAAGGGTTTTACCCAAGGCACAACTTACCCCAAATTTGACTCTATCGCCCAGAGAACGACTGCATATTGAGCACCTTACGCGGAGACCTCCGCCACGACCGGCGCCCAAAAGTAAATCTCCAGTCTGATGGGAAGCATTGTGACTGACGAGCGCAGTCTACAAGCAGAGACTGCTCATATATCATGCCGGGTATGGAAGAATATACTGGCTCACGATATTGCGATTCGCGGCGCTGTTGGGACTCGGCATCACCACATTCATCGTAGCCCCGGCTCACTACATGAACGGGGCATCTCCTCTTTTCGTGGGATCCAGTATGCTATTCCGAGCTGGACTTGGACGATCGACTGACGAAGTGGGCACTAGTATTTTTGGCCGGCTTCATTCCCACCGCGTTTGTGAACTGGACATCTAGGCCGATTGTCACCGAGATCTTCCTTCATTTACCACAGTATGCTCGAATGTCTGCAAAGACGGCCATGGAATACGCGAGGAACCTTCCGGCCGACGCCAGACTGGACTTGAGATTCCTCCGGGCGACCACCCTTCCGGATGAGGTGTCCGTCCGACTGGTCGACACGCGGCCCGCGAAAAGCATCTGGAGGCCCGTCACATTTGAATGGGTCGGCCATTGGGTGGAGCGTGGCAGTGTTCTTCGGCCCAATCCCACGCAGTTCTTCGTCCGGCCAGAGTCTGCCAAAGGCAGAGCGGCAAAGGACACGATACCGGGCTTGTGGAGCAATGTGTACAGAAGACTCGCGGGTGTAGAAAGTGATGCCGTGACCAAGTGGCGACGTTAGGCATCGGTCAGAATGAACGCCTCCTTGAGCCACAACTTGGCCCTCTGGATCCATACCTTCCTCAACCCATCAGTGGTTTCTGGTATGCCGGCTGTGTTCAGGCACACTCTCTATTGTGTTCTTTCCACAATCCCCCGTGTTTACCTCTGCCTCGAGGCTTCAAAATTCTACCTTGCATATTTTCCATTAGACTACTTAGCAGTCAACCCTCCTTTTTTGGATCTGACCCGTGGACTGAACGCAATCCAAGGCTTAGTGTCCTCTCGTTCATCATGAGTGATGCTCCAGCGGCGAAGTCGGGTGTCGCGCCACTGACTGCTCGCGAGCAAGAGGTGATCGTTAACGTGTTGCATTCTCTAAAGGACAGGGAGATTCAAGTAAGCCAGCCCTAGACCATTATCTCCAGAGAAACAACCAGTCCACCGTTTTATCTTCACCGCCTTGACTGACAACGATTTGAGATCGACTACGACCAACTTGCAAAAAAGCTCGGCCTCAAAGGCAGAAACTCAGCAGCAGCGGTCTGGTCTTCTGTGAAGAAGAAGCTCTTCGCCGGGAGCACAACGACAGCTGCCGATGATGGCGGCAATGCCGGCAGGGCACCGAGAACACCGAGGACTCCTCGAGTAACGAACCAGCTGAACACACCGAAAGCACCCAAGTCGGCCAAGAAGGCTGCAAAGTCGTCAGCTCCGGTGAAGCCCTGGGAGAGGGAAGTGGGTAAGAGCGAGACGGAAAAAAATGTTGAGGGAACGGAGAAGGACAACGATGGTGACTCGCCTATGGGAGGAAAAGACACAGATGAGAAAGCAGCATCACCGTTCACACTGACTCCTGAGGGGAAAGATCAGGGTGACGAACCAGGTCCTCCAGTCAATCGCAACGGGTGCGGCGCCTCTACGCCAGCAGACTCCACCGAGAAGCCTGGGCCACGTCCAAGAGAGCGGAGCAAAGCTCCCTCGCCAAAAACCCCCAGCCCGTCTTCCAACGAGACGCCTGCTCCTACCAATCCCCCAGCGACTCCTACAACGATTCCCAGGAAGAAGCGCGGCCGCAAGAGCAAAGCAGAGAAAGAGGCGGAAGCAACAGCGGAGGCGACAGCAACCAGCCCGCCAGCAGAGGTCGCAGACGACGAAGGCGAAAACGAAAAGCCAGCTAAGAAGCCTCGTGCGACACCCGTCAAGAAGCAGCAGAAAGGCGAAATCAATGGTAGTGCCAAGAATGAAGAAGTCGCGGAATCCCAGGGTAAGAAACCATCTGTGACGCGCAAGTCGAATGCGAAAGCAGACAAGGATTCCAAAGGTGAGCAGGACGCTGCGGAGTTGAAAGCCAGGAGAGAAAAGGAGGCGGCTGAGGCGAATGAGGTATTGATGGGCAAGAAGATCGGCGCGGTCACGAAGAGCCAAACATCTCCTGCTCCTGAGGACAAGACGAGGTGAGTTTGTACCATTCCATCTCTGCCGTCTCTCGTTGTGTTTCATGATGGTTGTTGTAGCTCATTCTAATCAAGTGCTCGCCTACAGTGAAGTGGGCGTTGAGATCCCTAAATGGGGTTCCGGCACCATGAATGAAGAGGAGCAGACGGACCCTGCCACTTGGTGCGCCAAGTCAATTGACGACGATGACAACGATCATAACCACTCAGACGTGAACGGCTCGAAGATCAGCGAGAAAATCGATGATGATACCATCATTGTTGTGTCGTAAGGGTAGACAAACGGCAGGGTGCTGCAGGAGGTGAACAAGCACTATCACTGCCGAGGAAGTTGGAGTTGGATCAGCGGCTCGCTCAAGAGACGAATGATGAGATGGGATTGGCGATTTTGCTCCTATTTCCATTTGGACTCTGGCAGTCACCTACCATGAGCTGGGAGCCCGGGCCCGGTCGAGTGATTCAGGACGAGGATCAGGACACGAACAGAAGGGGAGCTTGCTCTTGTCCATAGCTTGATAGTGAGTCTGCAGCGGGCATCGTGCCATTTTGAATGTCACACCTTGCAGTGGATCTTTCTCTATATCGGCTGTTTCTTCCCGCCAATCGCCTTTGGACCACCCAGGTCAGCCCATTGCTCAAGCAGTTGAATACCGTCTGAAGAGGGAACTGTAAAAGACAAGCAGCAGGAAGATATACATGTAGCCTACATCCGGGGCTGTAGCGAGGTGCAGGATGTGAAAATAAAAAGCATCCCGTTCGATTTCCTTCTATTTGTACACACCATTCCTCCACTCCGGTCTCCTCTAGATAAATAAGTGTCTGAAACTGAAATCCCTTTCAAAGACAAGTCAAACGTGCAAGCACGGTGAAACTCCTTCGGCCATTATCTGTACAGTAACACTCGAAATCAAATTAAACCTTTGGCCTCTTGAGAAATTCCAACAGCAGCAGATCAGGTGCCCGTCACAGCGCATCGATGCACCTAATCAGCGCTTCCACACCTCGATCGTCCATCTCTTCCACCTTCTGGCCGGCTTCATCCCCCCCTTTCAAAATCCAGGCGACATCACTCAACACACCTAGAGCAACTTCCTTTTCGCTCGCGTCGGTGGCGCCCTTGAGTTTCTGACTGATCTTCGATGTATGCTCCCATTGTTGCGCGGCGTGCTCTGCCCGGTCGACGACGGCCTTGCTGATTCCACACATGCTGGCGCAGTGCATCCCGAAGCTGCCTTCCGCCACGCCGTCCTCGAGTTTGTACAAGAAGGTGATCCGCCGTTCTTCGTCGTCGACCAGGATCTTCATGCGCTTCGACGCCACTTCGGGATGGGCTTTGAACTCGGCCCCGAGTGAATGATAGTGAGTCGCGAAGAAGCCCAGGCAACCAATGTGGCTGGCAAGGTGGTGCAGCACGGCCTGGGCGACGGCAACCCCGTCGTGGCTGGACGTGCCTCGCCCGAGCTCGTCCAGGATGACCAAGGATCGCGAGGTTGCCTCGGTCAGAATCTTCTTGGTCTCGGCGAGCTCGACGAAGAAGGTGGATTGGGCGGCAAAGATGTGGTCCTGCGCTCCCAGGCGGGACATGATGCGATCAAACGGAGTCAAACGTGCTGACTGACACGGCAGGTAGCATCCAATCTGCGCCATGATGACCGCAATACAGGTCATGCGCAACACAGTCGACTTGCCCGCGGCATTGGCACCGGTCAACAAGGTAATGTTGGACTGGAAGCCTCCCAGGACGACGTCGTTGGGAATAAAGTCGTCCACATTGTTGAGCAGGCAAGGATGACGCAGTTCAACGAGATCCAACACCGACCTGTCATCGTCGACAAACTCTGGTCGGCAGCAAGGCTGGCCTAAGCTGGTGCTGGCCTTGGCCAGGGAAATCAAGCAGTCCAGCTGGGCGATAATCTTGACCGCTGCCAGCCAGATCTCATAGTTCTCATCGAATCGTGCATAGAATCGGCCGGCCACTTCCTTCACGATCTGTGAATGCGTTTCTTGCGCCTCTTGCAGCTTGCGCACCAGCGATCGGAGTTCGGGAAAGTAATACCGCTTGACTTGTTTGGTGGCAGACATCTGATCCCAATTCTTGGGGACTTTGGCGGCTTTGACCGGCACCTCCAGCTGCATGATCTCCTTGCCATTGTCCCGGTAGCAGATGGCATTGGAGCCGAGTTCTTTCCGCCACTTGCGAAGGAGCACATTGAATTCCTCCTTGATCGCTTCAATCGAGTCCTGGGAATGGTCAAAGTCCTCTTCGATGCCTCTCTCGGGGACCAAGAGGCCGGCTTCCTTGGCCTTGGTGCGATCAAACGCACTCATCCAGTACTTCAATCTCGACTCTAGATCTGGCATGGCCGTAATCAGTTGCCCGATGACGCCTTCTTCGTCCGGCGCGTTCCCGGACCCATCTTTGAGCAGAGACATGGTGTGGTCGATCTGCTCAAAGCCCTCGAGGACCCTGACAAAATCTTGAACCTTGCAGGTGCCGGCGTGGACGCGCGAAATCAAACGCTCCAAATCTGGCATTTTGGACATTTGCGACGTAAAGCGATCCCGGATCTTGGTGTCGGCATTGAGTGAGTCCACCGCGTCGAGCCGTGCGTTGATCTTCTTGGTGTCCATCAACGGATGGCAGACCCACTGCTTGAACATGCGCTTGCCAAAGGGGGTGATGCAGCGGTTCAAAAGCTGAAAAAGAGTTCCCTCGCTGCCGCCGTCGAAAGAGTTTGCAAACACCTCGAGATTGATCAAGGTCTGCCCATCCAGGACCAGACTGGTCGCCTTGCGGATAGGGTCATACCAGGTAAAGTTGCCCAACGTGACCAGGTCGCGCTCAATCTTGAGCGTCCGGAGGTATTGGATGAGCGCGCCCAAAGCAGACAGGAGGAGCTCCTGATCCTTGGCCTCCTCGAGAACGGTCGGCCAGTCGGTGGGAAAGTAGTCGTTCGCGTCGATCTCCTTGACGGTGATATGGCCCTCCCAGAACTCTTTGCCGGGCTTGAGATAGTTCCAGAGGGTGGTGGGCCCCGTGTTGTTTTTGAGAATGCGGAGCGTCTTCACCGTCACTCCGCCCTTTTCCAGGAGGATCTCCTGTGGGCGGGTTTGCGCGACAAAGGTCTCAAATTTGGTCAAGTCGGCATCGTCCACAAATTGAGAAATATGAAATTGTCCCGTCGCAGTGTCCACAAAGGCCACCCCGAAGGCGGGTAGGTCGTCAATTTCCGACTCCTTGACGGCGACACAGTATGTCGACATGTCGTCCTGCAGCATCGTTCCGTCGACCAGGGTCCCCGCCGTCAGCACGCAGGCCAGCTCTCTCTTGATCACTTTGTCGTCTTTGCTCTTCTTTTGGGGCCCGCCCTTGGACTTTTCATCCCTCTCCCGCATGTCTTTTCCGAGAGCGGTTTCTTGCTGATCGACTCGGGCAATCTTGAACCCTTTGGCCACAAATTGGTTCGCCCACATTTCCAGGCTCGACTCGGGAACACCCACCATACGCATGTTGACGCGGTCAGTCAGCTTCAAGTCGAACAGTTGGTGGCCCACGGTCGCGTCGTTCTCGTAAAGCTCATAAAATTTGCCCTTTTTGAAAAACACAATGGTGTCCCAGAACTTTTGCTTGATCTCCCAATACTGCTTTTCGAAGGGTGAGAACTTGGCCCACGCCATCGGGGGAATGTACAGCGTCCGCGGGTCATAGTCAGGATGGCCAGGCGGATTGCGGTCCATGTCCCGGATATTTTCCAGCCAAGCATGCCTTGCTTCCGGTTCCGTCATGTGGGCCTTTGGTTTCCTCTCCGACGTTGCTCCAGGTCGTTTCGAGGGAAGATTCGAGGAGCGAGGCTGGAGAGGCTGGGGGTGGTCCGGATCGTAAGTCCATTGTCGGGCCGTCGACGATTCGGGCAGTGCGTCGAGATCGAGAACGTCTTCATCTGCCGACGGAGTGCCATGAGACGGGCTGTTCCGCGCGGCCGTGTGGCTGGCAGGAGAAGACTTCTTCCTCTTCTTCCCGGGTCGAGGACGGCCTTCCTCGTCGGAGTCGTCTGGGACGATAAAATCGTCCATGTCTGAAAGAGACGTCAGCACGGTCTCCATGGACGAGGGCAGCCGAGGACTTGCCGTCGTCTTGCTCTTCGACGTTCTCCTGTTCATAAATGTCCTCGTCGTCACTTTCAGACACTCTCCTTCTCTTGCTCGGTGGTGCACGAGCAGCCCGCGCGGGGTTCAATACATCGTCGTCGTCAGTACCCTCACTGTCCGACTCCATGTAATTGATGGGCTTCGTCTTGGCCTAACACTCTGGTCAGTCTTCTCGTCGAAGCCAGGACGATTCAACCGCGTACCCGGCGTGAGGGTGTTCCAAACACCGTCAGCTCGTCGGTGCCATTGGCCTGGCCTTCGTCAGCAGAAACTGGCGAAGGCAGGCCTTTGGTCAGGTCAGGACTGGCCTTTGCATGGCCACCGTCCAACTCGGGTTCGGGTGCATCGCTGCTCGGGGCCGGGGTCAACTGAGAGCTGGACGGCCCAGCAGACAGTTTGGCACGTAGTCCGGAGTCGGCTGTCTTGGTAGACGGCCCTCGTTGCGGCAACGTGGCTGGAGAACCACTGCTGGGTGTTCTCGAGAAGAAGCCGTGGAGAGTCCTCTGGCCTCCGGACCCAGGTTTCTTGGGAGCAGGCGTGGCCACAGGAGCTGTGGACCCCTTCTTCGCCATGATCTCAGGCAAAGCTCACTCAGACATGGAATGTACCAGTGAATGTGAGTGAAGAGGAGACAACTCCCCCAAATATCGCCGCGCGACCACGGACGTGATGTGCTCCACTCACTAGCGTGTCTCTGGACGCGTTGAGGGACGGGGGTCCTGGCGCCTCTACCTGGCCAGAGGACATCGGGTTAAATAGCACGGTTATGGTCAGGACGACGGATGGCATGGGCACGCCAATTCAGATCATGGAGATGTAAAAGTTTCAATTTTGGGGTCGCACAAGTAATGATACAGCGCCCTCAGACGGGAATCCGAGCTGGCTTTTGTTTTGGTGACTCCGTTCCGCCAGACTCTTCCTCGTCCACCTTCCAGCCTGGACAGGACAATCCGGTCTCCTCATACTTGTCGTCCGGAACGATGCTGATGATCTTGATCTTCCACTTGCCCACTCTGAGAATGAGCAGTTCCTCGTCGATCACGTACTTTGAGAGGGACTCCCACTTCGAATCCCTCGCGGGGGTATAGCTGACCGCATCATCCATGCCGCCCTTCGCGTCCGATCTCGCGCCGATGTAGACCCCGCCGTTGTTGACGAGGCGCTGTCCTTCGCTCCGGGACGCCACCAATCCCGCCGACCAGAGGATCCGGCTCAGTGGTTGACCAATGACCAACGACCGAGGTAAGCTGATCCGCATTGACGACTGGTCTTCCATTCTGAATGGTTGAGCATGTTTGTTCAATGACGGATGCAGATCCTCCGGCTTTCCCGTCTTTGGATCCATCTTTGGTCGTTGGGCGGCCGCTTTGAGCTCACGGAGACTCAGGTTCTTGCGGTGAAATTGTCGATGTTGCGCCTCTGCCTCCTCCGCGGCCGCGAGTCCATGGGCGAGCTCGACAAATTCCTTGGCCAGCTTATGTTGCGCGATGCGTCCAGACTCGTCCAGTCGGTGTTCGGCCATGATGTTTTGAATTTCTGACAACGGTAGGAATGTGAAAAGTTTCAGATACTTTTCCACATCGGCATCCGCCGAGCGGAGAAAGAACTACCAGACTTAGTCCGGTCCCGGCCACAATGGACAAGACTCACCTGATACAAGTCGTATGAGCTGGTCATTTCCGGGTCCAACCATACCGCATTGCCCGCGCTTTTGCCAAACTTTTCTCCCGAAGCAGTGGTGAGCAGAGGGACGGTGAAACCGAGAGGGTCGTTCGTCACGCTGATGGCCATGTGCTGTTCGATCTCGGCGCCCTGTTGCAGTTGATGCTGTACTGCTGGATCGAATTTGACCATGGCTTTGACCGCCTCCGCGCCAGCCAGGATGTTTCCAAATTGATCGGCACCTCCGACTTGTACCTGCACGCCTTTCTTGTACAGCTCATACCAATCCCAGGCCTGGATCAGTGGGTAGCTAAATTCAGCAAAAGACATCCCATCACCCTTTTCCATTCGATTTTTCACCCTGCCGGCGACGTCAACCTCTCGTCGTCTGGAAGTGGAAAGCTCACGCGTACGTGTCTCTGCCCAGCATGGGACCAATGCGGACTCGCCGACCACATAACCGCATAAAATCCCACACCGTCGTCTTGGTCCACCATGCCGTGTTATTGACCAGCGCTCTTTTCCACGCCCATTCTTTCATGTAACCGCGCCTTTCCGCGTACTTTTCGAGTGTCACTCCAAACTTTTTCAGCTGCATGTGCATCGACGCCACATTGGCCTTCTGCGTCGACGTGCCTTGGCCCTCGCGCTCGGTGAGTCGGCCAGTGGGATCGCCAATCGTCGCGGTGAACCCTCCGAGCTACCAGATGTTAATATGGAGTCGTCAACGACACGGCCCGAACGTCGCACCACGAAATGCACCCCGTACCCGTGCACGTACAGCCAGCCAAGTGCCATAAACGGAACCATGTGTCCGACGTGCATAGAGGGCGCGGTCGGATCGATGCCAGCGTAGATGCCTACTCGGCGGTGAATCAGAAGTTTGTTCAGGTCTTCTCTCGTCCTGTTCCTCTCAGCGCCGTGATTCTGCCAATGGTTCGCGCCACATACCCGACGATTTGATTGACATAGCCACGTTCATCCAGGAAATCCAGGATACTCTTCTTTGTTCCTTTTTGAATTTCCTCTGCTCGCTGCGCCCATTCTGCTTCTGCCGTTTGGATCTTTCGAATGTGATTTCGGCTGATCCATCTTCGTTGGTCCCCGTGGTCGGACTTTGAAGCGATTCTCGTGGAGGATATGAGTGCTCGGCAGCTGTGGCAGATATAAGACGGTCTGCGCGCCAGCCGCAGGCGCGGAGTGCTCGACATGGGCGTTTTCACTATTCACAATGTTGGCACAGGATCTGCAGGTCGGGAAAAGTCCAAGTAGCTTCGGCACGTCGGAGGAATAAAGGACCGACCACAAACTTTCTACAGCGGGTCTCGCGACCCCTCCTGAGCGACATGGACTGATTCGTTGAGCAAAGTATGGATAATGATCTATTTGTGCCAATCGTCTCTTCTCACCCAACCAGCTCTACGTCTTGAAATGGAGCGGGCGGACATTCAGAGGGCAGCCTTCCACGGACCAAGACAGCACTGCAATGTCGTCTGTCTACATGCTTGTTTTCGCGGGCTTCAAAGAATCCAAAGGAGAATTCCGCGGGAAACCGGATCGCCGACCTTTCTCTCAGACCGGATGTTCCAGCGTGACCGATATGGCGTTGACCGTTGTCGCTAAATCACACATGAGATATAATTACACTGAGATTCAACACAGACATGGTAATGGAGAAATGTCCGAGGACTGCTGTTGCCCGCGAGATTAATGACCCGAGTTTTACAGACGGGACCTTGAAAACCAAGGATCTCCCGAAGAGACGGGAAGTTGTGATCTCAAGAGCCACCACCAGGCGGTGGAAATTGGATAGCCAGGATTATCGATTGAAGGTAAGGTGAATGTATAGTTGATCTACGATAAGGACCGCGACTTCCTGTCAAGGTTGTCTGGAGTAGAGAATTAAAAGACGGCTATCGTGCAATGGAAACCCCCCCCCCCTTTTTTCCCCTCCTTCTCCCCCTCCTCCCCCAGCTGCTGATGACGAGAAAGGCCAAACGGCAGTGTCAAAGACGACTGGGATTGGCCCCCATTTCCGGACTGTCCATTACAGGACAGCGCCCCATCTGGGAGCGTTGATGATGATACCCATTATGCACCCCGAAATGATACCGGTGACAGGCAACGTAATCATCCAGCCAAAGTAGATCCACGCAACCATGCGCCAGTTGATAGTTCTCCAGGTTCCGGAGCACAGGCCGACGCCGACCGTAGCGCCAGAGATGCACTGCGTAGTGGAGACGGGAATCTCTGTTGTATATGGTTAGCAGCCGCTCTCCTGATGTCATCGGGGTGAAGGTGGCGGAGGGTGGAGAGTGATGCGGGAAGAACGTGGGAAAGACGCACTCAGTCTAGTCGCCATGATGACCGTGATGGCAGAGCCCAATTCCATGGAGAAGCCTCGAGAGGGAGAATGGAGCGTGATTCGGTTTCCGAGATTGCGCATGATGTTGTAACCATAGGTCCAGAGACCAATGATTATAGCTCCACCTCCAAAAGCCCTGACACCTGTTAGAGCGCTGAAGAGAGGCGGTCAATCACCCAAGGCTTACAAAATCCAGTAAGGAACAGGGCTGCTCGAACTCAGGTTACTGGTAGACCAGATGTAATAGATGGTGGCGTAAGGACCGATGGCGCTAGACACAGGTTAGTCACATCACTTCACTGCTGGTCGGACGTCAAGACGTACTTGGACACATCATTGGCCCCGTGTGAAAATGAAGCCGTGGCCGCCGTCAAGATCTGCAAGAAGGAATACATATATTCAGCCTTGTTGTCGTAGTGCTTCGCATGTGCGTGCATGAGCTCGAGGTCGCCAGACAAGATATTCCGTTTCTTCTGCAGGCTGACAATATCCTTCTCGACGCCATGGAAGAAGACACGCTTGAAGTACCAGAAGAGAACGGCCGGGTGGAAATTGCTTCCTTCTGGTCGGGGGCCAACGATCGGCGTATGGTCAGGCGCGGGAGAGGGGGTGACGGCGCCATCGGTGGGGGAATTAACTGCGCCGTCGGATGAGGCGGTCGCCGTTTCTTTACTCAGCTCACCGTTGTTCTCAAGGTCCTCGGGCTTGGGTTTGTGCTCGAGCCCGGCGCGCTGTGCTTGTAATTGTTCCATCGTCATATGGCCACGGTAGTAGTCTTGCACGGTCACATATCCTTCCGGCAGAGGCGGGGCTTCGCCTCGGCGCAAGAGAAGAGGGCCTTGGAAGATGTGCCACCATCTCAGCTGCCAATCATCGCGGATCAGGAGTCGATAGAGCCATGGGAGGAAAAAGACGGTGACGATCAGAGAAACGCCGGCCCCGACACCGAAGATGACCCCGACCGTTTCGCCATCGGTCAGCTTGATTCTGGAGGCACCACCCTTCCAGACGATAAGCACTGTTGAGGAAGTTAGCCAGTCGACCCAGTCGGCTCTCGACTCCGCCGGACTCACTGGTGAGAAGAGCAGAGGTGATTCCAAAATAGATGGGAACGGTGATCAAAGCCTTCTTGACCGGGTGTTGGCGATACATGACCCCATACTTGGTGATGAGGAAGACGATGGAACCAAACGCGCCAGCGAGGAGAGGGGCGAATACCCAGGCCAGGAACACCTGGACCACGCCCGAGTTGATGCTCCCTCCCCACCAGTGGATGCCGTCCGCGCCGACGGCCGCAATTCCCATCCCGATGACACCACCGATGATTGAGTGCGTTGTCGACACTGGCATACCCAACCGGGTCGCGACGGTGAGGTAGGTGGAGGATGCAACCACCGCACACGCCATACCCAGCATCAAAAGAGCTGGGTTATCCTCGAAAAGCTTGACATCAATAATCTTGGTTCGAATGGTCTCGGCCACACGGGCACCAACGCCGATGCTGTGAAGTAATATCAGTGTCGTCCTGAGAGCTTGTTGGATGCCCGTACCTGCCACTGAATTCCATGACCGAGGCAATCAACATGGCTTGAAGATAGGTCAACGAGCGGGACGAAACCGACGTCGCGAAGGAATTGGCAACATCGTTGGCCCCGATATTCCACGCATCGAGGAAGGCAAAGATGGTGCCAATGGCAAAGATGTAGTCAAATTGGTGGAGATACATTTTGATACGGAAAGTTCGTGCCCGGATGATGAGGCAAAGGCCAGAGTGACAGTTTCTCTCATCTCGGCCGGCATGAGGACCCTCCCCAGTCTATATATACCCTGATCCTGCCACTTCTTGGAACCCGCCGTTGCTCTCACCACCATGACTAGATGCAAATGGCGTCAAATGATCAGAAATGCTAGGGTAGGCGGGTTACAGCGAGAGAGATCTCGGATCCATAGGAGAAACTTCCTGGCCACCCGTCGTGGCAGGGAACCACCGTCGACACTGCCAAGTCTGATAAGTGAGCTGGGCACGGCGGCACGACTGTCAAAGTCATCTTGGCCGTAGGAACAGAAGTCGACTTGAGCCAACAGGTGAGGAGCCCCGAATTAAATGGTGCTTGGCTCTGAGTCTAGGCACTGCCTTCTGGAAAGACAGACGCCCCTCTGTGAGCGGGATTCCACTGCCAAGTCCGCCAGGAGGAGAGGCGACATTTATAGGATAGCCAATCAAAGATTGGCACTGGAAAACGTGGGCTTCCAGAAGTCAGAGCGCCTTCTTCAACAGGGGGAGTACACCATGGACCTTGGCGAGGACTTGGAGATGCACTAGTCGAGATCGGCCCCGTTCGCGTAGTAGTAATACTACCTTGCTGCATTCTGTCATCAATCTTTCCCATGCATGACTCCGCCAGGAGAGCTAGGGCTCCGAAATGAATACGAATAAAGTGAATATCCACGAATCATTTCGAATATGAATACTGGCCATATTCATTCCTGTCAAGCTTGACGAATGATGTTGAACTGTGGACGCAGGTCACGTGACCGATTGGGCTGGACCGTTCAGCAACCTGGAAATCCCCCTTCTTCTTCATTTACAGCTACTATCTAGCTCTTTTATCTGGACTACCAAATTCAATCTCTTTCTGCCATGCCCTCCTGCTGTGATCTAGCAGGAATTAGCCACCTGCTTATAGGCAGCAGTAGGCAGCAGTAATACAGTGGACAGTCACGTGACTTGGATATGGCAAATGTTAGTTTGCCCCCGCCCTCCGGGTAATGCTAATTAGCGACCCTGGGGGCTTAGTTAGCGACCCCCCAAGACTCTTGGCAGTCACGTGACTGATAATGCCTCTGCTCTGAGATGAACAATTGTTCATGACTCCATCTGTCGGGAGTC
>Ga0255336_100987_pt1 | contig 27390 bp, 28 predicted proteins | sample MeOH1_35cm_T3_17_FD_189102 | JGI IMG/M metagenome (GOLD analysis project Ga0255336, IMG submission 189102) | Sandy soil microbial communities from University of British Columbia, Vancouver, Canada - MeOH1_35cm_T3_179 | ecosystem: Engineered > Artificial ecosystem > Sand microcosm > Unclassified ...
GAGGGCGTCTTTCTCGCGCACGAGGTCGTGCAAGAGGTGATTGAGGTTAAGCAGGCCGTTTTCGAGCAGCTGGATCAGCTTTGTCCGGATCGCGTGATCCTCGGCACCAATACCTCGTCACTTCTGCTGTCGCAGGTGGCCGCGCGGGTGAATAAGCGCGAGCGCGTTCTGGGCATCCACTATGTCACGCCCGCGCATATCGTGCGTGTCGTCGAACTGATCCATGCGGATTTCACACCCGATCATCTGGTGGATTGGGGGCGCCGATTCCTTGCGACGATCGACCATGTCGGCGTCGCTTGCGCCGAGAGGCCGGGTTTCCTCGTCAACCGGATTCAGTTCGCGATGCTGTCGGAGATCTACAGGCTGGTCGATGAGGGCCTGGCCAGCCGCGAGGATATCGACAGTGCCGTACGGCTCAGCCTCGGCCCGCGCCTCGCCCTTTGGGGGCCGCTTCTGACCGAGGATCTCGTCGTCTCGAAAGCGACGGCTCTTGCCGTCACGGACTCGCTCTATCAGCAGACAGGCGACGAGAACTTCAAGGGACGCGACGCGCTCAGGCGGCTGGTCGCGGAGGGGCGCCAGGGGGCGCTAACGGGGCAGGGCTGGTACACGTTCCGCAATGACTATGGCCGCGTCGTGGAAGAGCGCGATGCGCAACTGTCGAAGCTCCTCGACTGGCTGCGCGCGCTCGATCCGGTCAGGAGAATGAACGTAGGCTAGACAGCGGGGCTGATGCTTTCGACCGATCGCATTGGAAACTCAGTTTTCAGGGTCGGGTGCCAGCGCTCGATCTTACCCTGTGTCTGGGGGTGTCGCGGGTGCGCCACGGACATAACCATGCGCTCGTCGGCAAGCCAGTCGGCCAGTTCTCCAGAGATGTAGCTGCTGCTTTTGTCGCTGAGCAGTAGGGCCGGTGGGCAACAGTCGCCCGGTGGCAACCCGAGGCGAACAGGGTATCGTGCAGCGTAGCTGTCAGATTCGACGCTTTCATCGTCGTGCGGAACCGCCAGGCGATGACATAGCGGCTGTCGTCGCCGAGGATCGTCGAGAAGTAGAATCAGCCCCAGCGAATGACCTTCAGGTAGGTGAAGTCTGCCTGCCAGAACTGGTTCGGCTTGGTGGTCTGCTCGTGGAACTCGCCGTAGTGCCCGGGGATGGCGACGTTTTTTCCATCATTTCACTAGATCGCACAAAGCGCTGAGTGGAGATCCGCAAATTTTGCGTTGGCGAGATTTTCATATCCTTGCAATATCCGGGTCCGGTCGCCGGCTTCATTGAACGAACTTCCGAGACGCAATATGAATCTCAAAGATCCTGCATCAACCTGACCATCTAGCTCGTGGTCACTAATCCGGCAAAGGAGGAGCCAACATGTTACCTGCAGCCGAGGAATTCATCAGCGAAGTGCGTGAGATCTATTCCAAATACGAGTCCATGGAGGATCGTTTCCAGAACATTCGCCCGCATCTCGAAAAGTTGCTTCAGGACGAGGAACTGCGCGAAGCGTCGAAAGCTTGGCCGTTCAGAAACGAACCCGAGCGCGGATACATCGAGAACCTTTTGTTCTACGAAGATCCCGAACACGGATTTGTTCTCAACTCGCTTCTGAAAAAGCCCGGCGAAAGCACGCCAGTCCACGACCATGGCCACGTGTGGACTATGTACGGGGTTCTGAGCGGCAAAGAGCGCGTCATCCGCTATGAACGCACCGACGACGGCAAGAGCGAGGAGCAGGCCGAACTGAAAAAGATCGGTGAGCACGATGTCGAACCAGGCTACATCGATTTGGTGCGCCCCTATGAAATCCATGTCGAGCATACCGGAGACAAGCCCGTCGTCGGAATTATCTTCCGGGATCACCGGGTAGGCAGTTTCCTACAAAACTACTACGATGCGGATTCGGGCAAGATCAGGAAGACCAAAGGGCCTGTGCAAATTCCCTGCGATCTCGAGCTGTAACTAGGTGTTTGGTTCCGGCATTTGATCGCTCGGATCTAGGGCAAAGCGATCGGGTTGTTTCGTCCAGGTTTTGCAGATGTACTCGTGTCCGGCGTCAACGCCCATGAGACAGATGGGGTTGAGTAACGGAGGGTCTGTGTCTCATCGTAGCGACGCAGGAGTGAAGATGAGACACAAACCCTCTAGCCCGAATAGCCCGTCCGAGAAGGTCGTCAAGGACATCCACCGGGCCACGCGGAAGCACTATTTCGCTGAAGAGAAGATCCGGATCGTACTGGATGGCTTGCGCGGGGATCCGGCATTGCCGAGCTGTTCGGCCGCGAGGGAATTGCCGAAAATCTGTATACAGTTGGTCGAAGGAATTCCTCGAGGCTGGCAAGCGGCGTCTGGCCGGCGACACCGAGCGGGCCGCCACCAGCCCGGAGGTCAAGGAGCTGCTCCGGGAGGCACGAGAGCTAAAGGAAGTCGTCGCCGAGCAGGTGCTGGAACTGCGGTTGCTGAAAAAAAGCATGATCGCGGATGGGGGCGACGGCGAATGAGATACCCCGCATCGGAAAAGCTTGAGATCATCCGCCTGGTGGAGCAATCGACCCTGGAGGTGCGGCCTACACTGGAGAAGCTCGGTATCCCCCGCGCCACCTTTTATCGCTGGTATGACCGGTATCAGCGGGGCGGGCCCGAAGTGCTGGAGGATCGCTCACCTCGGCCGGATCGGATCTGGAACCGCATTCCCGACGATGTTCGGTTTCAGATTGTCGATCTCACTTTGGCCGTACCGGAACTGTCGCCGCGGGAAGCGGCCAGCAGCTTCACCGACCAAACCACGGCGCCCAATCACCTCTGGCAGACCGACTTCACCTATCTGAAGGTCATCGGCTGGGGCTGGTTCTACCTCTCCACGATGCTCGACGATTATTCGCGCTATATCATCGCCTGGAAACTCTGCACCACCATGAAGGCCGAGGATGTCACCGACACCCTGAACCTGGCGCTGCAGGGTCAGGGGCTGCCGAGATACCGTCAATCACAGGCCGCGCCTGCTGTCCGACAATGGGTCGAGCTACATCTCCGCTGACCTGGACGACTGGCTCGATGATCAGGGGATGAAGCATGTCCGTGGTGCTCCTTATCGTCCACAAACCCAGGGCAAGATCGAGCGCTGGCATCAGACCCTGAAAAACCGCATCCTGCTGGAGAACTATTATCTACCGGGTGCCCTCGAAGCCCAGATCGCCAGCTTTGTCGACGACTATAACCATCAGCGCTATCATGAGAGTATCAACAACCTCACCCCAGCCGATGTCTACTTCGGCCTTGGCCAGACCATCTTGAAGAAGCGAGAAAGGATCGGACGCGACACCATCCAGCTACGCCGCTTGCAATACCAAAACGCCGTCGCTTAAACTCAATAACCGGGTGAGCCAAAGCCTCCTTTAAATCATGGCCTCGCGTGCCTCAAATACTCTGATGACGGACAGTCGCGCATTGCCGGCACGAACTAACATATACGCCTCGCGGATTCGGCAAGCTTGCCGTCACTTCGATCTTTCGTTTCTTTCGGTTGCTGGCCCAATGCATCAAAGGCTGAAGGCTTCCGTGGTGGCCGGATGGAACAGTTCCTCGACCTTGACGTGGCGAGGCGAAAGACCCTGCAGATAGTGGTAGCGCAGGAAGGTCTCCAGCACTTTAACGTTCGGCTGTAGACCGTAGGGCCAGATGTCTGCCCCCATCAGCGCCCGCGCGCGTCGGAGATTGTCCTCGACGAATGGCATGGTGACCTTAGTCGCCGACGTGTCGGCGAGCGCTTCCTCCGCCATCCGCTTCGATTGGTTGAAGGCCTTGAGAAGCGCGCCCGGCAGCCAAGGGTGGGCGTCCGCTAGTGAGCGGCGCAGCCCTAGTACATGCATTATTGGGAATATCTTCGTGCGTCCGTAGTAGGCTTCCGCCTCGGCGACGGTATCGGCGAAAAGCCGGCCGATAAGTGGATTGCCCTCATCAAAGCATCGTGGCGCGCGCGGGCCAACGAAGCCGTCAATATCGCCGCGCGTCAGCATCGCGTTCAGCGTGTCGCCCTCGGGGGCATCCACGAGATTGATGTCTGGCGGCAGCGTGACCTTGATCTTTTCCGGCCTGCCGGGTGTATCCATACCACCGCGCACCCAGGTGATCTCGGAGGGCTTGACGCCGTATTCGTCCTCAACGATGCCGCGGAACCAGACATTCGCTGAGAGCTGGTATTCGGCGATGCCGATGCGCCGTCCTCTGAGGTCGGTCGGTCGGTCGAGCCCACGGTCCTTGCGGACATAGATTGAGGTGTGGCGGAAGGCACGCGACAGGAAGACCGGGATCGCAACGTAGTGGGGCTCGCCGCGTGCCACTGAGATCGAATAGGATGATAGCGACAGTTCGCTGATATCGAATGCCATGTGACGGAAGGCGCGGAAGAACATTTCCTCCGGCGACAGTAACATACAGATCGGATCAACGCCGTCGATTTTCACACGGCCGTCGACTAGCGGGCGGGTGCGGTCGTAGTCGCCCATGGCGAGCGACAGAACGAGATTGCTCATGGATTTCCCTTTAAGTCTATCTGGTATTGCAAACGGACAGACGCGCCGGTCTCGGCGGACTTCAGAATGGCATGGCAGACCTCGAGGCTGGCGAGCCCCCAGGCGCCGGTTTGGACCGGCCGCTGCGACCTGCGCAGCGCCGAGAAGAGGATGTCGATCACCTCTGAGCGTGGATGGCGGAACTGTGGCGTCGGCAGGAAACTGCGGGCGGCGTCGCTGTAGAGATGAACACCATAGGGCGTGAGGCGCAGGTCGGCATGATCGCAGGAAATTATGACGGGGCCGAAATGTTCGTAAGTCTCGGGTTCGCCACCGCGTTCCTCGGAAACGCCGTATGTGCGTGAGGCCTTCAGCTGGATCTCCTCCTCCGGGCTTTGGAGCTTGGCTAGTGCCCGTCGGGCGCCGCCATAATTCGCGGGATCCTTGCGCAAGCCGAGTTCGCCGATATTGTCCATCCACGTATCACTATCGAAATGGGCGTAGCCGGAGTAGGTGAGGCAGGCGACGGCTTCATCAAAAGATAAAAGCGCAGTATAGGCCCCTTCCGTCGATCGGGTCTGATCCCATCGGCCGGTGAAAGCGGTGAGGTTGCGGGCGAGACCTCCGGCCAGCAGTCGGACTACGTCCACTTGGTGGATGCCCTGAGAGAAGACGACACCGCCGCCGTGTTCCGTTTGCAACTCTTCTGGGCGTCGCGGGCGATAGAGGAAATCGGTATAGTTCAGCGTATGGATCATTCGTACCCTGCCAACCTTTCCCCCATCGATGATCGAGCGGGCAAGGCGGACAGGTGTGTCATAGCTGTGACTAGGGCCGACGAGAAGGGTGATGCCAGCTTCCGCACAGGCATCGACCATGGTACGCGCATCAGCGAGCGCAATGGCGAGAGGTTTTTCAACTAATACATGCTTTCCGCCGTGCGCGGCCGCCAGGACGTGCTCGACATGGAGTTCGTGCGGAGTGGCGACATAGACAGCCTCGACGGCGGGATCGGCACAGAGTTCCTCGACTGACTCGTAGGCGCGACCGCCAAACTCCTTCGCGAAGGCAGCCCTTGAGGTCTCGCGCGGCTCGCTCGCCGCCACCAGCTGGACACGGCGGTCTAAGCGAAAGGCCGGTAATGTCAGCATAAAGGCCCGACCGAGGCCGATAACGCCGAGACGAACCGGATCGTCGCAACTGGTTTCAGAGATCAATAACCAGTCCTCCCGATTTTACCCGCGATACGCAGATCATGACAAAATCGTGCTTTTCCTCGTCCATCAGCACCATGTCGCGATGGTCGGCCTCGCCGGCGAGCAGGCGACACTTGCAGGAGCCGCATGTGCCGCTTTCACAGGAACTTGTCGTCTTCACACCCGCTTCGCGCGCCGCTTCCAGGATTGACTTGTCGGCAGGAACGGTAATGATCCTGCCGCTACGTGCGAGTTCGACCTCAAAGGGCACGTCATCCGCACGGATGACTTCGACCGGCTTGAAGTCCTCGAAATTGACCCGACCCTCCGGCCAGTGGCCGGAAACCGAGCGGATCGCCTCCATCATGGGCTTCGGGCCACAGCAATAGACATGCATGTTGCGGATTTCGGCAAAATGATCCCAGAAATCGTAGGCTTTATCCGGATCTCCCCCGTCGTGGTGTACATGCAGTCGGCGGCCGAAGGCTTGCCGCATCTCCTCCAGATAGGCGGCATCGACGGCGCTACGGCTACAGTAGATGACCTCGAAATCCCTGCCTTCGAGCGAGAGCTTGCTCGCCATTGAATAGATCGGCGTGACACCAATGCCGCCGGCAATCAGCAGATACCGAGGCGCCTGTTTCAACGGAAAATTGTTTTCCGGCGGCTCGACTGCAAGTTCTCGACCGATCTCGGCCTTGTCATGCATCGAGGTGGAACCGCCGCGCGATCGTGGCTCGCGCTTCACTGCGATCACATAGCTGTCGGAGTGCTCGCCGGCGCCAATCAGGGAATAGCGCCGCATTGCGCCGGAAGGCGTCTCCACAGTGATGTGGGCGCCGGGTTCGTAGGAAGGCAGTTCAGCACCGTCTACCGAACCCAGCGTAAATTCCACAATCTGCGGGGTCAGCACGCGGCGCGCGACCACCTTCATGGTAATAGGCATGCTCTTGTGTCCGTCGTGTCCTGCGTTTTCGCTCAGGGATTCAAGGCCAACCCTACCTTAATCACCTAATATAATATTTAGGGATCTAAATATTTTTTGTCAACGGCTAGACTATGCTCCCTTGGCCGTGTAATTTTACTTAGCTATCTAAATTCTGGAGGTAAAAATGCTCGCACCTGAAGAAAATGAAGTCCTGACCCGGGTCGGCAAGGGAACGCCGATGGGTGAACTGATGCGCCAACACTGGACGCCGGTCTGCTTGCTGGAAGAAGTCGAGGAACGCGATGGCACGCCGCTGCTTGTCGAGGTGCTCGGCGAACGGTTCGTCGCCTTTCGAGACAGCAATGGCAAGATCGGCCTGCTCGACGAGTTGTGTCCGCATCGCCGGGCGTCGCTTGTTCTTGGGCGCAACGAGGAATGCGGCCTACGCTGCCTTTACCACGGCTGGAAGATGGACGTGGAGGGCAACGTTGTCGCCATGTCGTCAGAGCCGAATGGCAGCCCGTTGATGAGTAAAGTCAAGCACCGGTCCTATCCGACGAAGGAATGGGGTGGCTTTCTGTGGGCATGGTTCGGTGCACGCGAGAGCGTGCCGGAATTTGACCCGCCGGCCTTCGCCCCGACCGAGAAGACGCGGATTTCTATTCTAAAGATCAGGATCCCATGCAATTGGGCGCAGATCCACGAGGGCCAGATCGATAGCGCCCATTCCTCCAGCCTGCACTCCTCTGATATGGTGCCAGCCCGCGTCGAAAGGGCTTCGGCGGACGACAAGTCTTGGTATCGACCTTCGACGGATAAGTCACCCGTGATGCAGATTCAGACGACCAGCTACGGTTTCCATTACGCTGCAATCCGCCGGCCGATCAAGAACGCCGACACGCACAACTACTTGCGCATCACCGAGTTTATCGCACCCTATTATTCACTGATCCCGCCGAACAACATGTACAATATCGCAAGCGTGATCGTGCCGATCGACGACGTGACCACGGCCTTCCATTTCATTGCGTGGGGTGCGGACGATGTTCCTGCGACGGAGGAGTGGCGCAAGTTTGCCCATGCGCAGAAGGGCATTGACGTCAACGACCGGTGGGAGCCGGTGCGCACTTGGGAAAACCGCTACCTGCAGGATCGCCAGGCGATGAAGCTCGGGAATTTTACGGGTATCGACGGCATTCCAAATCAGGATATCGCCATGTGGGTGACGCAGGGGCCGATCGCCGACCGCTCGGTCGACGTCCTCGGGGCATCCGATCTGGCGATCGTCGAATTTCGGCGCTTGATGGTTGAAGCCGCCCGCAAGGTCGCAGATGGTGGCAAGGCGATTGGCACTGAGGAGCCGCGTGTAAGGCAGGCGACAATCGCCTCGCGAGAAGGGGTTTATCCGAAAGGCGTCGATTGGCGGACACTGTCTGACGGGAACTCATCTGTGGCCGCCGAATGATTGTTACGAGGAGAGGCTGTTCCTCCCTATGGCCTCTCAACCTCGTGAAGCTCCGGCCGATCATTAGCAAGCATCGGCCGGATGTTGTCTTGGATCGCGCAGAGGAGTTGCAGGAACGTCCTGAACTCCCGCTCGGAAAATCCTTTAATTGCAGAGCGTATCACTTGCTTGGCGAGAGGAAGAAGCTCTTCTTCAAGATTGCGGCCTTTTTTCGTCAGATAGATGTTGATTTTACGGTTGTCTTCCGAGTTGCGTTTCCTGGCGATTAGGCCGGCGCGTTCCATAGCTTTAATTGCCGACAGCGCAGTCGGATCGGTCGTTCCAACGATAATCGACAGTTCGCGCTGTGTCAGACCATCTTTGCGCCATAGCGCCCGTAGGAAATACCACATGCCCAAGCTCACTCCGTAAGGCTCTATCGCTTGTTGCAGCAGTTTTTGAATCAACTGATTGGTTAGCCGGACCTGATAGCCGACGCTCTCGCTGAATGGTAACGACACGTGTTCGAACCCCTTTTTCTGGGCTTCGGGGGTCCGCAAATTATCCATCACTAGGTCGCTTTCCGGGCTCATAGGCCTGTCTTGTGTCCGTCTGGCTCATCTCGCACAACTTTACACGCCAAGGCAACAGAGGGCCGCTGACCAGCGTCGCAATATGAGAGCCCAAGATGAGGAGATTAAATGCAATTCTATTTAGATCGCTAAATTAGCACGTTAACATAATAGTTATTCTACCGGCGGAATGCTGTTCGCGCTACGTGGGGTTTATAGCTTAAAGATCTATTGTCCAAAGCTGGCATGTGGTGAAGAGTTCCATATATTATTGATAAATATTATTTTTTTTAATCTGTTGGATTGGGGAGGAATTTATAGCTCGTTTTTGCCATTTTTTTTTCGTCTCGACAGCCCAGAAGCGGCGCTTTATTATAAATGCTTAAGCTTCTAAATATATTCGTGGCAAGCTTTGAGGAGGAGCTTGTCTGCCGGAACATCGCGCAACTTCAGCTTTATCTTGAGGCATGTCGGTGCGCTTAAAAAAAACATCTCAGCGGGGAGGAATGAAGCAGTGTATTCAAATAAAGTTCGAATCGGGCTGTTCGCAGCAACGTTGCTGACGGGGCTTTCCTTTCAGGAAGCCAAGGCGGCCGATACATTCGATATCGACGTTATATTGCCACTGACGGGTGGTGCAGCCTTTCTCGGCAAAGCTGAACAGCAGTCATTGACGCTCTATCAACAGGTGGTGAAAGACTCTGGCGGCATCCACGGCAAGGAATTGCGGTTCGTTTTTCATGACGACCAATCCAATCCGCAGACGGCTGTGCAGATTGTGAATCAAATCAAGGCATCGTCGCCATCAGTCATCATTGGCTCGGCTGTGGCGGGCTTGTGCAACGCGATGTCGCCGCTGATGCGTAACGGACCTGTGATGTACTGTCTTTCGCCGTCGCTCTATGCGAAGCCGGGTGACTATGCCTTCAGCTCAAGCGTCTCGACCAAAGGGTTGGTGGAGGGCTTGCTGCGCTATTTCAAGGACCGCGGTTGGAACAAGATCGGACTCATCACCTCGACCGACGCTTCGGGTCAGGATGCATACAAGCAGATCAAGTCGGTGCTGGGCGAGGAAGGCTTCGACGGGTTGCAGATCGTTGCAGAAGCGCAATTTAATCCGACCGATGTCAGTGCCTCGGCGCAGGTGCAGCACATAAAGGGGGCAGGGCCCGACGCGGTAATCGTTTGGTCCACCGGTGCGCCTGTGGGCACCGTCTTTAAGGCAATCCGAGACGCCGGTCTGCAACTACCGATTGGCACAACCGACGGCAACATGACCTACGCGCAGATGGAGCAGTATGCGAGCTTTCTGCCGAAAGAACTCTATATCCCCTCTCCAATGTGGCTCCCGATGGAAAATGGCAAGCAGACACCTGCGGCACTTGCCGCCAAAAAGGCCTTCTTCGACGTTTTTAAAGGTACAGATATCAAGCCTGACGGACCCTCGACCTTCGCTTGGGATCCGGCACTGCTGGTGGTGAGCGCGCTGCGTGCGCTGCCGGAAGGTGTCAATGCGAAGCAACTTCGGGACCATCTAGCCGACCTGCAGGGTTTCAATGGCATCAACGGAGTCTATGACTTCAAGCGCGACCCCCAACGGGGACTCGACAAGTCGAGTGTCGTCGTCACACGTTGGGATGTGGAGGCCGGCACGTGGAAGGTCGTGAGTGACGTCGGTGGGGCGTTGGCCAAGCAGTGATCGCCTGCAGTTGAAGGAATAGTGGTTCATGGCCGAATTCATACAGATAAGCATCGGCGGCCTTCTGGTTGGAACAATCTACGCGTTGATCGCTCTCGGTTTTTCGCTCATCTACCGGGTGACGGGCATGATTAACTTGGCACAGGGCGGTTTTGCCATCCTGGGAGCACTCGTCGGTTACAGCTTTAGCCAGAGTCTCGGTCTTCCGCTGCCAATTGCGCTCGTTGGCGCCGTGCTCGTCACGACGGCGGCGGGCACCCTGCTCGGGGCGTTAACCTTCGTCCCGGGCCTGAAGAAGCTTTCAAATGCCAACGTTCTGATGCTGACGGTCGGTATGCTGACGCTGATCGAGGGCTTCTTGCTCGTCATTTGGGGCAGCCAGCCCTATTCGGTTCCGGCCTATACCGGGGAGGAGCCGATAAACTTTCATGGCATCCTAATACCGACCCAGACCTTCTGGATCGTCGGCACGGCGGTTGCTATTATCCTCTGTCTCTGGTTACTGCTTGCTCACACAACGCTTGGTCGGGCATTGCGCGCCTGCGCGGAAAATTCGGGCGCGGCGATGCTCATGGGCATCAATGTCAGGCGGATGACGATTTTCAGCTTCGCGCTCGCGACGATGATCGCGGCGATCGCCGGAGTGGTGGTAGCACCGACCACCACCTTCCAGTTCGACACCGGCCGGTTGTTTACAATCTCAGGCTTCATCGCGGTGGTGATCGGCGGCATCGCGTCTTTTCCCGGCGCGATCGTCGGCGGCTTGATGCTCGGGCTGGTGACACAACTGGCCACGGCATACGTGTCGTCACTATTCAGCAATGCCATCGCACTTATCATCCTCTTGTTCATTCTCATCTATGCACCGACCGGGTTAATTCCCTCCCGCATCGTGCGTCGCCAGGATGTTCGCGAAGAGCCACGGGCGTGGGGGCACATTACCCGTCTCAGTCCAACAGTAGCGTGGAGCGCTGCTGCGCTGGCACTTTGCGGTATGCTGCTATTGCCCCTGTTGGTCACCGGCACGATCATTTCTAGCCTTACGATCGCTGCAATCATCTTCATAGCGCTGATTGGTCTCGATCTGCTGATGGGCTACACTGGACAGGTCAGTCTCGGTCAGGCCGGTTTTATGGCGATCGGCGGCTATACCGCTGGCTACCTTACCATTAACTACAGTGTCGAGCCCCTTATCGGCATCGTCGCAGGCGTCCTCATATCGCTGATCTGTGCCCTTGTCCTATCGATTGTGACTCTCCGGTTAAGAGGGCTCTATCTCGCACTTGCTACGCTGGCATTTGGTTTGTTGATCGATTCTTGCGCGGTTGGCTTCATCGATATTACCGGCGGTCCTTCGGGCATGGTCGGTATTCCGCCATTCTCTGTTGGATCGCTCTATTTCGATACACCGCTGTCGATGTACTATCTTGTCATCGGCGTCAACGTTGTCGTTATCTTCCTGCTATTCGGAGCATTGAGATCAAACTTCGGGCGGGCGCTTCAGTCAATCCGAACAGACCAGATGGCGGCGAGTGCACTTGGCATCAACATCGTGCGTTACAAGCTCGTAGCCTTTGTTGCAAGTGCCGGCTTGGCATCGCTATCGGGTAGCCTGCTTGCGTTCTCATTCAACTTTCTCTCTCCCGATATGGTCGGAACGAACCGCTCGCTTGAACTCGTTTCGATGCTGGTGATTGGCGGCGAGGGAACGCTGGTGGGGCCGGCTTTCGGTAGCATCCTGATCACGCTGCTACCAACAATCTTTCAGCCGCTAGCGCTGTATAAAACGATGTTCAGCGGTGGACTGCTGATTATCTGCTTCCTCTATCTGCCCAGAGGCATCTATGGACTAATTGCCGCTCTCCTCAGTCGTATTTCACCACGCACTGACGGTAATACCGAACGCTCCGAAGGACTCGTCCAAGGGGCATCTCGATGAACGATCCGGCAAACATTCTTGAAATGCGGTCAATGACCAAGACATTTGGTGGCGTTAGAGCGACCGATAATGTGAGCTTCGAAGTCAAGGACAGGGCAATCACCGCACTAATCGGTCCGAACGGTGCGGGCAAGACGACGGTGTTTAACCTGATGACCAACGTCTTCCCCGCAGATGAGGGCGATGTCATATTTCTCGGCAAATCTATTCGGGGAATTCCGCCGATGGCCGTCGCTGGTCTTGGCTTGATCAGAACCTTCCAGTCGGCGCGAGTCTTTCCCGGATTAACCGTGTTGGAAAACGTGTTGGTTGGCCGACACCGGCTGGTAAAGCACAGCGGCGGCAGTCAACTGTTGTGGACGCGTGGTAGCCGTGGGGAGGAGCGCGAATTGCGTGAACGTGCGCTCGCTATGCTGGATCTGGTTGGACTGTCTCAGTTTCGGAACATTCACGCTGTTGACCTGCCGATGGGCGGACAGAAGATGTTGGAAGTCGTACGTGCACTGATGAGCCGGCCGCGACTTCTTTGTCTTGATGAACCGGCGGCGGGTCTCAATGACACGGAAACCGCTGAACTTGCGATATTACTGCAGGCGGTCCGGGCGGCAGGAATCGCGATCCTGGTCGTCGAGCACAATATGTCATTGGTGATGAATATAGCCGATCACATCGTGGTGCTCGATGCGGGTAGTGTTATAGCTGCCGGGGCGCCGGCGGCAGTGCAGGTAGATGAAAAGGTGATCGAGGCTTATCTGGGACGGGAAGAAAATGCCGCTGCTTGAATTACGCCATGTTTCGGCGGGGTATTTGAGCAATATTGTGCTCCGCAATGTAGACATTACTGTCGAGGCCGGTGAAATTGTCACGCTGGTAGGTGCGAACGGCGCGGGAAAGAGCACGACGGCAAAGCTTATTTCAGGTCTGCTCAAACCGGTTAAGGGAGAGATCCTGCTTGGTGGCCGTCCGATTAGTAGGTTATCGGCCTCGGAACGCCTTCGACTCGGAGTCGCCCATGTACCGGAAGGACGCCAGATATTCGGCGGAATGACGGTCGCTGAGAATCTCGGGCTCGGCGCCTATAGCGTCTCTCGACATGATCGAGCCGCAGTGCGCGACCAAATGAACTTCGTCTGCGAACTCTTTCCGGTCCTTAAACGAAGGATGGGCGAAATCGCTGGTAACTTTTCGGGCGGCCAGCAGCAAATGCTTTCGATCGCGCGCGGTTTGATGTCGCGACCAAGACTATTGATCCTAGACGAGCCATCGCTCGGCGTAGCGCCCCTGCTTGTGGTGGAGATATTCAAGTTGATCCAGCGGCTGAAAGCCGCCGGCATCGCGGTCCTACTCGCCGAGCAGAATGCTCGTCAAGCGTTGGCGATCGCTGATCGTGGCTATGTGCTGGAAAACAGTACTATCGCAATGACGGGCGAAGCTGCAGAACTTGCAGCGTCTGACGACATCGCCCAACGCTATCTTGGCGTTGGAACGATCCAGACAAGATCGCCCGATCTGAGTCAGCAGATGGCAAGTCGTTTGGGCGCGTTAGTCAGCTAAAGATGCCACGGAGAAGGGCTGGTGAGATAAATAACGGAGTTTTCGTTTTTCCGCATCTGAAGCTCGGTGCGGAAATAGGTTCGGGGTGGCGCTTGGTGTCTTTGTTGATAACATAATGACAGCACTTACCGACCGATTTCAGCACTCAGCACTCAGGCCTCTGTGGAGCCTCAAGAAGTTGTTCCGGTTGAGCCGAAGTCTGCTGACGGCTGGGGTTGATTTTAGGCTGCCATGTGTTCGATGCCAATTGTATCGATGCAGCCTGTAGGGTACCTCGGCGATGCGCTGGTCTGAAGTATCGTAAGGCCGGGCATAAGCCCATTTTCGCAGCGCGGTCTGGATGAAGCGCTCGGCTTTGCTGTTGGTCTTAGGGGTGTATGGCTTTGTGCGGATGTGCCGGAGCTTGAGCTGCCTGCAGGTTTTGGCAAAGGCCCTTGATTTGTAGCAAGAGCCGTTGTGGGTCATGACGCTCTCGACCGTGACAAGTCTCTTGTAATAGGCGATAGCGGCCCTGAGGAAGGCAACCGCGCTGCCTTTTCTTTCCGCCCTTCACATGACTTGGTTAAAGGCGATCTTGGAAGCGTCGTTGATGCAGACAGGAGCGGACTCCCAGCCTACCCCGCGGTCGGTGCTCTGGCCCGCGCGGTCACCGGTGATGCGGTGACCGATCTTGTCGAATTTACCAAGTCTTTTGATATCGATATGAATGAGTTCGACCGGGAGTTCGCGCTCGTAGCGGCTGACCGCTGCGGCTATTTCCGGCGCCCTGAGCTTGTTCAGCCCGTGTTGTTTCAAGACCCGGCTGACCGTTGCTGGAGAGATACCCGTGGTCTTGGCGATCGCTTTGCCCAGCAATCGCTCGCGGTGCAATGCAACGATCCGATCGACCGCCGAAACCGATATAGCCGCGCTGGCTGCGAGGAGCGATTCTGCAGCCCGGCACACCCCTCCGCCTGGCACCGCATCACCCAGTTCCGTATGGTGCGTTCGCAGTCTGCCCCCTATTCTATACACGGCGGACCAGTTCTGCTCCACTATGCGGCGAGGTTCGGACATTCTCGAGGCTGTTAATGCGACTTAAATCAGCCCGCCAAACCGAGCCGAAAGCCCCAAGTCTTCCAAAGCCCAAAAAGTCTCAACATTTGACGACGGACAGCTCTCGTCGTCGCCTGCAGCGACGTAAGGGTAAGAGCTGTTTCCTGCCGTCTGTCAAGAACGGCTCAGGCGAGTACCTGCCGGAGCTTCTTCCGCACCTCCCGTATCGCCGGCAGGTAGCGTACGACCATATCCTCTGCTAACGCATGCGTAGCTGGCGCGCCGACGTTGAGCGCGGCGACGACGCGGCCACGAGTGTTTTCCAGCGGCACGGCGATGGAGCGCAGGCCGATTTCTAGTTCCTGATCGATTAGCGCGAACCCCTTTTGCCGTACGCAGGTAAGCTCCTCCATCAGCGCATCCGGGTCTGTCCTGGTGAAGGGCGTGTTGGCCTTCCGATCGGAGGCCAGCACGATCGCCCGTGCCTCCGCCTCCGGTAGCGCGGCCAGCAGCACTCGGCCCATGGAGGCACAATACGCGGGCAGGCGTGAGCCTGGCGTCAGGTTGATCGACATCACTCGCTTTTGCGCCGCGCGCGCCACATAGACAATCTCCATCCCGTCCAGCACGGAAGCGGACGCGCTCTGTCCGATCTCTTCCGACAACTGGTCAAGGTAAGGCTGCACTACCCGCGGCAAGGGTGTAGCCGAGAGATAGGTATGGCCGAGCCGCAGAATCTTCGGGGTCAGCTCGAAGAACTTACCATCATAGATCGCATAGCCGAGTTCGGTGAGCGTCAGCAGGCATCGCCGCGCAGTCGCCCGATCGAGGCCAGTTTCCTTCGAGACATCTGTGATTGTGAGACGGGGCTTCTGCTCCCCGAACGCTTCAATGACCTTCAGCCCTTTAGCGAAGCCACCGATGAAGTCCGTTTCCCGCATTGTTGGCTCCTTCATCGGGCAGCTGCCCTGGCCCTCTGTCTGCAGCCCATTTGTTTAAATCAAATTGTGCGTTTATTGAACAAAAATCAAATAATGCACAAAATAGATTGCCGATTTTTCTGTGCGGACTTACCTCTACTATCGGCAACAGGGGATTTTGCATGGACAAGACCATCGAAAGCGTGGTGAAGGCTGTATCCGGGATCGGTGATGGGGCGACGGTCATGATCGGCGGCTTCGGCGGCTCAGGCGCGCCAGTCGAGCTGATTCACGCCCTCATAGATAAGAGGCCGAAGCATCTAACCGTCATCAACAACAATGCCGGCAACGGGCGCATCGGCATCGCAGCGATGATCGACGCCGGCATGGTCAGGAAGATGATCTGCTCCTTCCCACGGTCGACCGATCCGCGCGCTTTTACCGACCGGTATTTGGCCGGCGAGATCGAGCTGGAACTGGTGCCGCAGGGCACGCTCGCCGAGCGAATCCGCGCCGGCGGTGCGGGCATTCCCGCCTTCTACACGCCGACTAGCTATGGCACGGAACTCGCCGAGGGCAAGCCGATCGCGCAGTTTGACGGCCGCATGTATGTGCAGGAGCGCTGGCTGAAGGCCGATTTCGCCTTGATCAAAGCGCATGTCGGCGATACGTACGGTAACCTCACCTACAACAAGGCCGCCCGCAACTTTAACCCACTAATGTGCATGGCGGCGGCAAAGACTATCGTTCAAGTATCAACATTGGTGAAGCCGGGCGGCATTGATCCGGAACACGTTGTCACGCCAAGTATCTTTGTTGACCACATCATCGAGGTTGCTGATCCAAGACAGGAAGAAGAGCTCGTTCGGACGGGAGCGGCCTACGCATGACTGTCGATACCAGAGAAGATATAAAACTCTCCAACAGCCAGATCGCTTGGCGCGCAGCGCAGGATATTTTTGACGGGGCCTATGTGAACCTGGGCATCGGCTTTCCCGAAATGGTCGCGCGCTATCAGCCTGAAGGCCGCGAGGCGATCTTTCATACGGAGAACGGCATCCTGGGTTTTGGCGAGCCTCCCCCGCCGGGCGAGGAGGATTGGGATTTGATCAATGCGGGCAAGAAGGCGGTGACGCTGAAGTCGGGCTCGGCCTTCTTCCACCATGCCGACAGTTTCGCCATGGTGCGCGGCGGCCATCTCGATGTGGCTATCCTCGGTGCCTATCAGGTGGCGGAGAACGGTGACCTCGCCAATTGGCGCGTCGGCTCCAAAGGTGTGCCTGCCGTCGGCGGGGCGATGGACCTTGTACATGGCGCGAAACATGTGGTCGTCATCACCGAGCACGTCACCAAGTACGGCGAACCGAAGCTGGTCGAACGTTGTACCTTCCCGCTCACTGGCGTCGGCTGTATCACCCGGATCTATACGAGCCATGCCGTCATCGACGTCTCTGGCGGCCGCTTCGTGCTACGTGAGAAGCTTGTTGGCATGACAATTAAAGAGCTGCAGGCCATAACAGGTGCAGAGCTCTATGTCGAGGGCCTGGTCTCTGACCTCGTCGTGCCAGAACTCTGAGGAAGACCCATGTCCGAAGCATATATCTGCGACTACATCCGTACACCCATCGGCCGCTTCGGCGGCTCCTTGTCGTCTGTCCGTACTGACGATCTCGGTGCGATCCCATTGAAGGCGCTGATGGCGCGCAATGCCGGAATCAATTGGGATGCAATTGACGACGTTGTCTATGGCTGCGCCAACCAGGCTGGTGAGGACAATCGCAACGTCGCACGCATGTCGTCGCTGCTCGCTGGTCTTCCAATGTCTGTCTCGGGCACAACGATCAACCGACTCTGCGGCTCCGGCATGGATGCTGTCATTACCGCAGCCCGCGCCATCAAGGCTAGCGAGGCCGAGCTGATCATTGCTGGTGGTGTCGAGAGCATGAGCCGCGCGCCTTTCGTGCTGTCAAAAGCCGAAACAGCGTTTTCGCGCCATGCCGAGATTTACGACACGACCATCGGTTGGCGCTTTATCAATCCGCTGATGAAAAAGCAGTATGGCGTCGATTCCATGCCGGAAACCGGCGAGAACGTTGCCGAGGATTTCAACGTGTCCCGCGAGGATCAGGACGCCTTTGCTCTACGCTCACAGGCGAAAGCCGCACAAGCCTATGCGGACGGGCGGCTCGCGAAGGAAATTACGCCAGTCACCATTCCACAGCGGAAGGGCGATTCGATCGTCGTCAAGAAAGACGAGCACCCGCGCGCTACCACGTTGGAAGCGCTCGCTAGGCTACCGACGCCCTTCCGAAAAGAGGGCGGAACTGTGACGGCCGGCAATGCCGCTGGTGTCAATGACGGCGCGGCCGCTCTGATCATTGCCTCAGAAGTGGCGGTAGAAAAATATAGGCTGACGCCGATCGCCCGTATACTCGGCGGCGCCACAGTGGGTGTTCCGCCGCGTATCATGGGTATAGGCCCAGCCTACGCCACGCGGCGCCTCTGCGCCCGTCTCGGCCTGAAGCCCTACGACTTCGACGTGATCGAACTCAACGAAGCCTTTGCCTCGCAGGGACTTGCGACGCTTCGCGAACTCGGGATTGCCGACGACGCGGAGCACGTTAATCCGAATGGCGGCGCCATCGCGCTCGGCCACCCACTCGGTATGTCTGGCGCGCGCATCACCGGCACGGCGGCGCTTGGGCTGAAAGCCATGGGTGGCAAGTTTGCTTTGGCCACAATGTGCATAGGTGTTGGCCAGGGTATTTCCATAGCGTTAGAACGCGTAGACTGAAATTACCGCTGCGAGACGGTGAAAGACCTTGCACGTATTCGAATGCTTTCAATTCTCGGCGGTGGCTGCCTGCAGATACGAAAAGGGTCGGAAGACCAAGGCGCTACTATGGGTGACTACCGCGTTCAGCTTGTCCAAGATCGTATCAACAGTAAGCGATGGGGGGACGCTCCCGCAGGCAGCAATGTGCCAAGATAGTGGGTGTTGAAGAACCACTATAAAGGAGAGCGTCCATCGGAGATGGTTAGCATCATCGCCTTAGACTTGGCCAAGAACGTGTTCCAAGCTCGCGGTGCCAGCGCAGATGGATCTGTGATCTTCCGTCACAGATTATCGCGCTCCCAGCTTCTGAGGTTCCTGGCTGCGCGGAGGCCCGTGCAAGTGCACACCATTGGGGTCGGGTGATTGGTGATATCGGCCACGAGGTGCAACTCATCCCGCCAGCCTACGTGAAGTCATTCGTGAAGAGACAGAAAAACGACATGGCGATGCCGCAGCGATCGCGGAGGCGGCGTCTTGCCCGACGATGCGGTTTGTTGCTGTGAAGAGCGAGGCCCAGCAGGCGGCCGCGATGGCCTACCAGACTCGCGATTTGCTGGTCAGGCAGCGCACGCAACCGATCGATGCCCAGCGCGCCCATCTGGCTGAATACGGTGTCATCGCGCCGACCGGCCCGGCCCATGTCGGACGCCTCGCTGGTCTCGTTGACGGGGTAGATGTCGCACTGCCTGCTGCGGTGCGCGACTTGGCACGTCTTCTCCTTGCACAGATCTCGGGGCTGGCAGAGAAGATTGCGGGGTTGGACGCAGAGCTGCGTCGACGCACAAGCACCGACTGCACAACACAGCGGCTGACGACGACTCCGGGTGTCGGCCCGATCACCGCGGCGGCGATCACCACCTTCGCTCCACCTATGAAGACGTTCTCCAAGGGTAGGGACTTCGCCGCCTGGATCGGTCTAACATCGCAACAGCATTCAAGCGGTGGCAAGGAGCGGCTGGGCCGAACTTCGAAGATGAGCCGGCGCGACATCCGAAGGCTGCTGATTGTCGGCGCCGTTGCGGTGGTGCGATGGGCTGCAGGCAAGGGAGCGCCCGATGGTCGTGGCTCGCACGCATGTTGGCACGAAAGCCGAAGATGCTGGTCGCAGTGACATTGGCCAATCGGATGGCACGCACGACTCGGGCGCTGATACGGAAGGGCGAAGACTACAGGGATCCGGCGATGATGGCTGTGTTCCGGCATGCAATTGCGCGCCGCTTGAAAGCATCCGACCTACAACGACCTCCTGGGCTTGTTCCCGCTCGTCCGGAACAATCACGGCGTCGCCCTACCTATCGGCAGCCGGTCAGTCCAACCGAGCGGAGAGCTTCATCTCCCGCGTGCGCAAGGCCGCTATGGGCACCCACCACTGCATGTCGGGCGAGTACCTCGACCGGTATGTTGGCTATCTCGCGTGGCGCGAGGACATGCGGCGGCATCCGCTAGACTGGCTGTTTCGGGCTGTGCTGGCCAAGGCACTGGCTCATCCGGTCAGCCGGAACATGAAGGGCTATTGGTAGGGGAATAAGCTGCCGGAGGTGCTGGAGTAGCGGCCATCCACGCGAACATCTGTCGTGATATCGCGCAATTTGGTTTCCTTGTAGGAATATTGCCCAAATCGAAGAATTGCGGCCTCCAAGATACGCGCCTGCATAGCTTGCTCAGGGCGTGGCGTGATCGCGGACCGAGGCATGAGTGATCTTCAAAGGAGCTTGCGCAGACCCTTTTTCCTAGTGTGCGCTAAAGTCAACTGTCGTTGACTTAGATCAATGTGGCTCTTCACACGTATAGCATATTGATTACCAAAATCATGTTTTGTTTAATTGGAAACGGAGGAATATTGTCATGTCGGAAGGCAAGTCAACCGCAAGCACTCGCCAGAAGCCAGTTATATCTTCCGACCCGTCGTTCCTTAGCTTGGAGTGGCTGAAGCCACTGTCAGAGGGACCCGTCCAATTTTACAGTGAGCTATTCGGCTTTATGGCCGAGCGATTGAGAGCGCAGGCTGATTTCCTCTGGGGCCTTGCAGATTGCGAAAGCGGCCGAGATTTGTTCAGCCGCCAGTCGAAATTCGTCCAGGACTCATGGCAGAGCTATGCGGCCGAGGCGCAGAAGGCGGTCAGTGCGCTTCAGGGCAAAGTAAATCCAACGCGTCCAGTAAAATAGCTAAAGCCTTTCTAGGTCCCCTCGGAACCTTGCGAGCCTGGCCTCGGAGTAGGAAGCACAGCTAAATACATTGGAGCATTTGGCGCCCCCGGCTTTGTCTGCGAGTAACGTAACCTGGGAGGTTTTAGTTTACCCATGACTAACTTCGCTTTCTAAAAAAGCTACACTCCCTACTATGTATCGTTTTTCGCTCGGTCCAAATGGTGCTCAACATTTGGTTGAACCGGCTAACCCAGCCGATGGCTCATTTGTGGCTCTAGTTAAATTCGGATGCGTTCGATACGACATCCAGAGGTACGGAGTTATCTTCCGTTACCAGGAGCAGTCATTGATAAGAATAAGAAATGGTGTCTCACAGAAAAGCATTGACTATTGTCAGCAGTATCGACGAGACAGGCTGTATGACGCGCCGACTGGTCTCCCCGCCGGAGAATCCCCATGAACATACCGCTGGCACGTCCATGGCTCGTGCTCGTGCTCGTCCTCTTTGTGGCTGGTGGCGCCTATCTTGCTTGGCGAGCGCTGAAACCCAGCTCTCTACCTGACGGTATCGCCGCGAGCAACGGTCGCGTCGAGGCGATAGATATCGATATTTCCACAAAAATCGCAGGCAAGATCAAGAGTATCCTTGTCGATGAAGGCGACTTTGTGACTGCGGGACAGGTTCTCGCCTATATGGATACTGCTCAGCTGCAGGCGCAACGTCGCGAGGCGGAGGCCCAGCTACAGCGCGCAATCGTCGGAGTTGAATCGGCGCAGAGCCTAGTGAGGCAGCGCGAAGCTGAGCGTACTGCAGCGGTTGCAACTATTGCACAACGGGAAGCAGATCTGGACGCAGCGCAACGCCGTTTCGCTCGGTCTCAACAGTTGGTGAAGAGCGATCACATATCTCAGCAAGCGGTCGATGACGATCGAGCACGGGCGCAAGGCGCAACAGCGGCGGTTGCCGCAGCCAATGCCCAACTGGCGGCAAGTGAGGCGGCAATAAGCGCCGCGAAGTCTCAAGTCATCGACGCAAAGGCGGCGATCGACGCTTCTCGTGCTACCATTGATCGCATTAGCGTCGACATCAATGACAGCACGTTAAGATCGCCACGTGACGGTCGCATCCAGTTTCGCGTGGCACAGGAAGGAGAGGTTCTCTCCGCCGGTGGTCGGCTCCTAAATCTCGTCGACCTCGGTGACGTATATATGACCTTCTTCTTGCCCACTGAGCAAGCGGGACGGGTAACTCTTGGGGACGACGCGCGAATTGTCCTTGATGCAGTGCCCGAATGGATCATTCCCGCTCAGATATCCTTCGTCGCCGATGTTGCTCAGTTTACACCAAAGACGGTTGAAACGGCGCGAGAGCGTCAGAAATTGGTATTTCGACTTAAGGCGCGAATTTCACCGGACTTGCTTCGCAAATATATCCGTCAAGTTAAGACCGGGCTGCCAGGCATGGCCTACGTCAAACTAAATCCTAAGGCCGATTGGCCAGCAGCTCTGACGGGAACCCTTTTGCAATGAGCGAGATCTCGACAGTCAGTGAACGCCCTCGCGCGCCGTTGATCGTCGCGCACCTTGATAGCGTGTCCCTCTCTTATGGAAAAACCCGTGCTCTCGACGCGATCTCCCTCGACATCCCGGCGGGACAGATGGTCGGGTTAATTGGGCCGGACGGTGTGGGCAAGTCCAGCCTACTTTCGCTTATGGCCGGAGCGCATGCCATTCAACAAGGGCGGATCGAAGTATTAGGCGGCGACATGGCAGACGCCAGGCACAGACGGATCACATGCCCACGAATCGCATATATGCCGCAGGGGTTGGGTAAAAATCTATATCCAACGTTGTCCGTGTTTGAAAACGTCGACTTCTTTGGCCGGCTTTTCGGTCACGGGCGAGAAGAATGCGGGCGACGGATTCGAGATTTGCTGGAAAGTACAGGTCTCGCTCCTTTCGCAGACAGACCGGCAGGAAAGCTCTCCGGGGGGATGAAGCAAAAATTGGGCCTCTGTTGTTCGTTGATTCACGACCCGGATCTCCTCATTCTTGACGAACCGACCACCGGCGTTGATCCTTTGTCGCGTCGGCAGTTCTGGGATCTAATCGAACAGATTCGCGCTGGACGCCCTGGGATGAGCGTCGTGGTGGCCACCGCCTATATGGAGGAGGCGGCCCGATTCGACTGGCTCGTTGCTATGGACAACGGCCATGTCTTGGCGACAGGTACAGCGCAAGACCTACTTTCCAAAAGTCACACTTCTTCGCTCGATGCCGCTTTTATTGCTTTACTTCCAGAGGAGAAGCGAAAAGGGCATCATGCTGTTCAGATTCCTCTGCGCCGTCTAACAAGCGAGTCAGACGCTGCCATAGAGGCCGATAATCTCACGATGCGTTTTGGCAATTTCGTCGCTGTCGACCAAGTTAGTTTCCGTATCGGACGAGGAGAAATTTTTGGGTTTCTTGGCTCGAATGGTTGCGGCAAGACAACGACTATGAAAATGCTGACGGGCCTGCTACCGGCGACAGGGGGACGGGCAAGACTCTTCGGTCATGAGGTTGATCCGAATGATATGGAGACTCGCCGCCGCGTCGGTTACATGTCCCAAGCGTTCTCACTGTACTCCGAGCTTACGGTAAGTCAGAACCTCGATTTGCACGCTCGCCTCTTCCGTCTGGCTCCCACAACCATACCCACGCGCTTGAAGGAGATGGCACAACGATTTGATCTCGAGGGAGTCATGGATAGTCTCCCTGACATCTTGCCGCTAGGCGTCCGTCAACGCCTTTCGTTGGCCGTAGCAATGATCCATGCCCCCGAAATCCTGATTCTCGATGAGCCTACTTCCGGGGTGGATCCGATTGCCCGTGACGCATTGTGGCAAATTCTCTCGGATCTTTCGCGACAAGACAATGTGACCATTTTTATCTCGACGCATTTCATGAATGAAGCAGAGCGCTGCGACCGTATCTCGCTCATGCATGCGGGCAAAGTCCTAGTCAGTGACACCTCCGCAAACATTGTGAGGTCGCGTGATGCTGAGACACTCGAGGACGCCTTCATATCTTATTTGGAATCTGCAATAGGATTATCATCTAAGCAGGGTTCGGCGCAACGCCAAGCGCCGATACCGCTCCCTTCGCGTTCAGAGAATAAGTATCGCAAAAGTGCTTTTCCCGGCCTTCGGCGCATGTTCAGCTATATGCGGCGTGAGCAACTCGAATTACGGCGAGACCCGATCCGCTTGAGCTTGGCTGTGTTTGGTAGTCTGCTCCTCATGTTCGTGTTGGGTTATGGTCTCAACCTTGACGTGGAGAATTTGTCCTTCGCCGTACTTGACTATGACCAGACGACGACTAGCCGCGACTTTATCCTCGACATATCTGGTTCGCGATATTTCTCGGAACGTCCTCCAGTGCGCAACTATGAAGATCTTGATCGACGAATGCGGAGCGGTGAACTCAGCTTGGCGATTGAAATTCCCCCTGAGTTCGGCCGTGACTTGGCGCACAACCGAAACGTCGAAATCGCCGCTTGGATAGATGGCGCTATGCCGCAGCGCGCTGAAACCATCCGCGGTTACGTACAAGCCGAGCATGCCCGATGGTTAAATGAGAAATTTGATTTAGCGCTCGGCAAGCAGGCCTCTGCATCCCGGTTCCAGTTGGAAACTCGATATCGCTACAATCCAAATGTCGAGAGTCTAGTCGCAATGGTGCCTGCCTCAATCGCATTGTTGCTTATGCTCATACCCGCCATGCTTGCGGCCCTCAGTGTTGTACGCGAGAAGGAACTCGGCTCCATCGTGAACTTCTATGTTACACCTGTGACTCGATTTGAATTCCTGTTAGGAAAGCAGATTCCGTATATTGCTCTTGGAATGTTGAATTTCTTGTTATTATCGGCATTTGGTGTCTTCGTGTTCAGGGTACCATTCACTGGCGGCTTTCTTGCCTTCGGCGTAGGTGCTCTTCTTTATGTGACTGCAGCAACTGGCTTCGGATTGCTGATCTCCACCTTCATGAGAAGCCAGATCGCTGCAATATTTGGTACAGCTATCCTTACGTTGCTACCCGCCATCCAATTTTCCGGCATGACGGATCCAGTTTCCTCATTGGACGGCATTGGGGCTTTGATTGGTCATGTATATCCAACTAGCCATTTTTTGACGGTGTCTCGCGGCACTTTTTCTAAGGCGCTCAGCTTTGCTGATCTGTGGACCGCCTTTATCCCGCTCCTGATTGCTAGTATGGGGGCACTCGCTCTTAGTGTGGGTCTACTAAAGAAGCAGGCCGCTTAAAATGCGTGGCCCAAACATCCTGCAACTCGGCATAAAGGAGCTTCGAGGCCTATCGCGCGATCCGATGCTGATCGCCCTAATTTTTTACGCATTCACGTTGTCAGTCTACGCGGAAGCTACAGCAATACCGGAAACTCTTAATAGAGCGCCAATCGCGATCGTAGACGAGGATCAGTCAGCTCTTTCCACCCGGATAGCTTCTGCTTTCTACCCTCCGTATTTCACACCACCGCAGATTGTGACCGCCGGAGAGATGGACCGTCGAATGGATTCTGGGCTCGACACGTTTGCGCTCGACATTCCTCCCGATTTTCAGCGAGATGTTCTCGCCGGCCGGTCGCCGACGATCCAACTTAACGTCGACGCAACCCGCATGACTCAGGCATTCAGCGGCAGTGGATACGTCCAGAATATCGTGACAGGAGAGGTCAATACCTTTGCTGATCGCTATCTTGCTAAAGCGATCCCTGTCGTAAATCTCGTCCTGCGCGTCCGCTTCAATCCTGACCTGAATAAGTCGTGGTTTGGAGCGATTATCAATATAATTGATAACATTACGATGCTCTCGATCGTTCTTACCGGTGCTGCACTGATCCGAGAGAGAGAACATGGCACGATCGAGCACTTATTGGTCATGCCAATTACCCCATTTGAGATCATGACGAGCAAAATCTGGTCGATGGGTCTTGTTGTACTCGTTGCATCAGGTCTTTCACTCATCTTCGTTGTACAGACGATTTTGTCGGTGCCGATAGCCGGGTCGATCTGGCTATTCTTTCTAGGGGCCGCCGTTCAGCTCTTTGCCACGACGTCCTTAGGTATATTTCTTGCCACGTTGGCAGGTTCGATGCCGCAATTCGGTCTGCTATTGATGCTGGTCATGCTGCCAATGCAGGTGTTGTCTGGTGGTGTCACACCACGAGAGAGCATGCCGGCAATAATCCAAACGATCATGCTCTTCTCACCAAATACCCACTTCGTAATGCTTGCCCAAGCAATACTCTATCGCGGCGCCGGCTTCGATACCGTTTGGCCTCAGTTTTCGGCGTTGACCGTGATCGGATCGATACTTTTTATGTTCTCGCTCTGGCGTTTCCGCAAGTCGCTAAAATAAGGGGGCACGAAGATGAAAGGTATAAATCACCTCGGGAAGAAGTACATGCGCCATAGACTTGAACTACGAAGGTAAGGGGCTAACCAATCAATGACCGAATCCCGCGTTTCTGAACCAGATCGAACTGAAAATCGACGTCAGCAAATTCTCGATGCTGCAGCGGATTGCTTCCGTTGTGAAGGCTTTCATGGTGCAAGTATGGCCGCCATTTCGAAGTCGGCAAAAATGAGTGTTGGACACATCTATAACTACTTCGAAAATAAAGAGGCCATCATTTTAGCGATTGTCGAACTGGACGTGAAGGATCTGCTGACTGTCTTTGGAGATCTTGATCGCTCAGATGACATTCTGGACTGGATGGCTAACGGAGTAGAGCATGGTTTCAATCGTCGCGCCGATATAAGGTCGGCAACGCTAGATTTGGAAATTCTTGCAGAAGCTGCTCGCAACCCAAAGGTAGGAGCCGCCGTTCAAGCAGCCGATCGTATCAGGCGTTGCATGGTGATTGACACGCTGCGCAAAGGCCTTGGCGCTCACGGGCGCTCACGCAGCGAAAACGAATTGGTAGCCCTCTACGAAGTGATCGCCGCATTGTTCGAAGGGCTATCAACGCGTGTCATTCGAAACCCTCTTCTTGATCGGCTCGCAACGCTTGCGGCGTTCAAAAATGTATTCAAAGCGATTTTACGGCTCTAACACTTAGTCCACCGGTACGCTGAAATCACTCAAATGAGGATTTTGTCTAGGCCGTAAACTCATAAGCGCAGGAGCGAGGATGTGCGGCGGGGCTAAGGTCTGCGCCTGACTATTACGCAGACGGTGCCCAAGACCCTGGGCGCGGTCAGCATTACCCTCTGGTGCCTCTTGCGAGGTGTCCGTCCCCCCACCGCATCGTCGATATAGCACGGATGCTCTTAAGGGACGAGGCAGAGGCTTCCTTTCTGCCCTTCATGCTGATTCAGTGTCAGCATGAGCCGATACGACCTGACCGACTACGAGTGGCGTGTGATTGAGCCGCTGTTACCCAACAAGCCGCGAGGCGTGCCCCGCGTCGATGATCGCCGCGTGCTGAACGGCATCTTCTGGGTGTTGCGATCCGGTGCGCCATGGCGTGACCTGCCGGAACGATATGGCCCTCGCACCACTTGCTACAACCGCTTCGTGCGATGGCGAAAGGCGGGCGTCTGGGA
>Ga0255336_100988_pt1 | contig 27331 bp, 24 predicted proteins | sample MeOH1_35cm_T3_17_FD_189102 | JGI IMG/M metagenome (GOLD analysis project Ga0255336, IMG submission 189102) | Sandy soil microbial communities from University of British Columbia, Vancouver, Canada - MeOH1_35cm_T3_179 | ecosystem: Engineered > Artificial ecosystem > Sand microcosm > Unclassified ...
TCACCTATCTGCTGGAAGCCGAAGGCGTGGCGGCGGTCCAGGGCTCGGCCTTCGGCCTCTCGCCCTTCTTCCGCATCTCCTACGCGACCTCGACCGAGGCGCTGACGGAAGCCTGCACCCGGATCCAACGGGCCTGTGCGGCGCTCAAGTAAGTCACTGAAAGAAATTGTTATTTCTGCGGAATGGCCGGGCTTTGCCCCGGCCGTTCACGTTTTCGTGACTTGCCGTCATCCATCCCGGCTCCCCATCTTTAAAGAGCTGCGCGAACACCCTTGCAAAGGATTTGACCATGCTGATCAGGGTTCGGCGCGGTTGGGAGATTCCTGCCTCCCAAGTGACCCCGGAACATGTCTTCTTCAATCGCCGCCGGTTCATGACCGGCCTCGCCGCGGCCGGTGCCATCGGCAGCGTCATGAGCGTCGGCGGGCGCCGCGCTTTGGCGGATACGGCAGATCCGTCAGCCGGGCTCTATCCCGCCAAGCACAATGATGCCTACAAGGTGGACGGCATGCTGACGCCGGAGGAGCGGGCGACCCATTACAACAACTATTATGAATTCGGCGAGACCAAGGATGTGGCCGATGCGGCGCAGGCGCTGCCGATCCGGCCCTGGGCCGTCACCATCGACGGCATGGTGGAAAAGCCGCAAACCATCGCCATCGACGATCTCCTGAAGGCGATGCCGCTGGAAGAGCGCATCTACCGCCATCGCTGTGTCGAGGCCTGGTCGATGGCCGTGCCCTGGAGCGGCTTTCCGCTGAAGGCGCTGGTCGACTATGCGAAACCGTCGGCCGGGGTCAAATATCTGCGCTTCGAAAGTTTTTCGAAGCCGGATATCGCGCCGGGCCAGAACGAGGATTGGTATCCCTGGCCCTATACCGAGGGCTTGACCATGGCGGAGGCGACCAACGAACTCGCCTTCATCTCCACCGGCCTCTATGGCAAGCCGATCGCCAAGCAGAATGGCGCGCCCATCCGCCTGACCTTGCCGTGGAAATACGGTTTCAAATCGGCGAAGGGCATCATCAAGATCAGCTTCACTGATGACCGGCCGAAGACCTTCTGGCAGACGATCCAGTCTTCGGAATACGGCTTCTGGGCCAATGTCAATCCGCAGGTCGCCCATCCCCGCTGGAGCCAGGCGAGCGAACGCGATCTTGGCACCGGCGACCAGCGCGACACGCAGCTCTTCAACGGCTATGCCGAGCAGGTCGCCGGCATCTACAAGGATATCCAGGGCGAAGAACTCTATCGATAAGCCTGATCTGGGGCGGTGCGCACGCGCCGCACACTTGGCCGCGAAGCTTTCTCGTCCGGATCAGACAGGATGATCACTCGGCCCGAATGGCGAGAAAACCGCCGTTCGGGCCGATTTCATGTGGGGTGTTGCGGGCTGAGCAGCTGCTTCCCGCAGAGATCACAGATAGAGATCACGGTTGATGGAAAAGACCATGATCATATTGACGGTCTTGCCGTCATTGGACAGCGGCAGGAAAAGATTGGCTTCGCTGACATAGCGATCGACCGCCTGGAAATCGTCTTCCTCATAGAAGGGCGTGCATGTGCGGCAGACGCGCTCATATCGGTTCAGCGCGCCCGCCGGTGTTGCCGCGAAAAAGCCGTCGACAACGGCCTGACCTGTCGGATCCTTGCCGCGCAGGCGGACTTCGGCGGTACCCACGAGGCGATAGACGAAGCGCCGGTTGTCGGTCACCACATCGACCAGGGTGATCTGTGGCAGATAAGCAGCCAGTTCGAGCGGATCGATATCCGTGCGGCTCGGCATTGACCGGTCGCCACATTTGCTCTGCCAATAGGCCAGGACCTTCAGCATGTCGGGGTGACATGTCTGGCGCCAGTTCTCGTTGGTCGTCTCTTGCCCCATCGTCGCTTCTGTGGCTCCACGCTCTCTTCAGCTTGAGTACCAGGGCTGCGCGGTGTCAACCGGACTTAACCCGAGCGACGCTATAGCTGCGGCGGAGAGGCGTCTTACCTGCCCAGAAGGAGCAGCGTATCGCCAAGAAAAAACCCCCGACCAAACGATCGGGGGCAAGTTAAACAGGGAGGCTTTACGTCTGGGAGACGTAATCTGGCTATAACATAAAAGATGATGGTGGACGATGGTGGACAATCTATCATACTAAAATATATTGATTATTTTCATTCAGCAGCCTATTTTTTGTTCCCAAGTGTTCGCGGTTGTTCTCCTCCAGCCGATAGTTTCTGCCCCATGTATGCCCCACAGGATTACTCATGCCCCGATCGTTGACTGATGCAGTGGTACAAAATCAAAAGCCTGAGCGGGGGCAGCAGGGTTGGCGAGAGATTGCCGATGGCGCCTGCCGGGGCTTATGCCTGCGCATCAGTCCGACTGGAGAAAAGGTCTGGGCTATCCGATATGTTGTTGCTGGAAAGCGCCAGCGACATACGGTGGGGGCTTACCCGACTGTCAGCCTTTCGGAAGCTCGAAAACGAGCCACGGACTACCGCAGTGCAGGACGTGATGGCATCCGCGCCGACGAAGTCGACGCTCAGCGAAGAGCCAGAACCCTGACCATGGCGGATGCACATGCAGAATACTTGGTTAGCATAGAAGGCGCATTGCGGTCACACACGAGGCGGCTCAAGCGCGATATGTTCCGGCACCACATCGAGCCAGCTTTAGGCGGGCGAATTGTCGCTTCCATCCGTGGTTCGGACATTGCTGATTTAGTCAGTTCGGTTGTGGCGAAGGGTTACCAAGTCCAGGCGAACCGTGTTTATTCGGAAATAATGGCGTTGCTGCGCTGGTGCGAACAGAAAAGCTATGTCGCAGGCGTCCCATCGTCGCGCCGCAAAGACATGCGAAAGGTTGGAGCGGCCAAGGAAATGCCGCGCCGCCGTACGCTGACGGATATGGAAATCGCATCCTTGTGGAACCTCGCTTGCACTATGGGACCCCTCACGTGTGACTTCACCCACTTGCTGATACTGACCGGACAGCGGCTCTCGGAAGTACGAGAAATGCAGTGGCATGAAATCAATCTGAAGGAAGCCCTTTGGATCATTCCAGGCGGTCGCTATAAGACCGGCTTGGATCATGTCGTACCCCTGTCAAAACCCGTGCTGGATATTCTGATGTCCCGTTGGACGGAGGGTGCGGTTGGCTATGTCCTGTCAGGAGGGCGGACCGGAAAGTGCTTCAATGGCCACGCCAGCGCCATGCAGCGCATCCGCAAGAAGGTTGGCAAACGTGCAGACTATACGTGGCACGATATCCGGCGCACCGTCCGCAGCGGCTTATCTCGCCTTGGCACGGATGACCGGACTGCGGAGATGACGATTGGTCACGCACCTCAGGGGATGATAAAGACCTACGATGTACACGACCGGCTGGATGAACGTCGAATGGCGCTAACAGGCTGGGCACAATTCGTCGAAGCTCTCGTTGTCGGCCAAGGAAATGTCGTGCCGCTGCGAACGGTGATTGCCTGACCCGCTTAGGAAGCGACTAAGGACAGCGAGGTCGCTCGAGTAGACTAAGTTAGTAGAGACAATTGCCATGCCCAGCGAGAGTAGAAAGCGTCCTGCCAGGAAGTATAAGGAAGCACTCGGGCCGAAACCCCCAAGACCCATAAGCATAGCAACATCGCCCCCAGAGGACTGGGAAAAGTTTCTTAACTGGGAGAGGGATTTCACCGACCGACTTCGGTCAGTCTGTGAAAGAGAGGGTGTTGCTATCGGCGAAAACGACGCTCCCGACTGGGAAGCATTGGCGACGAAGCTGTTGTACCTGCATGAGCCGGACTTCAGGCCAAGTCCAGGACCGAAGCCGAAGAGTGTGGCGGCACGACGCAAGCTGCTTGCATTTTTTGAGGCCAGTGAGTTCAAAAGAGTCGACACCTTTGCAAAGTGGCTGGTGGCACCGGCTGACGGCAAAAAGAAGCAAAGATTGCCAGCAGAATTCAAAGGCAAGGGCTTTGACACAGTCCGTGACGCTATTCGCCGCGCCAAGCGAGAGCGCAAAGAAGAGCGCGACGAGGCGGCACGTCAGATGTACGGAGCTGGCGCGATCATTGCGATGCAGCGCAGACTGGGCAAGAATTAAAGCCACTTCCACTTGCCCTACAATCACGGCTAATTGGTTTGTCCTCGAACATCACTGAGGACCTTCCGATGCCACTGCAGACACTTGAACTTAGCCCGTCGCAAGCGGATCCACTCGATACTCCACTATTGGTCAACCTGCACTCAGCGTGCCGAATCACTGCTCACTCGAGGAGCTCGGTGTACGCGGCGATTAAGGATGGCCGCCTGATTGCCGTCAAGGCCGGTAAACGCACTCTTTTCCGCATGACCGATCTCCAAGCCTTTGTCGCAAGCCTTCCGCGCGCCGGAGGTGTGGCATGACCCTCCTGATCGATCAGAAAGACGAGCGGTACGTCCCAAAATGGCCGCGACTGCCATGGCCCGATGGTTGGGACAAGTATCGGCCAGCGCGCGAACGCGAAGATGTTGAAGCACTATTGCAGAGATTCGAGCGGCTCTGGGCCTGTTCCCATCTGACGAATCTGGAGCGAGGGCATTTGTTGAACACTGCCCGCGCCATTTTCTGCGGAACTCGGCCCCTCTCGATCAACGACCCCAATTATGGCCTCGCAAGCGCGTTCATGCGAAAGCAATTGGCCGTGTTCTTTGCGCTGGAAACTAGGTGCTCGAAGCCCGACCAGAAACTACCGCATCCGGCTTCCGCGATTTCGGACGAGGATCTCATCTGATGGGGATCTATCAATGGAAGAAGCGCTTCGGTTCGCTCCTGCAGCGGATCGGCGAGTTTGAGCAACGCTACGGCGAATCGATTAGTGATGACCGTGCAGACCTCGTTTAAGTGCCCCACCGAACTCGCGGACAATGATGTTCCGCCGGCCTTAAGTGACGAAGGCCTAGCGCTGCGGTTTGCCGCAATGCACGCTGACCAGTTGCGGTATGTCGCTGCCTGGGGACAATGGTTGCTGTGGGACGGCAAGCGCTGGCAGATTGATTCGACGTTGCGCGCCTTCGATCTCTCTCGCCACATCTGTAGGGCGTCGGCATCTCAGAGTGAGAAGCCAAATGTGGCGGCCAAGGTTGCAAGCGCGCCGACCGTCGCTGCGGTGCAACGCCTCGCCCGCGCCGATCGTCGAATGGCGGCCACCGTGGACCAATGGGACACTGACCCGTGGCTCCTAAATACACCCGGCGGGACGGTAGACCTCCGTACTGGCGCTATGTACCCGCCGCGTCGCGACGGCTATATGACAAAGATAACTGCCGTTTCGCCTGGTGGGGAATGCCCGATTTGGTGCTCGTTTTTGGACCGAGTCACGGGCGGCAATACTGACTTGGCAAGCTTCTTACAGCGCATGGCAGGGTATTGCCTGACTGGCATAACCCGGGAGCATGCTCTTTTCTTTATCTACGGGACTGGTGGCAATGGCAAGGGCGTCTTCTTGAACACGCTTACCGCAATATTGGGAGACTATTCCGCGGTTGCGAACGTGGATGCGTTTACTGCGACCTCCGGTGACCGTCACCCAACTGATCTTGCCATGCTGCGCGGCGCCCGTTTCGTTACGGCGCAGGAAACCGAAGAGGGTAGGCGTTGGGCCGAGAGCCGGATCAAAGCACTTACCGGCGGCGATCCGATAACGGCGCGGTTTATGCGGCAAGATTTTTTTACTTTTACTCCTCATTTCAAACTAGTGATTGCAGGAAATCACAAGCCTGGCATCCGCAATGTCGATGATGCGATGCGTCGGCGGCTTCATCTTATCCCCTTTACGGTCAAGATCGCTGCGAGCGAACGCGATCCAAACCTGCCGGACAAGCTCAGGGCCGAATGGTCGGGTATATTACGCTGGGCCATTCAAGGGACACAGGAATGGCTCGAACATGGCCTTCAGCCGCCCGCGATCGTCCGCGACGCAACCGACGAGTATCTTGCCGAGGAAGATCTCGTCGAACGTTGGATCGGAGAGTGCTGCGCTATAGCAAAGTCGGCGCAGGCGTCGATGACTGACTTGTTCGTTTCTTGGCGTGAATGGTGCCAGCGGTCCGGCGAGCTCGAAGGTAGCCAAAAGCGCTTTGCGCAGAATCTCCGGACAAAGCGTCCCGAGTTGACAGATTGGCAATGTCCGAAGACGCGTCGCCTCGGACTGCAAGGAATTCAGATCGTAAAGCAGCTGGCGTCTCATTGGTCAGACGACTAACGATAGGTTGGCGAAACCACCGAAACTGTCTTCTGATTTAACCGTATACGCGCGCGTGAACATCTAAATCAGGCAATCCCTTCGATGGTTTCAGCGCAGGATTGATTGAAGGAGCAATATGACCGGGAATGCTGAAAATACAGCCGTAAAGCAGCGGGGAAGGCCCTTTCAAAAGGGGCAATCCGGCAATCCTGCCGGCAAACCCAAAGGAGCTCGCCATCGTAGTACACTCTTGGCAGAGCAGCTGATGGAGACTGATGCTGAGGAGGTAGTGCACGCGGTTCTCGACGCTGCTAAAGGCGGCGACATGACAGCTGCTCGACTTGTCCTAGAGCGCATCTCCCCCGTGAGAAAAGGGCGGAAGATTTCGGTTGATCTGCCACCTTTGGTGACAGTCAGCGACGTCGCGGCTGCCTTGGGGACCGTTATTGCCTCAGTCGCAGCGGGTGATCTTACTCCAGAAGAAGGAGCGGCTATGGCAAATTTGGTCGAACTCAAGGGCCGTTCCATAGAAGCTACCGAGATAGAGAATCGCCTTTCTAGTTTGGAAAGGCGAGCGGAGATAAGGCGGTGAAGCAGATCGCAAACAGACTGCACCGACTTGAGCTCGTCTTGGACGAGGCTTCCGACGAGAGCCTCGGTGACCGGTTGCTGCGCGCACGCCTGCGCTGGGAAGCCGATCCGGCCGGTATGGAGAAAGAGCGCTGCGAGGCAATGAAGAACCTGGAAGAGTCGAAGTGCGCCGGCATCCGGCTATCTAGCTTAGGAGCACGAATTTTGCGTGCCCATGAGCGGATAGCCCAATTGCGGCAGACCGAGGTCAGCGACGAGCGGTAAAATAGAATTTCAGCCCAGAAACAATGGAAAGGCGCCTCCTGGGTGCGAGTCTGTTCCTCAGTCCGGTTGTCTCTCGACTCTCTCGAAGCTGGCCACGCCACGAACTGCACCGATGAGAAAACTAGCAATGCCGGCCTCTAATCAGACGAAGGCTCCTTCCATGAAGGTTGACGTGCTACTGCGGTGATCAAGTGAGGCCGTTGGGCGGCGCCGCTGTTCTCGCGGGCCGTCTACAACTATAATGTTTGTTTACGACTCCGGACGCGATCGACTCGACTGCATCGAATGATGTGTCGTTGGCAGGTGACATGACGATCATCATTGAGGAAATTATCGACCGCTCCACTCAGGGACGAACAGAGCCGTTTGTCTGTCGCGGCAGCGACGGCGCCCTTTATTATGTGAAAGGGCGTTTTGCCGGAAGGGAAAGTCAAATAAAAGAATTCATATGTGGTGGACTTGCAGTCGCCTTCGGATTGCCAATACCGGCCTTTTCCATTGTCGATATTCCACAACAGCTGATCAATTTCGGTGGCCGCTCAGATTTAGCCGATTTAGGTGGTGGCCCAGCTTTTGGTTCGCGACATTGCGGACCTTCGACAGAAGTAACTTATTCACAGTTAAAATTAGTGGAATCTTCTATCGGCAAGGATCTTCTGGTTTTTGATTGGTGGATCCGGAATGAAGACAGAAACCTTACGGCTGAAGGGGGCAATCCCAATCTTCTTTGGGACCAAAGCCAGAATAAGATAGTTATTATCGACCACAATTTAGCCTTTGACGCTGACTTCGACTGTCATCGTTTCGCCGAAACCCACGTTTTTAATAACCTGATACCCCAGGTTTTCGACGATTTGTTGGAACGTGCCCGATACACTAGCCAGCTCGACAAGGCGTTTACTGTTTTTGACGAATGTTGCGATAATTTGCCGGAAGAATGGTTAGATGAAGCACCAGGTTGGTTCAAAATTAAGGATATAAAAGAAATTCTGAACCGCTATAAGAGTGACGCGTTTTGGAAGGTTGATCCATGAAGCTCGTTTGCCAATATTCGGTCGCGCGCTTTCTGCCTTACGTCGAAACTGGCGAATTTGCTAATTTCGGCATCGTCCTCTATTGCCCGGAGACTGGCTTTTTCGGTTACAAGCTTCTTACAAAGGGTGCGGGGCGTATCACAGCCTTTTTCAAAGAGCTGGATCCAGTTGTCTTTCAGCGCGCTCGGCAGACGCTCAAGGACGAACTGGTCCGCTTGCAAGAACGCCTGACAGTGCCCAGACTCGAAACGGTATTGCCAAAGCATAGCTTCCTGGCCGAATTAACACGACCGCGTGAATCAATTATCCGCTTCGGCGAAACCCGTGCGATCATGACCAATGATCCCGCTTCGGAAGTCGATCGGTTGTTCGATCACTACGTCCGACGGGCGTTCGTGACGACAGAATACAAAGATCTGCTGGTTGAAAAGGCCGTCCGGCAGATTTTGGCCCATGCCGGCGTGGAAAAGGATTTTGTCGAGGCAAAGTTGGCTGGTGGCGGTTATCACGCCACGTTCCCCTTCGTGAAGCGCCGTGATGATGTCGTTCAGCAGATTATTAAGCCTCTTCACCTTGGCCACGGCAATGGCACGCAAATCTTTAATCATGCGTGGTTGTGGGTTGGCAAAATTCAACGTCTGCGTCAGTTGAAGGTCTTGCCAAGTCAGATACTGGTGCCGATCAAGGCTCCGGCCGAGCAAGACACCGAGACCTTTGAGCAATATGAAGCTGCATGCGATCGGCTGACCGAGATTGGCGCACAGGTCGTCGCCGCGGAGGACGCTAAGGCGATCGCGGAATTCGCCCGAAAGTAGATACGCCTCCGTTTTTTGTGCGTCCAGCTAGATGTGGCTTTTGCCAACGAAGGCCACATCACTCATTCACAACACCGTTCCGCTGGCTGCCGGCCTTCCGCTATGACGCTCATGTCGATTGAGCTAGCACCTACCGCCGCTCCCCGTGAAAGCCGGTGAGAGCCTTATTGGCATCGACCAGGCGTTGGGCCAACCCGCCGTAAAGCAAATTGGTGGTCTGGACGTACTCGTTCCCACCGAGTACCAGACTCGCAAGATCGCTGATGCCGGCGCATCCATTTGACCGCGCCGCATGGGCGCGCATTTACTTGAGATGACTGGATAGTTCCATGAACATTACTACCAATGTGCAGAAGCCCCGGCTGATTGACGAGGCCATAGTTGCTGTACGAGCAGAGAAGGGATGGCACCTTCACGCGTTTGAATGCCTTCCAACCGACTTGCCTCGGTACCTGGCACAAACAGGGTTGGCGCATCTGCCTTATCGCATTGTCGATCATTGTCGCGTTGCCGTAGGGAGTTTCGGTAAGTATTTAGCCCGCCCTGCTAGGCGGGCTGGATGGCAGCATTGGAATGAAGACATTTGGTTTCCTATGGACGAGCCGATGCCGGAATTGGCGGGCATGCCCAAGCTCGGAACCTTCTCGCTGCGACTGCGTGGGATTTTCTTCAGGACTATTGTCATCGTCGTCAGAATAGACGGCCGGCGCTTTCGCTGCTGTCTCGATACTGAGGAAGACTCTCTCATTCGCTTCACGCAGTTCGCGCAGCTTCTGGCCGCCGGCCACTACCCACATGGAGTTCTCTTCGAAGGCGGCTCGGTTGAGGCGATCACCCAGCAAGGGCCGGCTAATGGGCTCTGCCGCTTCTGGACCAACCCCTGGCACGGTGGCAGGCAAGAAACAATCGACATTGTCGTCGACCGGACTCATCTCATCCACCAGTTCACCGCTCTAGCTGCGGCAATTGCTGATCATCCTTGCTTTGGCCATGAGTTTGTATTGCGGGCGCCGATCGATGACGAGGAGTATGAGAGTTTGTCGGATGCCGCCGAAGCCGAATTTGCCAGGGCCATATCCGAGGGACGCATTGTCGTTTTCAGTGCCGCCGATGATATGGCTAATGAGGATGCCAAAGCTGACTTTGTCGCGCGAAATCTGGCGGCTAGATTTCCATTAGCTGCAGACGAGATAATTTGGGTCGAGCGCCATAAAAACATGCTTCGAACCTTGAACATACCTGCTGAATGGCTTTAGTGCCTACCTGACGGTTCTTGCAGGTTGACCACATTCAGGAGGAGGTGTTCCCGAGGGGCCATTGTCACACCTTCCCGACCCATTCCACCGCAAGAACTGCATGCGATCGTATTCACCCCCCATGCTGCCACCCTAGTGGTTTGCCACCCGATTGCCCCACCCTGTCGGCCGATGCCGGCAGCCTCGAATTCACCCAGAAGTGCATTTCCGGTGCAAGCTAGTGAATGTTTTGGCGGAAAATTGTCCCAGCAACGGACTGGTCTGGCTTTTTTGCACCTGTTATGACTTAAGCAGTGGGGGAGCTTTCGATGGATAGTGTGTCCAGTCGAATAATGACCGTATGTGCTGTTGCTGGCTGCCTGAATGTTGACGAAAAGATCGTCTATCGGATCTTGAAGCGAAGCGGCTTACCAAACTTCAGGGTTGTTGGAACATGGCGATTCCGACGGTCTGGCCTTGAGAACTGGATAGGTCGACAAAAGAAAGCTGCACAAATGGCGCAGAAAAGTGGGGGCAACAGGTGAGCAGCCTGAACATAGGAAATTTTATTTGGAACATCGCAGATGATGTTTTGCGCGACATCTATGTCCGAGGAAAGTATCGCGACGTCATCCTTCCTATGACCGTAATTCGTCGGCTCGATGCCGTCCTCGAGCCGACCAAGGATGCTGTTTTGGCAATGAAGGTGCAGCTGGACGAGGCGAGTATCGCAAATCAACATGCGGCATTGTGCCAAGCATCGGGAGAGGCGTTCTATAACGTCTCAGCTTTTCGTCTCCGTGACTTGGCTTCTCGTGCACGGCGGCAGCAGTTGAAAGCTGATTTCGAGGCCTATCTCGATGGCTTCTCGCCGAATGTCCAGGAGGTTTTGGAAAAGTTCAAGTTCCGGAACCAAATCTCAACACTTGTGGAGGCTGACGCGCTCGGCTTCCTGATCGAGAAATTTCTTGATCCTTCAATTAACCTTAGCCCCAAGCCGGTACGGCATCCGGACGGCAGCATTCGCCTGCCAGCTCTCGACAATCATTCGATGGGTACAATTTTCGAGGAATTGATTCGCCGCTTCAATGAAGAGAACAACGAAGAGGCCGGCGAGCACTTCACTCCGCGCGACGTGGTGGAGCTGATGGCCCACCTGATCTTCATGCCGATTGCCGACGATATCCGATCAGGTACCTACCTCGTATATGATGGTGCTTGTGGCACCGGTGGCATGCTGACAGTCGCGGAGGAGACGCTGGTCAAACTTGCGACCGATCATGGCAAGGAAGTTTCGGTTCACCTTTACGGGCAGGAGGTCAACCCAGAAACCTTCGCCATCAGCAAGGCCGACCTTATCCTTAAGGGCGAAGGCGTTGAAGCCGAGAACATGAAGTTCGGCTCTACCTTGTCTGCAGATGCTTTTCCCTCAGGGGAATTCGACTTCATGCTCTCCAATCCCCCTTACGGAAAATCATGGAAGACTGATCTGGATCGCATGGGCGGCAAAGCGAGCATGCACGACCAACGCTTCGTCATTGAGCATGGGGGCGACCCAGAGTATAGCCTAATTACACGTTCGAGCGATGGCCAGATGGTGTTTCTGGCCAATATGCTGAGCAAGATGAAAAAGGCCTCGTTACTTGGCAGTCGCATCGCCGAAGTTCACAATGGCTCGGCGCTTTTCACGGGCGATGCTGGGTCAGGCGAAAGCAACGTCCGGCGCTGGATCATTGAGAACGATTGGCTAGAGGCCATCATCGCACTGCCGCTAAATATTTTCTACAATACGGGCATCGCGACCTATATCTGGGTGCTGAGCAATCGCAAGGCGGCCTCGCGCAAGGGTAAGATCCAGCTCATCGACGCCACCACCTGGTCTAAACCGCTGCGCAAGAATCTCGGCAAAAAGAACTGCGAACTCGAGCCAAAAGACATTAAACGCATCTGCGACATCTTCCTACACCAAGAAAATAACGAACAGTCGAAGATCTTCCCCAATGAAGCCTTCGGCTATTGGAAGGTAACAGTAGAGCGCCCTCTACGAGTTTCCCTCGAGCTGACAGACATAGCTTTGCGGCGTTTCCGCAAAGCTTGTAGAGAGGCCTCGGAGGAGCCCCTTGCTACAATGGTCGAGGACGTCGCAAAGGGTTTGGGCATCGGCCCCTATCGAGACTTCAACGTATTCTTTAAGGCGCTCGAAGCCGCCGCTGAAAAGCTAGGCTCACGAATGACCGCCAAAAGGCTGAAACTGCTCCTGTCTTCTTTGACGGTCAAAGATCCTGAGGCCGCGCCGGTCATCAAGAAAGTTGGCAAGGCGAAGGCTGGTGCGGGCGAAGAGCTCGATAGCCTATATGGGATATATCAACAGACTCTCGACGGAAAGACTGTTGTAGTCGAATACGAGCCGGATAGCGAACTCCGCGACACAGAGCAAGTGCCTTTCCTTGAGGAAGGAGGCATCGAGGCCTTCTTTCGACGAGAGGTGCTGCCACATGCCGCTGACGCCTGGATTGACAGATCTAAAACTGCTATCGGCTACGAAATCTCCTTCGCGCGGCGTTTCTATAAGCCTCAACCGCTCCGGACACTAAAAGAGATTGAAGCCGACATCCGTGCACTGGAGCAGGAGACGGAAGGGCTTCTTGAACACGTGCTGACGGGAGGTCACTGAGCATGGCCACCCAGCGTTACTCCGTCACACCCCATCCGATTGAGACCCTGCTCACCTGGGTGAAGTCTGGCGAGATCGCGATTCCGGAGATCCAGCGGCCTTTCGTGTGGGACGCGACGAAGGTTCGCAATCTCCTGGATTCACTCTATCAGGGCTACCCGGTGGGCTATCTGATCGCCTGGCGGAACCCATCGGTCCGATTAAAGGATGGCTCCACGTCCTCTGGTAAGCGCATCCTGATCGATGGGCAGCAACGCGTGACCGCACTCATGGCCGCCTTGCTCGGCCAGGAGGTTCTGACCAAGGACTACGAGACGGCACGCATTCGGATCGCGTTTCACCCGGTCGAGGAGCGTTTCGAGGTTTCAAACCCGGCTATCGAGAAAGATGTCTCTTGGATTCCTGACTTGGCGACGGTTTTCGCGCCTGAGGCCAGCCTGACCAAGCTCACGCGTGAATATGCGGCGCGCAATCCAGAGGCTGATCAGGACCAGATTTCATTGGTGCTGGAGAAGGTCCGAAAGATAATCAACAACCAGGTCGGCATCATCGAGCTGGCTGAAGACCTCGACATCGAGACGGTGACCGAGATCTTCATCCGGGTGAATTCGGCGGGCGCATCGCTCAGTCAGGCGGACTTCGCCATGTCGAAGATTGCGGCGAACGACACCTATGGTGGCAATATGCTGCGCAAAGCCATCGACTATTTCTGCCACCTCGCTGTCGCGCCCGAGTTCCTGCCGCGCATCGAGAAGGGCGACAAGGCTTTCGCGGCATCTGAATTCCTGCCGAAGATGCGCTGGCTGAAGGACGTCAACGACGATCTGTACGACCCCTCCTATACCGACATGCTGCGCGTGGCGTTTACCTCGGAGTTCCGCAGGGGCAAGTTGCAGGACCTCGTCGCTCTACTTTCGGGCCGGAATTTCGAGACCAAGCAATATGAGGAAACGGTCGCCGAGGAGGCATTTGCCCGGTTGAAAGTCGGCGTTTTGAACTTCATCAACAAGACGCATTTCGATCGGCTAACGATGATCCTGCGCTCGGCCGGCTTCGTGACTTCCGGCCTGATCCGCAGCCAGAACGCCATCAACTTTGCCTATATCATTTATCTGCGTGGCCGGGCCGAAGGACTGGCTGCGGCCGACATCGAACGACTAGTACGCCGCTGGTATGTCATGTCGGTCCTGCGCGGGCGCTATGCCGGCAATCCGGAAAGCACGTTCGACTTCGACATCCGCCAAATCGACGCCCGGGGCGTTGCAGCCTACGCCAATGCTGTAATCGACGCGGAAATGTCGCCCAGCTATTGGAGCACGCTCCTGCCCCAAGATATGGAAACGTCCTCCTCGTCGAGCCCCTACTTCCTCGCCTACCAGGCGGCGCAGGTAAAGCTTGGCGACCTCGGCTTTCTGTCGCGTGACATTACCGTACGTGACCTGCTGCTAAACCGCAGTGACGTGCACCATGTTTACCCGCGCAATCACCTCAAGGGCCAAGGCTTGGCGCGCGGCCGCTACAACCAGATCGCCAACTTCGTCCTCGCGCAAAGCGAGATCAACATCGGCATCGGCGATCGCGACCCGAAGGTCTATTTCGGCGAACTCGCGGACCAATGCAACAGCGGCGCCAAGCGGTATGGCGGCATCACGGCGATTGAAGAGATGCGATCCAATCTGCGCATGAGCTGCCTGCCGGATAGCCTGCTCGACGGAGAAGTTCCGCCCTTCGATGACTTTCTGGAGCTACGCCGCAAGCTGATGGCTCAGAAAATCAGGACCTATTTCGAGGGCCTTTGAGATGCAGTCGGGGACACGTAACACAAGCAAAGGAGCGAGAAGTGGCTGAACGGGATGACCTTCTTGCTTCGATTGCCACGACAACCGCGGACTATCGTGAGGGTGATTTGGAGGCGCCGAACCCGGAGCATGTCGAGCGCTGGATCAGCCAATTCGACGCCGCGGTGCAGCTCCCAATCCTGCGCGAAATGGATCACGTCCTCAAGAAGACCTACTTCTCGCGAACGGGGACGAGAAAATTTCTGGCCGGGCTTTTCCAGACCGAAAAGCTCGTCGGCAGCGATCCATGCACCTTCTGGAAGGGCGTGAAGTTCCTCGACATTCAGGGCGGTGGCGCCAGCCAGAAGGAGATGCTCGCGCTGTTCGGTAAGGTGCTCAGCAAAAATTGCGGGTTTGATTCAGACGATTGCGGCGTTGCGCCTCACGCCTTCGTCTATCTGGATGACGCCATCTTCACGGGCAACCGCGTCAGGCGGGATCTGGAGACGTGGATCGCCAACAAAGCTCCGGCCAAGGCGAAGGTGTACGTTATCACGATCGCGCTGCATAGCGGCGGCCAGTACTACGCGAACGGCAAAATCAACCAGGCTGCAAGAACCGCCGGAAAGAACATTGATCTGACTTGGTGGCGTGCGATCGAGCTGGAGGACAGAAAGGCCCACACCACTACTTCCGACGTCCTGAGGCCTATTGCGATCCCGGACGACGAGGGAGTGAAGGCCTATGTGGCTGGCATGGGTTATCCGCCGAACTTGCGCACCGCGGGCAACGTCGGCGAGAACGGCATCTTCTCCAGCGACGCCGGCCGCCAGCTCCTGGAAGCGGAATTTCTGAAGGCTGGTGTGCGCATCCGGCAAATATGCCCGCAGCTCAATCAATATCAGCGGCCATTGGGCAACATGATCCTCGACACGCTCGGCTTCGGCTCGCTGGTTGTCACCTTCAGAAACTGCCCGAACAACGCCCCTCTGGCGCTCTGGGCCGGCGATCCTTGGCACCCCCTGTTCCAGCGGACGACCAATAGCGACACGTCGATGAAGCGCTTCATGGCCATGCTTGCGAAGGATGCGTTCTGATGTCTCAGGCGAGCCAAGTTCGCACATATGACCCTATTGGCAGCGTCGTCTTCCTGAAGACGAACGAGCGGTTCGGTGGTCTATCGAACATGGCACCTGGCTTTCCGCTGCGTGTGAACGGGATTCGCATCCGCACGTCGGAAGCTCTCTATCAGGCGTGCCGATACCCACATATGCCGGACGTGCAGCGCAAGATCATCGACGAGCACAGTCCGATGACCGCGAAAATGCGCAGTAAGCCGTTCCGCCAGGACTCGCGGCCGGACTGGGACGCGGTGCGCGTGAAGATCATGCGTTGGTGCCTGCGGGTTAAGCTGGCACAGAACTGGCGCGAGTTCGGTAGGCTGTTGCTGGCGACCGGGGACCGCCCCATCGTCGAGCAATCCCGCAAGGACGATTTCTGGGGTGCCAAATCCAATGAGGACGGCACGCTCGTCGGCATGAACGTGCTGGGGCGGTTGCTGATGGAGCTGCGCGAGCAGTTGAAAGGTGACCAGGTGGACAGCCTGCGGTTCATCGAGCCGCTGGGGATCTCCGAGTTCCTGCTGTTCAGTCAGCCCATCGAGGCGGTGCAAGCCTCGCCCGACGCCGAGATCCCGGGCTGGACCCATAGGCGGCCGTCCCAAGCCGATGCTGCCCCGCCGCCCCCAGGGCTCCAGCCTTCCCTATTTGAGCAGCCAATGATTTCCGACTCCAAGTCCGCAGTTGCCACCCCCCCGGCCGAAGCTGCAGAAGGCCGGAAGGCACCGGTTCGTTTCCCACAGTATCGGGAGAGTGGTCTGCCTTGGCTGAGCGAGATCCCAGAGCATTGGGATGTCCTTCGCAACGGTCGTCTGTTCGCCGAGCGCGTCGAGACTGGTTTCGAGAAATTGCCAATCCTGGAGGTTTCACTGCGTACAGGCGTGCGTGTTCGTGACATGGAAAGCGGTGCGCGCAAGCAGCAGATGACGGATCGCAGCAAATACAAGCGCGCGGCCAAGGGTGACATCGCCTACAACATGATGCGCATGTGGCAAGGCGCAGTGGGCGTCGCCCCTGTGGACGGACTGATCAGCCCGGCCTATGTCGTCGCGCGGCCGTTCCCCGAGGCTGATCCGCGCTACTACACCTATCTCTTCCGCACGCCCACCTACATGCGCGAGGTGAACAAGTTCTCGCGGGGCATCGTCTTAGACCGCAACCGGCTTTATTGGGACGAGTTCAAGCAGATGCCGTCTGCCTTCCCTCCGACCGAGGAGCAGGCGCGAATTGCAGATTTCCTCGATGCCCATGGCCGCCTGACGGCACGCCTGATGCGAAACAAGCGGCAGCTGATCGGGCTGTTGAACGAGCAGAAGCAGGCGACCATCAACCGGGCTGTCACACGCGGCCTGAACCCCAACACTCCGATGAAGCCTACCGGCATCGACTGGATGCCCGAGGTTCCCGCGCATTGGGATGTCCTGAAGCTCAAGCGGTTCTCTCGCATGAAAAGCGGGGATTCGATTACGGCGGAGAGCATCGACCAGACTGGAACCTATCCTGTCTACGGCGGAAATGGGCTACGGGGATATACGGACCGCTTCACCCATGATGGGACCTTCGCGCTGATCGGAAGGCAGGGCGCTCTCTGTGGCAACGTCCACCGCGTCTCGGGAACCTTCTGGGCTTCCGAGCATGCGATTGTGACGACGCTCGAGCCCCCTCACGATATCGACTGGTTTGTCGAGCTACTGCGGGTCATGAACTTGAACCAGTATTCGGAGTCGGCCGCTCAACCGGGCCTCTCGGTCGACGACATCGCAAATCTGTACGCTCCTCGGCCACCAGCTGACGAGCAAGCCGAGATCGCACAGCATTTCAGAAACGAATTCGCTCACCTGAATGCTGTCTTGGAACGCACTGCGCGCGAGATCACCCTTATCCGAGAATACCGCGAGCGCCTGATTGCCGATGTCGTCACAGGCGCGCTGGACGTGCGCCATGTCGAGATCGCCGCGCCTATGGACGAGCCGATCGCCGACGAGGACGACCCGCAGGATGAGGAGCTGGAATCCGACGACGCCGAGCCGATGGAGGCGGTCGATGGCGACGAATAGGCCGGCAATCCCCATCGAGATCAAGCGTGACGTCCTCTTTGAGGCTCGTCACCACTGCGCCGTCTGCTGCACTGCTCTGCCGCTCGAATACGCACACGTCATCCCGTGGAGCAAATCTCAAGACCATTCGCTGGAGAACCTGATTGCTCTTTGCGCGAACTGCCATGAGCGCGCGGACAATGAGAATTGGGGGGCGAGTTACCTACAACGATATAAGAAGTCGCCTTGTATCATTGCTCGGGGCGCTCCTCCGCAGATGACACCGGAGCAGCAGATGCTGGTCGACCTCATCGTGGCACGCGATCCAGATGAGATGAACGAAAAAGAGCGGCAGCGCCTTGTGTCTATGGTGGCCGCATACGTCGGTGTTCCATTTGGTCAAATAGCGATTTCATCTGTAACCCAAGCCAACAGTTCGCGGGTCCGGGTAGAAATGCCGTCTGACGCGGCGCGACGCCTGGTTGCCGGGTTTGAGGCGAAAGACCCTATGCTCGAAGCATTTCTGAGCGAGGCGGGCCTTATTCGGGTCGATGCCGGCCCCTCGGTTCAAGGAGGCCGCGGAATGCGCCAGCACACCGACACCAGCGAAAAAGGCCTCGAAGCCCTCATTGTTCGCTCGTTGATCGACGAGGCTGGTTACGTCGCCGGAGGCTCGAAGGATTTTGATCGGGACCATGCGATCGACCTGGCGAAGCTGTTCGACTTCTTGGGCGCCACGCAGCCCGAGGCCATCGAGTCGCTCGGCATCGGCGAGGACGGACCGAAACGGCTGCAATTCCTGCACCGGCTGCAAGGCGAGATCGCGAAGCGCGGCATCATCGACGTGCTGCGGAACGGTGTGAAGCACGGCCCGGGATCGGTCGAGCTGTTCTTCGGCACGCCAACACCCGGCAATGCTAAGGCCGAGGAGCTGTTCGCCGCTAATGTCTTTAGCGTCACGCGCCAGCTTCACTATTCCAAGGACGCGACCAAGCTATCGCTCGATCTGGCGCTGTTCATCAACGGATTGCCGGTTGCGACCTTTGAGTTGAAGAATAGCTTGACGAAGCAGACGGTCGAAGATGCCATCGAGCAGTTCAAACGCGATCGCGATCCGAAGGAGCTCCTGTTTCATTTTGGCCGTTGCGCGATACATTTCGCCGTAGACGATCATGAGGTGCGGATGTGCGCGCATCTCAAGGGTAAGGCGTCCTGGTTCTTGCCCTTCAACAAGGGCTGGAACGACGGCGCTGGGAACCCACCGAACCCCAACGGCCTCAAGACCGATTACCTTTGGAAGGAAATACTATCTAAGAGAAATCTCACCGATATCCTGGAGAACTATGCGCAGGTGGTCGAGGAGACGGACGAGCGGGGCAAGAAAAAGCCCCCGAGGCAAGTTTTCCCGCGCTTCCATCAGCTCGATGTGGTGCGCAAACTGCTAGCCGATTCCCGGACGTTCGGGGCCGGCCGACGATATCTGATCCAGCACTCGGCGGGCTCGGGCAAGAGCAACTCGATTGCGTGGCTCGGTCACCAGCTAATCGGGCTCGAGACCGGTGGCAAGCCGACCTTCGATACCGTCATTGTGGTTACCGATCGCCGGGTGCTCGACAAACAGATCCGCAACACCGTCAAACAGTTCGCGCAGGTATCCTCCATCGTCGCCGCGGTTACCGAAGGGGCGCAGCAACTGCGGACCTTTCTGCAGCAAGGTAAGAAGATCATCATTACCACAGTGCAGAAGTTTCCGTTCATATTGGATGAGATAGGGGACGAGCATCGCGGGCGAACCTTCGCCATCATCATCGACGAGGCGCATTCCAGCCAAGGAGGGCGCACAGCAGCGAAGATGAATATTGCGTTGGCAGCCAATGGAGCCGAGGAGGAAGAAGAGACTACTGAGGATACCATCAATCGCTTGATGACGGCTCGCAAAGTGCTGCCGAACGCAAGTTATTTCGCTTTCACGGCTACGCCCAAGAATAAAACGCTGGAGGTATTCGGAATACCGGTCCCGGGGGCAGGAAAAGTCAAACACATCCCCTTCCATAGCTACACGATGAAGCAAGCCATCCAGGAGGGCTTCATCCTCGATGTACTAAAATACTATACGCCGGTTGAAAGCTACTACCGGCTGATGAAGAAAGTGGAGGATGACCCGAGGTTCGACATAAAGAGGGCGCAGAAAAAACTACGCCGATTTGTCGAATCACATGAGCACGCGATTCGCCAGAAGGCGGAAATCATGATCGACCATTTCCACGATCAGGTCATGGCCTATCGCAAAATTGGCGGGGCCGCCCGGGCCATGGTGATAACGAACGGGGTCGAGAGGGCGATTCAATACCTCCACGCCTTCCAAGCTTATCTGAAGGAGCGCAAAAGCCCGTATACAGCCATGATCGCTTTCTCCGGCGAACGTGAATACGGCGGCAAGAAGGTGACGGAAGCGTCACTAAACGGCTTCGCGAGTAGCAAAATCGAGGAATTGATCCAGCAGGACCCATATCGATTTCTCATCGTCGCCGATAAATTCCAGACCGGATACGATGAGCCGCTCCTGCACACAATGTACGTCGATAAGACTCTGTCGGGCATCAAAGCAGTGCAGACGTTATCGCGACTCAATCGGGCTCATCCACAGAAGTACGACACCTTCGTTCTCGATTTTATGAACGACGTCGATGGTATCCAAGCTTCATTCAAAGACTATTATCGCACAACGATCCTCAGCCAGGAAACAGACCCGAATAAACTTCACGACTTGAAGGCAGGTCTTGACGGCTACCAAGTATATACTATCCAGCAAGTCGATGACCTTGTGGCGCTCTACCTTAGTGGTGCGGATCGAGACAAGCTTGACCCAATCCTCGATACATGTGTTGCCGCGTACATGAGCGAATTGGATGAAGATGGTCAGGTCGATTTCAAGGGCAAAGCCAAAGCGTTCACTAGGACGTATGGATTCCTCGCCACCATTCTTCCCTTCTCGAGTGCTGATTGGGAAAAGCTTTCAATCTTCCTGACCTTCCTGACGCCCAAGCTCCCCGCTCCAAAAGAGGAAGACCTTTCAAAAGGTATATTGGAAGCAATCGACATGGACAGTTACCGTGTCGAAGCACAGGCCACGATGGCAATCGTGTTGCCCGATGCTGACAGCGAGATTGAACCGATCCCGACTGAGGGCCAGCATGGCGTAAGAGATCCGCAGCTCGACTACCTGAGTAATATTGTCGAGTCCTTCAATAGCATGTTCGGCGATATCGATTGGAAGGATGAAGACAAGATCCGTAAGGTGATTGCTGAAGAACTGCCAGCAAAAGTAGTCGCTGACAAAGCATATCAGAACGCGATGAAAAATTCGGACAAGCAGAATGCTCGGATTGAACACGACAAGGCACTGGAACGGGCCGTCATAAACCTTCTGTCAGATCATACTGAGCTGTTTAAGCAGTTCAGCGATAATCCCTCATTCAAGAAATGGTTGTCTGAAACGATCTTTGCTGCCACCTACGCGAATTCCCCCTGAGCACGGGATGCTCAACCCAGATTCGCGGCAGATCTGCGAAATAGCTTCGGCCAGCAAGTGCCGATCCAGCTTCATCTCCCGTCCGGTAAACCCAGCCAGCCGGTGGCCAGATGAAGCGGGATTTTCTCAGCCCGACTGGTCCAACGTTGGGGCAAGCTCAGCTCCACTCGCGAAGCTCCATCATGCGGCGACCGATGTCGACCGCGAAGACAACCATGTGCCCGGTAGCGTCGTCTCAATCAATACATGCTTGACGTCCCAACCGCGATTAGACAACCCCATCGCTTACGGTGCTTCTGCCGTGGATCCAGAAAGGAGACCCCTCTCAATAACAGAAGAAGACGGCACCTTAGTTGGGAGAAAACAAGTCGACGTCTGAACTACACGAGCAATTTTTGCCGAGAAGGGAAAATTTGCTGGCATCAATTCCAACATTACCAGTGAGGTCGAGTAGCTCATTAAACAGACTCGCGACCCTTACCGAAACGGAAGGACCTTGCGGGCTAGTAACGGATTCTATGTCTCCGTTTGTTTTATAGGTAACAATGATCTCACCGTCATCGGAGCTAACCGTTGACGGCTTACCAAAATGATCTTCATATTCGATGAATATGCTTTTCTCCGCGCCTTGAATGTTCAGTATCCTTCCCTTTGCGTCGTATGCTAATCGAATATCCCGACCGTCGGACGCACGCACACGCACAAGGTCGCAAGTTTGGTCATAGTCATACCAATACTCAACATCACCAGTCTGATAGGTCGACACCTTTCCGCAGAGCGGATCGATTTCAACAGATTCGGTTTTTCCCGTGTTAGCATCAGTCGATTTGATGACGTTACCGGCCGCATCGAACTCAAACAGCGTATCGAGATACCCGGAGTTCTGCGTGGCAGGGTTTTTGTTGCCAGAGCCTTTGTTGGCAGTGTCGCCTCCACTTTCTTCGGCCGACCGGCTGTTTGGCTGTGGAGTGGCGGGTACCTCGTCGACGTTCACAGGCTTTTGCGTGACATGTGAGGGTTTCTGGAAAACGGGATGATATTCCACAGTCGTGGTCATCCCGTTTTCAGAGACAATTGACTCCTTGAGAATCCGCGAGGCGCTGTCAAGCGTTCCGTACGAGAGAGTAATATGACTGGTGTCATCATCAGGATGTCCGCGACAGTTTTTGTACGAAACCACAATGCTGTAAGCGTCACTCTCATCTTTAGGATAGGTATAGTCCTTTCGACACCCGTCATGTTCCAACAGCTCATCCGTACGCCCAGTTTGAGGATCAATCCGAATGGACCATTGCCCACCGTCCGAGCCGCTCATGGACTTTATGTAGCCGACCTTGTCGTACTGATATGTAACTCGTTGGTCGCCCACGATCGCGTACAGAAGATGGTGCGTCGGATTGTAACTGTATGAGACCATGACGCTGTCCTTCGCGCCCGCTGAAGTAACAAAGCCACTCTTGTCGTATTGGAGTGAAACCCACTTGCCGTCTTCGTTTTCCACATGCACCAAACGCCCGGCCTCATACTGGTATTTTTGACGAGTTTTCTGTGAATCCCCTTCTTCGATCAGCTTACCATCTCGATCGAACAATTCGTAAGTTCGATCCAGACTCGTAATGCGATAACCCTTGCTCGTTACAGTAAGTGTCCTTGGGCCGCGACCGTTCTCAAGAAAGCTCGCAAAATAATCTTCATCATTCACTGTTAAGTCAATCTTCGCCATACGAATGCGATACATCGGGCTTTGCAGTAGAGCTAACTTAGACGCCTGCAGACTAGGATCTTCACGGACGACCGTATCGACATAAGTTTCAATCTGTTTTGCGTTCCCGCCTCGCAGTGTGAAGGGTGTCGCAACACCCGCGCCACACTCGATGCGCAAGTAACCGCCAGCTGGGTCTTTAAGGAGCCTCGTCTCCAAATTTGAACACCAATTAACGCCGAAGATTCCAGCGTACCTCGATCGGCTGTTGTAAGCGCGCCTTATGAGAAGGTCTAACGAAGCAGATGTTATTACCTGAAGATCAACGCTGTGGAGATTAAGGTTGCCATTTTTCTCGTCGACATCCGCGCCGTATTCAAGGGCAGCGACCTGGCCCGTGGATAGAAAGGCGGCGACCGTTGCTGTCGTCAAGATACCAAAAATCGTTTGAATAAGGCGCATGCTTCCCTCCCCGAAAAAGCTAGCTACCTTGAAACGCAGATTCACCTTCGAAGTCTCGTTGGGCCAAGGTAAGAACGAACGCATCTAGAATGCTATGTTCTTTATTGCGCGCGGCTGCGACTGCTAACTTAGACTGCAACTTCAATGCAGGCTCCTGCGGCAATTCTGAAGCAAGCAATGAATACACGCCGGTAAACCGTACATCTTCGACATTGTTGTCGAGAAGTTCGCGATGCTGTTCCAGATGCTGCAGAATTAGAAAATCTTGAAGCTTGTCATGTCGAAAATAGTACATAGCGCTATCAATCGCGCGAAGAACGAGAATGCGCTTTTCAGTCAAAAAAGAAACTAGGTATTTGGGCAAACCCGATACATCAACTGTTCTGTTGACGTCGAGACGAGAGCCATATGCAACCTCAGCCAACGCGCTCATAGGAAAGCTTGCGTTGTAAGTCTCTTCGTACTCTTCTATGCACAGTTCAAAGTAAGTCCGTACAATATTGATGATCGTCGGATGGGTTGATTTCACCAAGACACTAACCAACAAGTCTAGATCGAATGGATTCGACAAGATGTCAGCTGCATTGTCTTTCCAGCTAGTATCGAACTCAGATTCCACGCAGTTGTCTGATAGGAGTTGGTTGACCGAAGAAATATACTTGTCATTTGATGGCCCTTTAAACGTCAAGTATCTCCCTACTTGCTTCGGACTAAGAGGCTCAATGTCGTAAACTAGCATGTTACGAGGCGAGCGCCAGGCTGTCGGCTGGCTGGCAACGACAATAGTTGCTTTTGGGAAGTCGCGGAGAGATCGAGAGATAGCGGCGCGAGTGTCCGTATCAGCCTCATTCAAACCATCAATCATTACGCTCAGAGCGCCGACATAAATTAGCCTCCCAAGAAGCTTAGAATCTCTCAGCGCGCTCGGCATCGTCTCCGCAATTGCTCGCTCGATACCTTCTTTGCAGGCAGTGGCCTGAACGTACACATACATGCGCGAGCTTTGGCCGAGGGCCCATCGAAGCAAATAAGTCTTTCCCGCGCCAGACCGGCCGCGCAAAAGCACGTGACCTCTGAGCTGTTGCGGCAAATCATTGAGGTTCACTTTTCGTGTATTGCCATCAATTTGCTTAGTGACGTCGATGTCACCGAAATAACGGCTCTCTGGAACCACAATCGCATCAGAACGAAGTTGCTCACGAAATGGGAGAAACAGCCAAGTGCGCAATACCGGCAGCATTAGGAGTAGGTCGACATACCAAAGTCCCAAAATCGACCGCATCTTGTCGTTCCAGAAGAACATGGCCTGTATCGTTGGCGATATCGGATACAGCGAGAACAGGACGAACCAGATCGCCACATGAGCCGCAGGAACATACGGACCAAAGCTCTTTAGTGTTCCAAGCAGCTGCTGCCACTTGGTGGGACTAAACTGCACGGTCCAGAATGTTGATCCGTCCTTGTTCCTTGCGACGTCACCATCACGACTGATCGCGGCATAGTCGATGCGATATGTGCCGTCAGCATCAGGCATTGGTATTTCGATGATGCCGGAGCTATTGAAGGCTTTGGAGTCGGTGAGTAAAATTTGCTGCTTCGTCCCGCCGCTCGCAAGCAACAATAAAGAATAATAGAGAGACCAATCTGAAACACTGTCGGTGTTGGATTCTAAACGGACCTCAACGATGCGGCGCTGATTATCGACTCTTGAAACGGATACGGTTCCTTGCGAGGCAGAAAAGACCAGCAAACCCTTGCCAAAGAGCCCTAATGCTGCGTCGCCGTTTGACAGAACCATGAATTGTCTTACTAGCTGGAGATAGCTCTCATCGATGCGCATCGAAACTAGATGGCCGGCTGAGTAGCGATATGCGCCTCCTGAGCAGATAATCCAAACCGTGCCATCTCGACTGGTATTCGCAAACTTGAAGTTGCTTCTCGATGTCGGCAAAGATCGCCATCCCTCTTCATTGCGAGATCTCACTGAGCAATCTTTGCCTATTGCGAGTAACCCGCTGTCTACCTCAACAATTGTCGCTGAAGCGGCACTCGCCTCAGATTCCTGCGGGAGACTCCTTTCATCGGTGATCACCTTATCGTTGGAAACCGTCGTAATCGCACCGTTATCCGAGCCAACGTAGATATCGCCATTGGTGGCGACCGACACTGCGGCTGCGGATCCCGCAAGACCGTTACTCGCGTCGAACCAAGTCTCACCACTGCCAGTTAATCTAACTACACCAGTATTACCAGTGGCAACCCAGAGAGCCTTGTCTCGGCCGTCGTACGTCCACGCTAATGGGGCGATCAGGGACTCTGGATTTGAGTCATCAACAGATGAAACACCCAACTGAGAGCGCCTTAACGCGGTGGCGCCTCTGTAGGTCAAGCGCAATATCCCGGCATTTGTCGCGAGCAAAAATGCGGAGTCTGCATTGACCTCGGCTATGTGCATACTGACTGAGAATTGCGACAGGTCGGCAATCTGCGCTACTGAATGAAGCTCACGTTCACCATCTTCCAGATAAAGGATGCGCCCCTTACTAGTAACAAACAGAGCCCGCTGCGCCTGCTGCAAATAGGCGTCAAAGATAACTTTCTCGTCTTTAGAGAGTGGTACTGAGATCGATGTTGCCCAGCGATCACTGACTAGGTCAAACGGACGAATCAAGTTACCATTCAACAATACAAGGATCTGCTTGGCGGAATGGCCAATTATCGCTCCGCTCGCGACCTCAAAGTTGGCAGGCAGGTTGTCCTGATCGTGACGCGAAACAAATTGCTCTTTGAATTCGAACAGCGAACCGCTATTTGAAAGTAACCACACTCGTCCGTCGGCAGTCTGCTCGAGTCCGGAAAGTGATTGGCGATCGGAGGGTGAGAATCCAGCACCGTCGCTCTTTCCAGATTTTATTCGGCGCAGCGTCGATCGCCCAAGCTCCCATAGAGCGCCATCAGCCGATTCAAATATTTGAACGATTCGGTCTTCGCCCAGATCTCCGCTTTGGACCGTCAGTAATCGCCATGGATCAGCGGCGCGACTCGACCCCACCCCAAACGTGGATGCGGCTAAAACAATGATCACGGCTAAGCCGTGCCAAGCGCTGCGGTCGCCCTTCATTGTTCCTCGCAGAACGTGGACGAGAACGCTTTATTCCTAGCAGATGATATATCGCCTTCAGGTTGTTAGCCTAGTAGTAAGATATGTAGCCTATCCGATTTGCCGAGTTTTAGTCCCGGTAATGGGCCACCCCGCGCTAGAGTGTCCGCTCCTGATCGGCCTCTGACGCACTCTGAGCTCGCCCCCCACGCATTGACGATACGCTTTTGCACGATGTCCGGCGGCGCCGGCCGCATCAGCTCCGCCGCTTCGGCCGGCGAGGCTTTCACCCACTTGTCGTAGCTCTGGCGTTCGAGAATGAACGGCATGCTCTCATGGATCTCTTTCATGAACGTGTTGGCTACGATGATAATGATTGTATAGAAGACGATTGTCCGGAGCTTTCTAGGCGGCGGTAGCCAAATGGTGAGTACCGTTGGCCAATGCCCCATATGTGCCCCACAGCAATTCGAGCACGTGATTCTCGTGGATTGCAGATGTTGGCTAACCCCTTGAAAGAAAAAACCCCCGACCAAACGATCGGGGGCAAGTTAAACAGGGAGGCTTTACGTCTGGGAGACGTAGGATCCGAAGACCCTTCATCCGGACCTTGCGCCCGAATGCACATGGAGCACGAGGCCCCGAAACGGCACTGAAGCTGCCCCGCAGGGCCAGGTTCGGCGCCAGAACAATCTGTTGCAAAAGTGCAACAGGCTTGTTGCTAAATCACACGTTGACAGAATATGAAAATAGCGCACTGCCACCAGCCAGAATTTCACAC
>Ga0255336_100989_pt1 | contig 27322 bp, 33 predicted proteins | sample MeOH1_35cm_T3_17_FD_189102 | JGI IMG/M metagenome (GOLD analysis project Ga0255336, IMG submission 189102) | Sandy soil microbial communities from University of British Columbia, Vancouver, Canada - MeOH1_35cm_T3_179 | ecosystem: Engineered > Artificial ecosystem > Sand microcosm > Unclassified ...
TTTGGGGGGGGGGGTGTGGGGGGGGGGGGGAGGGGGGAAGAAAGGCAGGGCAGCCAGCGGGGGGCCAGCGAGAGCAAGACTTACATCGGTCCTCCATCCAAGGGGAACCCCAGTGTTTTTCGTGTCCTGCTGGACGCGCCGTCACAGCCTGCAACGTAGTCTGATGTGATGACCACGGTATCGCCAGTGTCGACATTGGTCACCGTTGTTTTGACCTGGTCCTTTCCTTCCTCCACCGACTCGACTTTCCATCCAAAGCGGACATCAATCAGAGGATCCTCGTCATCGAGACCCTTCAGCCACTTCTCGAAAATGACCTGGGAAAGGCGCTGCCATGGTTCAAGAGGCTGGGTGCCGTCGTTGTTTTCTCGAATCTGCTGGTTGAACCCATTGACGCTGGGAAGATTCCACTTCGTTATGGGTTCCTTGGTGGAAAGGCCAGACGATACTAACACAGGCTGGTCGATGTGGGCGGGGACGCCCTGTTGACGAAGACCCTCGGCAAGGCCCAGCCGTCGAAAGATTTCCATTGAACGCGGGTTGGTGAGATCCATCTTGGGCCATCTCGTCGTCGATTTGTTGCGTTCGAATAGGACCGACTTGACGCCATAGTGGGAAAGCACTCTCGCAAGCAGCAGACCAACCGGCCCGCCCCCGGCGATAAGGACCGTACCCTTGGGCAAAGTTTCTTCTTTGTGCACAGTTCCGTTGGCCTGAGTGCCATTGACTTGAGTGCCATCGACTTGAGTGCCATTTGTTTGAGTGCCGTTGGTTTCAGCCATGGTTACGAGCGGGAGCGGCGTCTGGTGTGTGAGTTGAATAGATCGACCGGTCGTTGCGGACAAGTCGCGAGTTAAAGCAATAGACAGTCGACGAGCCGGAGCAGACAAAAAAGTCTAGACTATCCAACCCATGACCACTTTCGTGCCGACCCACCAAACCCTGTGGCATGAGCATGGCTGGGCTGAGAATGAATGCAAGTTACACCAAGAGGTACTTGCAATGGGACCGCCGTATGTCGCTGCGGACCCGATTCGGTTTTGGCCGAGGCCGAGCCCCCGCCTCTATGCCGCGGGTTTTCTCCTAGAGCGACTCGGCAAAGAGCTCCGCAACCCCGCCGGAAATATTTCACCGGGGTTCCGAACGTGGGGTCTCTTTGCCTGACGTGAGATTACGCCACTGGGTATCATGGCCCATTCATTATTGGGCCTCAGCATGGCTGTGCCGGATGGTGACCCACGTCTTCTTTGAGCGGGTTCGGACCTCTGGATGGCAGTCATTTGACTGACATTTCCGTAAAACCCCACCAGGCACCCGTTCGACCCCATGCACCCCAATACCCCATTCCGTGCCGAACGACGCCATTCAGCCCGTAATGCTCGTCTACTCTTGGATATACAGTGAATATTTAGATTGACGTCGTAGATCAGTAAATGTACGTAGATAAAAGGATGGCTGATTGTATAATCTCCGCCGGTGTCGTACCTAAACGTCTACTAGTCTACGAACCGGATTCAACTAGGGTTGATAGCCTCTTAGATTCTAAATATGAGATAGTATGCCTCCTATAGGCTCGGTCAAGCCAATGCGATCGACAGAGGAGGGGTCGATAAGCTAGATATGTCAGTCAAGCTTGATAGTCTCGCTAGCGAGAGAGATTTAGGATGGCTGTTCAAGTCGTTGTAATGTCTTGGATATAGAATGGCGCTCTGACTTGGAAACTTTGTATTATGTGGTTGGGTTACAACGTTAATTGGTATTTTCTATGTTATAGCCAGGCCTTCAATAACACGCCAGAAAGGTAGGAGTTATTTATTACCGGACGCTCTTAATACCGGTATAATTTGTCACCAGTCGACCAGATGTCTGATGCCATTAATGGCGAAGGTCTGGAGGCAAATTCTTCCGGAATCAACGTGACCTGGTCGGTGTTGATGCGGAGCCATTATTGCCTTCCATAACGGCCCGTTTCTGCGAGAGTGGCCATTCCTGCCGTCATTTCGCCGTATCATCGATGCCAGGACAAAGATAGAGTGATATGAACGCTCCCGGAGACGTTGCCTGCCAAATTCCAGCTTCCGCCGATTCACACCACATCTTAGGACAAGGGCTTAACATCCGAGGCCGACGTGGTCAACAGCGACGAGATCCATTTTCCTCCGCCTCCGCCTCCGCCTCCGCAACCCGGACTGTGGCGTGATGATTGGACCGGAATGCGCGCAGACAGAGTCAAGGCGACGCCGTGAGTGGCAGCTCCGAGCAACATGAAGTGCTGAGACAAGATGGCCGGAATGTGGTGTGGTGGGAAGGAGTATCACCATTCCTCGTTGTCGTACCATGACAAGCGCGGAGGTGGAATCATCGACCCGAAATTCCATGGGGACACCACAAGGAGTTTCAAAAATGGAGATCACCTTCGCCCTGGGTCGTCTGCCGGTATCCTGGCATCTGGTGTCCGGCTGCTGCCTGCTGGGAGACATGTCGCATAGCACGATCTGCTCTATCCCCAACCACAAAGGAGACTCACTCTTGCCTGTGGAAAGGCCGGTGAGGTTGATATTCTGGAACTGCCGATATGATGACCAAATGACCTGGCCGGTTTGACCGGTTCGCTGTCATCTCAGTTTGCTCGCCTCGCGTCCAAAGCTTTCCATGCCTCGACCTTTGCTAGGCCTTTCAGCGCGGGGCATGATCCAGCTGCAAATAAATGGTTTGAACATGCGTTTCTGAAGGCAGTCTCACCGCTAACATTCCTCTGTCGAGCCTGAGAAAGTCCAGGCAAATCACCATTGTGATTCACGGGCGTTGCCGACATTTGGAGCTGGTTCTCTTCTGCAGTTATGCTTTTGGCTGACGAGCAATCTCAGACACACAATGCTGAGCGGACTGCATCTCCAGACCCAAGTTCTAGTACTTGTCGACACGTGGGCTAAGTTGACTACGTCATAGAGTGGTAGGAGGGTTCACTCGACGCACGAGTCAATGGCAGCCCAAGACTCTGACATGGTCAACGCCTGGAGCTGTGAGAAGCTGGGCGATGGGAATTTGGCAGAATTTTGTGGTTCCTGCCAAGGATAATAAGCTGACCGGCTCTTGAAGTAGTGGAAGATAACACAATATCCTTCTCAATCAACAGGCCCAATATATCGATGAAACTTTAGACCTCAATTTGTCCGATTGTGAAAATCAGGAGTCAACCGTCCCCTCTGTATTCATGGAATCTACAGATCCTATATACACACAATTCATGACCGAGATACAACAGGCTGAAACACTGTTCCCTAGGCAACCAGTTGACCCATGCATATGAGGCATCGTGCTCTATGTGGAGGGTGACGCAATTACTATGGGGGATACGACTTGGATTTGTTCTAGCCTGGGAACTGCATTCAATCATGTGGTAATCACTCGTAGAATTGTTGCTTACTGTCTTTCTACCTGAGAGGAGCAGATACTTATAATCACAAGAAACCACAACAGCTGAAACTCCCTCAGCTGGTCTTGCCTAGCTGAAACATACGACCCGACAAAACCAAAACGGGGCCTGTCTCACAACAAATCATATAACCGAGAATCCTGTAGTCTCCACCTATCCTCGCTGTTCCAAGGTTGTTGAATATCACAGTTATATCGACCGTTCTCTTCAAAATATCCTCCTTGGAGCACATATTCAACAACATGCTGGTGGGGTCTGTGGCGTAATTAGGGCGGCGCGGCGCATGGCCTCGTGACGGGTTCCCCCGAGTCATTTCCATCCAACTTCCGTTCGTCTTCAATTCCGGCTGGGCAAACTCACGCACCTTCACACCCTTGACTGGGGAAGAAAGCATGGAGGGAGTTGCGGAGGAGTGAGCATGCTCGTTCCTCCGCCATTCCCAGCATAGACCAATCCCCAGATACCAGAGTGATGGTTGCACAAGTCCGGGGTCTTGACGTGGTCCGGATGTCTTTGCCGACAATTTCGCATCCTCTGGCCTGTTCAGCGGCAGCGCATATCACACCCACTGGTATTATCCTGGCAGCTAGCGAACCACAAAGCTGGACCATGCATGAGGGTTGATTTCTTGGGTCGTCACTTCGGCCAGTGCTGTCACTGTGCACCGCAAAAAGGATCAATCAGCCGCAACGTCCCCCCCCCCCTGTGTCGACTATATTAGTTGGCGAGAAGGGTGGAAGAAGTGAGCGTCTCAAGCCCTGGACATCCAGCGAAGCGTCTCGTAAAGGTGTTGGACGGACCAGCGCGGGCTGATGACTTCCAGGAAGGCTAATGATGCGTGTGCGGGGCCGTGGCGTTCACAGTGGAGGAAGCAGGGAGGATGTTGCATATCGGGTGGGCCCTGCTGACCGTCTTGCCCTCCTTGCGCCCCCCCCAGTTTTTCACCCCCCTTCCCCCGCAAAACTTTGACAGAGACTTTCTGCACCTCCATCATCCATCTTGAGCTCCTACTTCACGCTCAGATTCCCCTTCATGCGGGGGTTCCGCATCCACCCTTTTTCTCATCTCAAGATGACGACGGTGCAAGAGTCGTATCCGAAGGCCGATCCTAGTGTTCGCGAAACCCCTCAAAACCCCAACCCGACGGCTACTGAAGGCCAGCAGAAACCAAACCCGCGGGTGAGAACAAAGTGTTCGATCGCTTGCAATTTTTGCAGGATCAAGAAGATTCGCTGTAGGCTCTTTTCCTCCTGACCACCACCTCCACTGCGTCTTTGACCAACCATCATCTCGGCAGGCAATGGTGCCGACCCGTGCACCAACTGTGTCGACCGCGGGCAAGTGTGCGTGTCGTCAACACGACGTCGGTCGCGCGCCAAAGACAAAGACAGCGAAAGCAACGCCATGGCCGAGAGATTGGCACGCGTGGAAGCGTTGATCCAAGTGTCCAAGGCGGCGCATCCCAGTCCACCCGTAGGATACTCGGCGCCTGGTCAAGATTTCAACTCGGTCATGACCCAAGGGGAGCCGGGATCGCAGGTGGCCGGCTATCTTCTCGGTGCCTCTCCACTCGCGGTCGAGGCATTCCCACCATCACCCAGTCTGGCGCCGCCGCCTGCCGATCCGACGCCGATATATCGCGGCGACATGAACTCGCCCGACGTCGCCAACCCGTCCGACATGACCAACGTGCCGGCAAAGGCTCAGAGCTGGTTTTCGCCCGTCATCTCGCGGCCTCAGCTTCAGGAATCACGCAATTCGGGCTTGCCGACGGTGTCGCCTATTGGTCAACCGTCGCTGCCTCCCACCTTCTCCCCTCCGTCGAGTTTTGATCGCGATCCCCGAGGCACATCCGCGCCTCCGGCTTCTTATTGCCCCAGCCTGCCCGGGGACGCAGGCAGCAGCCCGGACGAAATACGCGAAGGGGCCAGCATCTCCTCCAGTGAGACAGTGAGTCGTGCCCAGAAAACCCGTTGTTGTAGAGATGATGACTAACGCTTTCTCGCAGTCCAACTGGGAGTATCACGGTCGGTATCACATGCTGCACCACAGGAAGACATGCTCATTGCCGCAGGTCCCCGATCATTCTTGTCGATTTGTTCAAAGCCGGGAATTCAATGGGTCGCCGAGAGGACGGGCAGCTCCAGTTTCCACGAGGCGGCCAGCACCTTTACCACCGACATAACGCGCCGGTTAAAAATCGAAAGGCAGTTGTCGAGGGAACGAAAGCCGGAACCGGACCCGGAAACGGCGTGGAGATATACTAGAGGTAATGCGACCACATTCAGAACCGTCATCAATCTTGGATCCCCCTGGCTGACACAGGCGCGACAGCTTATTTCGACAAGGCCCTCGACGCCGCCTTTGGCATCGTCCACCGGCCGTGGTTTGAGTCTCGGCTCAAGGCGCACCTGAATGGGAGCAGTAACAACGACGATGATCCGACGTGGTACGCTCTGCGCAACATAATCTACGCGTCGGGATGTCGAATCGAACTGTCCCACTACACGTCGTTCCGAGAAGCCAATCAGTCCGCATGGGGCTGGTTTGAGAACGCGTTGGCTGTGCATACTGAACTCTTGTATTTCCGAACGTCCTTGATTGGCGTCCAAGCCCTGACGCTGATGGTGCGTGAAACATGGCCACTCCCACGGTTTGAAGCAGACAGATCTGACGCCGAAGCAGGCTTATTTCACCGAGAACCTCGGCAGCCCGTGTCTGGAATATATGCTGTGCACGAATGCCTTGCGGCTCGCCATCTCCAAGGGGCTTCATCGACAAGCCGTCTCATCGTGGAACCTGACCGAACACGAACACTGCCATCGCAGTTGGCTGTTTTGGGCAGCCTATTGTCTCGAGAAACATATTGTCTCCCGATCGGGACGGCCGTCGGTTCGTTTCCCTTGCTGTCCGTGTCGACACCGGCTGACCTGAGATAGATCATTGATGACGACGACATCAACTGTCAAGTGCCGACGACGGCCCCTCCGGGAAGCACCGTGAACGCGGTCTACTGTAACATCTTGATCCGGCTTGCCCAGCTCTCGTCGCTGGCCGCCAAAAGGCTGTCCAGCGTTCAAGCTTTTCGCCAAAGACCGGAGATCTTGGTCGGCGCCGTATCAGAACTGGATGAAGAGCTCACGACGTTGAAGCGCTCGATCGAGCCGATTCTGTGCCTGGGCAGCCCTCTCGACCTCAACAAACTGCCTATGGGCATGAGCCTTCAACAGACCATCTATTTACAGTACGCATACTTTAACACCGTTTTCGACATCCATACTGTCTTGACCTATCCTTGGTCCCAGAGCATCCTCGGCTTGGCACAGCACTCGACCCTCCGCAGTCAGGTCGAGAGATCCATCCATGTGGTGGCCGAAGCATGCCGAGAGGCCATCCTGGCCACAAAGTATATCCATGTCGATGCGAGCACTCCTGTCCCGTAAGTGCTGTCGTTGTTGTTGATTCACCCATGACTCACCGCTTTCAGCCTGACCTTTTTTGGCCCGATGTATGCCATCATCAACCTGTTCATTTTCATCCTGCAAAATCCTGACCACTCTCGCGTCCGATCGGACCTCGCACTAATGGACATCGGCGCCGGACATTTCGCCCGTCTAGAGTTCGCCACGGACTCGGAAATTTCGATTCCTTTTGTGAAAGAAATGGCGGCTCTGGCTCGCGATGCCATCCGATACGCTCGATCGCCATCCTCCCAACAGCTGACCAAAGCGGCCGTCGACATGCAGAGTGATCTAGCCGCCTCTCTGTATGCCCAAGGAACCGTAGACGCCACGACCGGTCAGATGCGCGTCAATGTTGACAGTCCATTTAAAGATGTTAAAGACGTGAGTTACTCCCCTGGGCCTGCTCCTGAATGAGCATGTCACCGTTTCTGACCATCTTCTGCCTCAGGGTTTTGTAAACAATTCCTTTGATCTCGAGCTGGAGAACTGGAGCACGTTGCTACCGATGCCTGGCTTTGACGATATGGCGGACTTCCTCGTTCCGTGACCATTGCGAGCTTGGCCGGTTGAAGGCATTACGCGATTGTAGCAACATTGCAATTTTATACGGGATTAATCCTTCAGTCATGGTAGTAATCACCATGCTGTAATACGGAAATGTTCTTCACGGCCACCTTTTACTCTGTGAAGCGACGTTCACCTGGAGACCCTGCTTTCCTCCTAGCCTCGCTCCAACCCCTTTGCCTCTGACATGAATCCAGAGCTGGCCATCTTGGAGCGCGCGTCAAACAGGAATGGCGTCGTCGGCAGGAGAATGACGCAGTCAAGTCGAAGAATCGGCATGGCCACGCGGTCTGAGCACCCTGAACACATCAGGCTCTCTCGGGACCGAACTGGTCCGTACTCTCAGGTCGGCACACGACAGAACAATTTACAGAACCACCAATAGTCGGCCATTCCAACATTGCCCAACCTCGTTAGCAGAACCGTCAGACGTGTCTCTCGGTGTCGTGGACCCCCTGACCAGGTTTACCGGCTGATGCGCGTCGCCGCTCGCCTTACAATTGGTTTCCAGCCTCAGGGAGGTGTCCGGCAACGGCCGGACAGGCCCAGGGGCGCCACAAGCGAGCACGTTCGGCCAGAGGCGCGACCGTCGATCACACTGACAAGCGCGGCTCTTTGTCAGATTGAGGATTGCGGCCGGCAACGGGTTCAAACATCAACTGATGTGTCTCGGGTTCAGGAACGTCGACTGAGTCTGCATCGAACGACAGCCTCGGCGGGAATGAAGCGAGTGTACGACATCCTCTGTCACCAGGACTCAGCATCCCTGAGCAACTCCACCAGCCAGGTGAGATTGAATGACCTCCACTCGATCAAAGGTGCCGACAGCGACAAGTCCGACGCTCCTAGCTACTGGTGTGGAGTTTGGGCCACCAGAAAGTCCAATGCTTCCGCTTTAGCACGAATGTAGCAAAAGAGACATCGAACGCCGGTGTTGCCAATGCGATCACCGATGGTGCGATATGTCATACAGGACAGATGAATGGTTTCGGACACCCAAGAAGATTGCTGAAACCAGGCATAACAGCAGCAGTGGCACCATGATCACCTTTGCCAAAGTACCTCTCAAGCTCTGATCGTCCCTTTGATTCAATTCATCTATGTCGACCAAAGCGTTGCTGCTTCACAAGGAGAGCATTGGCCTCGTGCCCACACCGCGCATTTCATGACTCGCGTGCTTCAAAAGTGGAACACGCGAGTCAAAAGTGGAACCGTCTCTAATCTGGGCCCCCGGAATCAACTGCTCTTGTGGAGTAGACGTTCTGGACCAACTAGGCCATAGACCTAGCCCGAAGAGGGTGTGGGAACAGTCGAAGCTGAAAATCCTGCTGGCCGAGATTTCTGAGTGGTCCTTTCGGGAACAACTTCCGGGTGGCGCGAGCCTGGAAAACATAGCCGAGCGCATAAAAGGCCAGGTAATTGCAATCCTGCTGGCATAATCAGTAAAGTTATGCAGAAGGACCAACCTAGCAGCACTTCAAACCGAGGCCCCCACGACCAGCCCGAGACCGATGTGGGGTTCCTTGCCCGAAGCCGACGCTAATACAGCCCCGAGACCGACCCACTAATACATACCCGAGACCGAACAGTGCCAGAATAAGAGTGGCCGACCAGGCTGAAGATGGTATGCCAGCGTTTTCGTATCTTACCACAGCTAGCCAGCTTGATCCGGACATGCTGGGGCCCCGCACGTAGCACACCCCGGAAAGGTCTGTTTCGGCCTTCGGGGACGCAGTCCATAATTACATGACTGATGAGCTCAAAGCAGTTATGCCCGGTGTGAGGACGATCACGAGGAAGTGTCCATCCTCAGATTTTGGCTCTATTAAACGCGATCGCGCGCAAAGAGGCTTCACTCTTTCAGATCAGAGTCGTGTCAATTCTCAGTGACCTCAGCCACAGGTCCGGACCGTTTGAGAATCATGGCCGCTTTTTCAATTCTCCATGTGGCGGTGGCCGCTACCGCCGTCGTCGTCTTGCTTCTGTACAAGCTGTCGAAGGTCGGTCGTCGAGCACCAGGTCTCCCTCCGGGGCCACCGACTCTTCCTCTTCTGGGCAATCTTCATCTTGTCAGTCTGCCATTCCCTGATTTTGTTGGTTGCTTGCGCTCATCCGACTTAGATGCCCAAGGATAAACCTCACCTCCAATTTCAGAAATGGGCCCAAGAATATGGGTATGATGGAAAGAATTGAACGGACCGGCCGTTTGGACTAATCGCTCCTCCCTAGACCGATCTACTCCCTCATTCTCGGCACCAAGACGATGATCGTTCTGTCCAGCGACATTGCGGTCAAAGACTTACTCGATAGACGAAGCGGTAATTATTCCGACCGACCGGACATGTTCATAGGCCAAAAAATCGCCAGCGGGGATTTGAGATTGGTCGTCATGGTAAGCTGTCCTCGCGACGCTTGATGAGGGTTATCAACCTGGCCCTGTCATCGAGTTTGCCGTCTCTGCCCACCTAGATCAAAGGACATCGGAAGTGAATGGCGCTGACTCGTCACAGAAATATGGTGACAACTGGCGAATGATTCACCGAATGATCCATAATATTCTGAACATCAAGGCGGCCGCGACATATGTCCCGTATCAGGATCTGGAGTGCAAAATCATGCTGGCTGGACTGCTGGACACGCCCGACGACCTTCACAACCAGCTCCGCCGGTTCACATACTCACTCTCGACGCAAATCATTTTTGGCTTCCGATCCGGCAGCATTCAAGACCCGAATTTACAGCAGTTGTTCTGGGTTCGTATCTCCTCCCAAGGTCGGGTGGAGAGGGCCACAACTGACTTCTTCCCTAGAGCTTCACCAAATGGGGCGAACTTTCCGGCAGTGGTAGCGCCCAAATCGCCGACCTGTATCCAATCGTTCAACGGCTGCCTCGATCAATCGCGCCAAACGTCAGCTACGCAGAGTATCTACATAAAAAGGAGAAGGCGCTCTATGTTGGACACTGGATGAGGGCGAAGAAGGGACTGGAAGATGGCACTGGTCATGTATGCCACCCCCCCTAAAACTGCCCTTCCCCTGGATCCAAAAGCTCATGAAATTAATTAGCCTTGTTTCTGCAACGACCTTCTCCGAGCTCAGAAAACTGAGAATTTCACCGACGACGCTGCAGGCTATATCAGCGGTTCTCTGCTGGAAGCTGGCTCGGATACTACGTCCGCCACCTTGTACGGTTATATCTTGGCTTTGCTGGTCTTTCCAGAAGTCCAGGACAAGATACAGGAAGAGGTTGATCGCGTTGTGGGACCGAACCGACTCCCAATCATCGAAGACTACGAACATATGCCATACACTCGTTGCTGTATCAAGGAGAGCGTCCGGTGGATGCCAGCCGTCCCCCTGGGTGTGCCTCATTCGAATCTGAAGGAAGACACATATATGGGGTACAAGATTCCGAAAGGAGCAACGATAATCAATAATGTCTGGTACGTCACAGAGATGCATGGTTGCTTTGTCGTGAGACTGACCCCTTCAACTTAGGGCCATTCACATGGATCCCAACCGGTCTCCTGAGCCGCGCAGATTCAATCCAGACCGATTTGCAAATGACCCCACGACGCTCTATCAATCCGCCACTGGAGATCCGCAAAAACGGGACAACTTCGTCTTTGGAGCTGGACGCCGGCTGTGTCAAGGCATACACATTGCAGAGCGATCGCTTTTCCTGGGAATGTCGCGATTAGCTTGGGGATTCAACTTCTCCCCCTCACTGGACAGCAACGGCAAGCCTATCTCCTACGACATTGAGGACCTCGTGGGTGGAATTTCTTCCGAGCCCAGGCCTTATACTTGCATCATTAAACCCAGAAGTGAAGCGAAAGCCAAGATTATGCGAGACACGGCGCGCGAATGTGAGGATTTGTTGGATGCCAAGACAGGTCAGTGGAAGGAAGCCCCAGCGGGAATGGCATTCAGTACTTGGATGCCGGAGAAAGTTGAGGCTTGAAAGAGGCCTTTTGGATGTCTGGATGAGGATATCAGTCTGGCTGGCAGAACATAGTTTGGGTCATGTATACTCACGTAGATTGCACGCAATTACCTTGGTACTTTGAAATCGACCGGAAGAATGATGTGGTCTTTGCTTACTCGTACACGGTCGTCGAACCAGAATGGAAATACGACAGTGTCAATTGGTAGTAACCAGTATTTTGTTTGCCCGACTGGACCTCGCAACACTAAATTCTGCAATCAGAGTAGATATGTTTGAACCTAGCAACACAACACCATTCACCATTGTATCGAATGCCAGCTTAATTTTCTTGACTGGCAACTTGTGTGATCTACGTCTGTATTTCCTCGCGGTCTATGTAAATGGCTTGCCATTCAGCAGGCTCTTCGATATCTTATGACTATGATACCTTGGAGGGCTATAAGGCGACCCCAACCGGCCGTAAGAATTATACTGGTCGATGACCACTTTTCTCAAGAATGTCACACAGGAGACCTTTGGCCGGGTAAGGGAGCTTGCGTTATAAGACCTGAGATCCTGTCCACCTGCGAATCGGACCTCCCGCTCTCTACACAAGGTTTCGACGACGAAGCTAACGCCAGCGGGAAATTACAGGAGAAGATATGACATGTACTGGTTGGCATCCTCCGGAGAAACGGTGTGGACAAGATTGAAACTTTAATCCTGTTCTCACAGGACGACCTGTTGACTCATTGAGATTCGCATTCGCCTGACCTTAATTGAGCAGGTGTATACGTTGACCATCCTTGAATAGCGGCATTGAGTCCAAGCGAAATGGAGACAACAATTCTGCTATCTTGAGACTCACCAGGTTTCCAGATGCTTCGGAGCAACAAGTACTAAATGCCTCGTCAGAGAGAAAGAAAAAGGCGGTATCCGCCACCATTGACAACCCCGACGTGTATGTTGACCGAGGTTGGAATCTCCATCCATCAAAGCCAGTGATGTTTGACCAGCAACTTTCAAGAGACGAGGAATACATATCCGGGAGAGCCTGCCCAGTCATGATCTTTTATCATGTGAGCTTGAAGAGCCTGAAGGCGAAAACAGCTTGTGTGGAAATGTTAGTATGTCCCGGTCCAACCGCTATCTCTTGGTTACCACAGGTTTTGTCAGTGCAGTTTCGGGCTTGAGAGTCTGGACGCCGGGACAACCTTCCTCCCGGCTTCGGGCTTGAGACCCGAATACCATCCCACTGAGGCTGCCAGCGCAATGTCAGGCTTGTTATTGAGCCAGCACAAGAGGATGATTTGAACACGTCCAGTCGCAGATGGTGCGAGAGGCCTCCGATACTTGCTGTTATTGTCGTCGCAAACTGTCCGCATGGATTGAACCAGTTTGGATATTATGGGGAGGCAAAATTCCGCAAGGGCCGAGAGGCGACGAATCATGACCCCATAAAATGGAACGCGCTGCAACCTGTAAGTCGTTCTCGATGAGCAAACCTCCGGACTTTTCTCCAGCTTGAAAGAATGGAATTGCTCCCTTGATTATTCGTCCAGTAAACTTGTGTGGCATAACTAGCTCCCCATGCGGCGCATAATTTCCGGCATCCCGAGGCATCATCGGGGTAGTCAGATTACAGCTGTTGGCTTCGACTGTTGCAGATTATGCACGAGAGAAGCAGGACATCGGGCCCGTTCTGTCTGTTGCAACTGCTCATAGAAGACCGTCTGGTTATCGAATTAACTCGGGTCAGGTCAGGGTTCCCAAACGGGTCTTTGTAGGAGCCAGAACAACATGTTACCCGAGGCTGAGCGGGGTTTGGGGTTAAAGTGGCGGGGAAATGCCGGATTCCGCTCTTGGGGCTTGCCTCACTTTTCAGCAGGCAAAGTGTCCAAAAAAACCCCCTTTCGTAGATGACTGTCATCACCAGCTTGTCCGTGATTACGGGCCCAATCTCCGTCAAGGCCAGTTTTCGACGAACTGGCAAGCTGTGCTCTCTACCCCGGATATTACCAGGCCCTTTTTCTTGGCACAGCCATACGCCCCGCAATTGTGTTCTCCCCAACCACATATTTGCTCCAGTCCTAGGCGTCTCTTTTTCAAAAGGGATATAGAGGTTAAGAGAAGAAAGCCAACCGGGTATCGCGGGACTTCTCTTGCGTGCCTGCAGGCCGGGACTCTCGGCTCGCAGCGCCGAATTTCCGACCGCCCAGGAGTTGCGTCTCCCACCATGGCATGTGAGAAATGTCGCTTGCGCAAAGTCAAGTGCGACAGAGCAAGGCCGACTTGCCTGAATTGCGCACGACGTTCATTGTCTTGCGGATATAATGGAGAGAGGCGGAAACGCCAGAGGTTGGATTCCACAAAAGTCGGCGTGGCACAATCTCATGTCGAAGGTGACCATCAGGGCGTTGAAGGATTGATTGCGGTCCACCAGATGACTCGGCCTGATCCTAACTTCACGTCTGTATTGATCTCAAGTCGGGAGGGTCGCGACCAACCAAGCTCAGCGGTATCAGACGTGCGAGAAGCCGCGTATTTGTCCCCAGAGAGCACCGACAGTCACGTCTCGCGCCCGTATCCTCAAATGAATGTGAGGAGCGACATGGCGGAGGCCGCTGACTATGTGCATGATCACACGACGTCCATGACTTGCAGCATCACCGGCCTCGTTACTCCATCCGACTCCCTATTGGACATTATTCTTGGGAATCCTGATGTCGATTCTCTCCCGGACTGCAACCCATCTGTCTGGATACGAACGGATACCGGCGACGAATATACAGGACCGTCCTCTGGCATATCGACCATGTCAGAGCTCGGCATGAATTGGATTCGAAAGAGAGTGCAAGGGTCTGACGAGTTGTGCGGTGTCTTCGAAGAACTCCGAACCAGCGTGCTGAGTCTTCTGACCCAACCCAAATGCGTTGGCCCAGGACCTTGGTGTGATCCGGTGGACTCGACACCAAAGAAGCCTCTTCCCTCGGTGGAGACCATGTGGGAGTATGTGCGAGCATACTTCTCCAGCGTCCAGATTATATTTCCCATCTTGGATCAAACGACCTTTGAAGCCGAGTTGTTGGCCTTCACTGCTGATCAGACGAGGTCTACTGACTCTTGGAATGCCTTGCTTTTTGCCGTGCTGGCGTCTGGCTGTCGGGCTTCCCTCTCGGATGAGACGGCGAGCGCTTTTCAGGAGTCTGGAAGTGAAGCCTGGGGGTACTTCCTCAATGCATTGAGTTATGAGAGAAAACTTATGCACGAGGCAACGGACCTGACAGCTGTGAAAGCCCTGGTGGTCATGACGACATATGCACAAGGAATCTCTAGCCCGCAGCGCCTGGAGTACACCCTATGTTCGACCGCGTCCCGTCTGGCACAAAGCTTGGGTTTGAACAGGTGTCCCTCTCCGGAGTGGGGCCTGACAGAATCCGAAAAGGACGAACGCAGCCGGGTGTTCTGGGTCGTCTACTGCCTGGACAAAACCATTGCTCTCCGGTGTGGACGGCCGTCGGTTATACACGATTATGATATCAGCTGCAGCTTTCCGCTGGGCATCCGTCTGCCACAACCTGGCGATCGATCGGCTCACGACATCACAGATGATCTGGGTCAGAAATTTGACTTCTTTTTGTGCTTTACGGTCTTCGCAAGGCTGTGTGGTAAAATTTCACTACAGCTATACTCAGCCGCTGCACTATGTCTACGTCCCGTCTATCTCGAGGAGACGGCAAACCAACTGTTATCGAGCCTCAAGAGCTGGCAGGAAAGTATTCCGGCCTCGATCAGACCCGGGCAACCGTTCGGTCGCTGTCAAGTTGCTTCTGGTGCCCCAAGAATGCAGACCTTGGTGTTACACTTTTCTTACTACTATGCATTGTGCGCCATCTACAGACGATTTACACCCTTATTTTGTCAAGATAATGAGGAAATACATCTAGAGCACTCCGTCGGGGAAGCATCCATCACACATATTGAGGCAGCACGGTCAATGGTACTCCTCACAAAGTACATCGATGTCGAGACCTATTCTCCGGGGTGGTGAGTGCTCCGAAAATCACAACGTGACAGCCGCAGACAATTGCTGACGATGACACCAGGCTTCTGTTTTACTACCCAATGACGGCGCTCATTACAATTTTCATGCATATCATCACCTACCCGACAGAGTCTTCCACACAGAACGACATTGCCCTCATGGAAGTTGTGGTTGGGTTTTTTGGTCGACTTGAATTCGTCACCTCCGGAGAAGCTGCCTTTACCAAGACGGGAGAATTTATCCGAGGCATAATCACGCAGTTGCTCAAAGACCCCCGTCGAAGCCAGAAAAAGACTATAGCCTTGCCTCCTCAGATCTCTTGGAATGCTACGTCTCGAAGTCAACACCAGACTATTGGAAATGACGAGACCATCGACAGTCATGACTCCAGCACTCGAGACCGAACCGGCGCATCGGCAACGGGGTACGACACCAATGGGGACTCCACCATTTCGAGCTCCACCGCTCAAAGACAGCTTGAGGTTGTTAAAAATGTGGGAGCATCTGGCGCTGCCAGAGAGTTTCAAAACAGCTTCTCTATTACAAGGCAATCCGCCCTGAATGCGGGAGCGAATCTACTGTTTTCAGACATGGACCTGACTCAGCAGGAATCACCAAATGATCCTTGGTTAGGAGTATGGATACCTCCGACAGTCATCGATGAAGTTACGATCGGCCACATGGATCAAAACTGGACTCCTGCCATATCTTAGACATGCGTGCCTGGATCGAGGAATTTTGAGTAAAGAATCATCCACTTGGATCGCACCTACGCAGTGGTCGTTCCACGTCAAATCTGAATATACTTGCAAATTCGAATTTTGCCACCTCAAAGACAGGATATTGCAGACTCCGCGGACTCTAAGCGTTGCGCGTATGAGACGTATCCTATATTCCTAGCCTTGGAGCGATAGGAGAATAGCGCAGTTGAGTGAAACACTGTGCACAGTATACTTGCCCAAGGGTTACCTTGGAACTTTTGAGATCTCCTTTACATCTTCCAAGTTGTCTCCTGGCAAGCTCCATAGTCTGTAAGGATCACGAGGCTGAAGTCAAGAAGCAGTGCCAGTGCGCTGTATATAGGGCGACCTCCTGGCCATCCTCTGCTGGTTCTCCAGGAATCAGTTTGGAATTACAGTTGTTCTCAGTGGTAGTCATCATCTGCCAGGCCATCAGTGGCGGGTTGCCAGCAGCGGGATATGGAAGGAGAGCACTAGACTGTCCAGACACCGAATGAATGCGGACCAATCGGTTGAAGAGGAAGGAATGTGGAACTGGTAAAGGGGATCACGACTCAAAGCATCTTCCACAACAGGGCAAGGCAACTAGCAGCAATCATTGTACCTTGGCCATCTCTCTGACGGCCGTCTAAAAACAGATTGAGGCACCATTCCAGGCGTTGAGCCAAATGGGCGGGAAACGTCGTCACCCTCAATCGATTGGCGTCTTCTGGGACTGTCTCCCAGCTCATCATCCCTGACCATGCAAAAACCACTCAGCCGAGTGCTCGGTCAGGAGGTTCATCACCATTCCCAAATACATTGTTGAATGCATTCATATCATCATCACTTTTTGCCATCATGAGCCGGCCAAACGCCGATGTTAAGATCGACTTTTCTGCCAGCTCCCCGTACTGATCATGGTTGAAGCATATTCCCCCTCGTCCCAGACGCCGGCGGCTCGCCCAGTCAGGATATCGACTGGACACAAACCCGCAACATTAATACTTGGCCAAACTTATTTGGTATATCGAGCGCGGAAAGTCTTGGCGGCGTTGACCATGTTGGTCAAAGACGCCTTTGTCTCTTTCCACTGCCTCGTCTTGAGACCGCAGTCAGGATCAATCCAGAGTTGGTCAGGCTTGAGGTATTGCAACATCTCCGCAATGCGGTCCTCGATCTCTTTTTGAGATGGTACACGGGGAGAGTGGATGTCATAGACACCCGGCCCAATGTGGCGTGGGTACGCCTCGTCGACAAAGACTTTGAGCAATTTGGCATCCGACTTGCTGTTTTCGATCGACAGCACATCTGCGTCAAGGGCAGCGATCGCATAGAAGAAGTCTTGGAACTCAGAGTAGCAAAAATGGCTGTGGATCTGTGTGCCGTCTTCCACACCTGCCGTGGCCAAACGGAAAGAGTCCACGGCCCACTTCAGGTAATCCGTCCGCTCCTTTCCAGCGCGCAGAGGCAGACCCTCACGGAGGGCCGGCTCATCGACCTGGATGACATAGACACCCGCTTTCTCGAGGTCGAGGACCTCATCGCGGAGGGCGAGAGCCAGTTGCTGCGCCTGCACGGATTGGTGCACATCGTCACGAGGGAAAGACCACCTCAGACACGTGATGGGGCCGGTGAGCATGCCTTTCATGGGCTTCTTGGAAATGGAAGCAGCAAACTTCGATTCCTTGACCGTGATCGGCGCTGGCCGCGAGATGTCCCCGACGACGATGGGTGGTCGAACGCAACGGGAACCATACGACTGGACCCATCCATGCGTCGTGAACGCGTAGCCGTTCAGCCGCTCACCAAAGTATTGCACCATGTCGTTCCGCTCTGGTTCCCCGTGGACGTAGACGTCGAGACCCAGCTCCTCTTGGATCTTCACCACATCTTCTATTTCCTTTTCGATAAACTTCTCATATTCCGCGGCCGTGATCTCACCCTTGGTGAACTTGTTTCGCTGAATACGAATCTCCTTTGTCTGAGGGAACGAGCCAATCGTCGTCGTGGGGAAGAGGGGCAAATTGAGACGCTTCTGCTGTTGAGCGATTCGAGTCGGAAATTCCGATTTGCGGTTGTGCATATCCTCAGTGACCTTGCTCTGCCGGTCCTTGACTTTGGCGTCATTGGTCCTGCTCGACGAGGCCCGAGCGTGAACCGACTTTGCGTTGGCCTCGAGCACGGCACTGACCGACGCTGGCCCTTCGGTCACGGCCTTTGCGATGATGGCGATTTCGTGCGCCTTCTCGGACGCGAAGCTGAACCAGTCTGCGATTTCAGGATCCAGCTTCTTCTCGCTGGCGAGCGTGTGAGGGGTGTGCAGCAGGGAGCTGGAGCTGGCAACAATGACTCGCTCTGGGCCGAGTTTCTGAATGGCCGTCTCCACGATCTCAATGGCGCGCTTCAAGTTGGTCTTCCAGATGTTGCGGCCATCCACGACGCCCGCGGACAGCACCTGCTTGGGAGCGAGGGCCGCGAGGACTGTCTCCAGCTGCTCGGGGTTGCGAACCAGGTCGACATGAATGGCATACACGTTCTTTAGAGAGTCGAGGACGTCGATGTTGTGCACGATGTCGCCAAAATAGGTCGCGAGGACGACCTGTGGAGCGCTGGCTCCCAGGCTGCCGATCTTTTCATACGCAGGCTTGAATGACTCCTTGACCTTGGCGGGCAGGTCGAACACCAGGATTGGCTCATCAATCTGGACCGTCTCGGCACCGGCTTCCTTCAGTTGCTTCAAGAGATCTTCATACAGCGGAAGCAGCTTCTCCAAAGCCGAGAGGGGCTCGATCTTCTGACCCCGATCTGCTTTGCCCAGGTAGAGGAAGGAAACCGGGCCCAAAATGACCGGGCGTGTGAGGATGCCCGCTTCCTTTGCCTCGAGAAATTCGACGACCGGTTTGGGGCTCGAAGCAAGTGTGAAGGTCTGGTCGTCTTGGAGAGTGGGCTTGACGTAGTGATAGTTGGAATCGAACCATTTCACCATTTCCTGCCGTGCCATTAGACTGGTATCCACCAAGCCAGCGTCAGAGGACGTCGACTTACCAACGCCGGGACATCGACAGCCGGTTTCCCGTCTTGTGCCGGTCGTTGAAGACCTCGGCCCATGGCAAAGTATTCGTCCAGGGGGGCCAGGTTGTACTTGGAGTACCGCTCTGGCACGACGCCGAAGAGCTGAATGTGATCCAAGACATGGTCATAGAAAGCAAAATCATTGCTGGGGATAATGTCAATGCCCGCATCCTTTTGGATCTTCCAGTGCTCAAGTCTGAGTCTCTTGCCCTCCTTGAGAAGGTCTTCTTGCGACAATTTGTCCCCCCAGTACGCTTCAGTGGCCTTCTTGAGCTCACGGTTGGCTCCCATGCGCGGGAAACCGAGAATAGAGCTAGAGGCGGGGTGAGCAGGAGGCGCAGGCAGGATCACAGTATTTGGGAAGTTGCTTACGATTGAACCATCTTGAATGGTGCCCGCAGCGCCGCTGGTCTCAGTATGTTGTGGGTGATCGGCCCTCTGTAATGTCAAGGAGGGGGGATGCTGCTATGGAGGAAAGGCTTGAGAGCGGTGAGAAATGGAATCCGAGGACACAAAAGACATGGGAAAAAATTGCAAGCTTCCACCAGTGGTTTGTCCCTTGGCGGCGCACAGGGCGTCACTAGCCAGTAGCCTTCTGTAAGCCGGGGCATATAACGCCCTACAACCCCGACTTCGGCCGGGCCAGCCTATTACAAGATTAATTGACCAGTCTTTCGGATTATTAGACGACCGCACCGTTGATCCATGGCGCCATTTCGCCCTGGAGTCACGCTACGAGGGGCCAGCTGAGCGACTAATTGGCCGAAGCATATCAACCACTCTACAACCTCAAGCGGCTTCACCGGAGCAAGCGTACATGGCTGGCGCCAGCAGGCAATCCCTGCAGTGTCTGCTTGACGAGAGGATCATTCCCTTGCATTAACGACTCCGTCTAGACCAGGACATATGCGAATTCAGAGTCAGGAGCCGTTCTCTCCAGAGGAAGTCAAGAATCCGTTACTCTGTGAGTTGCCGCAATGTATCACCGTCTGTCTTCATACTGCATTCTGTTACACGCCCATCACTCGTTGTAGTGCTTCTTGAACCGCATATGAGGTGCTTTTCTCCGGCTGGCGTTATGCCAGATCATTAACAATGACTTCTCTTGGAGATATCCAGGGTAAGTCGGTCACAGCCGTTATGACCGTGCAGAGACCAGGTGACGACTGGCTGACCCAGGAATCTGGCCTGTCTCGAAGATGTACAGCAAGAGCTTGAGGTCCCGTTTATTGGATCGAAGTCTGACGACCGAAGGAATTAACCGAGACGCTGCATGTGAGGATGTCGATCACATCAGATATCTGTCTTTGCTGCCGGGGAACTGTCTCTGAGCGCTTCGCTGCAGCTTGATGTTCGGACCCCTTTCATCACCTGCCGCACTGCTTCTGCCAACTCAGAGATGCCCAACTCAACGCCGGTTGACCTGAATACTGTGAGAGGAATTCCAGCGATTCACATCGGATTCCGTCTTCCAAGGAGGTGTGGCTTCTGATACTGAGCCACTAATTCGTCGGCCGCCCGATACTTGAAGCGGAAGCTGTACAGTATGAACAACGTATCCAGTGGAGGAGGTTGGCCGCTGGTACTATCATCGAGAGCCAGCTGGCGCATGTTTGCCTTTTGGTTACTTTCCTATCCTTACGTGGTTGCTGAGCAACGTTTACTACAGGGTATGACTGCTACCTGGCCGAGATTACAACCATTCTGGCCAAAGTCGTCGAAAAGACGCCTGTGACAAAGTCAGCAGCCATAGCCCACATCACTTGGACGGTTGGCACCACCGGCAGAGTTGACACCACCACTGTCTCGTCGGCAGAACGGGTAAAGACGATGAGATTGTCAATATGTATAATCGTCCAGTGTCGCAAAGCACGGCAGGGAGGCAGAGATAGCAGTGACCAATGTCCAGCCCTTTCGAACCTGAATATCCGCAGGGCGAGCATTGCAAGACCATTCTCTCGCGCTGATCAGACACGCAAAGACTCTCGTCACTCTGCTAGTCTCTTTCAAGATAGAGTGACAGATGACGGACAACTATTTCAGAGTCCCAACACCGGTATCGCTCCTGCTCTTCCAGCAACGGCCCGTTTACCGAATCTCTGTTCGTACCACCGTCTCCCAGAGAAGGCTCGGGGCAACATGGTGGTGACTTCGTCGAGGACAAACCACAAGGCGGGACTGTCGAAGCCCCAGCCCAGACCCCAGGCGCCGCTGAGAATCCAGAAGCCTGTCCACTCCAACCACTCGAAGACATAGTGTGGGTACAAGATGTACTTGAACATGCCCTCCGGGGGAGGGATTACGTAGACTTTGTCATAGGTGATGAACGCCTTGCCCTCCGACTTGGCTTTGCGTTTCGCGGCTCCGCGGCGAAGCGAGTACAGCGTCGTTTCGGATCTGATGTTGCCGGCGAGACCGAGGATGAACGCGAGGAGGCCGATGATCGAGGCGAACGAGACAAAAACCACAGACTGGGTCTCGGGCCTCGGCTGAGACGTCAGAACGGAGTAGACGAGCCAGCAAGCGATGTTGGTCGAGTTGATGTACTGGAACAGGGCCATAATGCACACAATCAATGGATGGATGGGCGACATGCTCGGTGCCAGAAATAGAGGCGACACCGCCGCGCGGTTCACATAGTGAAGCAGGTACAAACAGGCGAGAATCTCATTTTGAGCGGGTAAGCCAGTGCCTACAAAGCTCGTCGGCGAATCTGGCGTGGGCGTGAGCTTCGATGGCAGTGTCAGAAGGATGTAAAGGAGGTTGACGGGGCCGACCAGCTCAGCCAGCACCCAGGAAAGCCGTCCTGGGAGGTTGAAGCGAGAGTCGGTTGAGGTCTTGCCCATGGCCTGAAGTTTTCCCAGCGGCGTCCATTGTAGTAACGAGACCTATGGTGGAAGAACAAAGTCAGGAGAAATGCGGCCACAGATTGCTATCTCGGTGGTGGGCATCGTCAAATCACAAGGGGAACAGGCCTGGTGACTGGAAGACCACTGTTCTGATTTGTTCGCTGATTCGCCTTGATCGTGCCACGATCAGATCTCGATCCACTCCATCACCAGATCCAGTGGATTGCAGGGTGCAGTTTGATATGACGTACCAGTGGGAGCGTTCTGAAAAGTTGCAACGACAGCGCATATGCTTGTGGTGTGGGGGGGAAGAAATCTTGTATGGAGGGCCAGTTGGACAGAGTGAACTTCATGATGTGGATGCCCGTGTCATTGCCCTCTTCCAGGAAATCAAAGACCTAACTGATACACATTCAAGTCATGCTTTCAACTCAGTCCCAGCCAAAAAAAGGCGAACCTCGGAGATGGAAATAGAAATCTTGGCGCAAGTCGTGTTGGCAGCATTCTACCCACGTCCTGTATTCAGCGAGAAGGTCAACTATGACATATTTTGGGCTAATCCAACAACATGAAATTAACATGGTATCTCTGATAGAGACCTAAACAAGGTTTGTCGCCATCTGCCAACTCGAGAGCGCCGCCTCCCCGCGCCAGAACCAATCAGCCTCCTGAACCGCCATGATCAACCTGGTGGGAGAGTGCTGGCATCCACAACTTCATCTGCCTCTCGGTGGACCTCTTCATCTGCCCCGTCCAGAGGCGATCTGGGAAGTGCCATCAGGCCGGTCCTGGCCGACTCAAGGATGCCGAAGGGAGCAATCAGCTTCATGAAAGAGTCAATTCGGCTCGGCTTTGCAGACCTAGTCCACGTTAGTGCACGCACGGTAAAAAAACCTCTGCGACGAAAAGATCAAACTTACACCTCCACAATACAATTGTTCGTGCTGATGTCGAGAACTTTTCCACCAAACTGGTGCGTCAAATGTGTAATGGCTTCGAGATGTTCATGCTTGTGACGGAGAGCCTGGCTGGCAGGAAGCCGCCTTGGGTGATAGCTTGTGCCTTGGCCCTCCGTCTTCTGTACAGCACTCCTGCTCTCCTCCTCTTTTACACCATCAGCCTCCTGGGTAGCGGCCTCGGCGTCCGGACTCGTCATTTCCCGGTGATGCTCCATCAACTCTTCGTATACCTCTGGTCCCAATATCGAGACTTTTGCGAGCAAAAGCTCTCGCTGCACGAGCGCGGCGGAAGTATAGTCGAGAACGGCCCAGACAGGTACCAGGTCTTCCAATTGCCTCCTCGCTTGTTCCACAACGCCGTCGAGACCTCTCAGCACGATCGTCATACGACTCAGGTCTTCCACCTCGGTGCTGCACACGACCAAGGAATCAATGTTGAAACCGCGGGCGGCCAGGATCCCCGACACCCGGGACAGGACTCCAGGCTCATTTTGTACCAAGCAGTTGAGGACATGTTTCTTGGGCGGTGTCTGCGAGACGACAGGAGTTTCGTAGAGGATGGAGGACACGGCGGCGGCGGCTCCGTAGGTAGGAGAAGTGTCGGCTACCGGGAGAGGCAGAGGAGATCGTCGATGCAGGGCCTTGTAGGCCAGTGCTGCTGTCGAAGCTGTACCTTCTGACCGGCGTGATACAGGCGCGAATTGGTCGAGGAAGCACCTTCTCGTCGACGTTCGCGCGACATGGCCTCGTGCGAGGAGGGAGGGTATGGTGCGCCGGCCAGCCATTGAGGCGGCCATGAAGAAGCGCAGCACACAGCAGTAGACTTACTCAAAGAGCACGATCCAAGGCCATCTAACACGCCTCTGTGAGTGTGGCGGTCTGCTGCAGACACGGTCAAAATTCTGGCATAAGAGTCAGAGGCCAGACTAGCCCAGTTGGTCCATGCTCCACAAACTCTTCGCCCACAATCGGAGACCGAAAAGACGATATTATTAGGACAGACATTTTGAGTGTTGACCATAGCCGAGGTCAGGGAAGTCACAGAAGTTCAATCCTGTACAGTTCGTGGTGAGACTTTCACCCCAGTCTTTTTCACCCAGAGATATATTTTGGGGAATATGGTATATGCAGCATATTGGCCGCCCGCGCTCGCAGTTCGAGTCTATCTGTCCAAGGAAAATGATGGTCACATCATCAGCCGTCTCAATCATGATCATAGTCTCGTCTAGTCGATCATAACCCAAAAACTTCTCATAAGCGAACAATCTCCTTCCTGGTTCTTTCGACGCCGTCTGTACAATAATACGATTAACACCCTTCTCCCCAGTTGTAGTGCGTCGGCTATCGCCGGTTAAGAAAATTGACGGAACCGGCCTGCGGCATGCTCAACAGACTGTCTGCCCGTTGAAAGACGTCTCCTTTGAAGAATTGGTCACCATAAGCACTGGCCGGCGTATTCGGGACCGTTGGCATCGTCGCTTGAGCCGCTGGTCCCAGGGCTGCCGACAACGGCGTTGCAGGTAATGGCACGGAGACCGGACTGGTCCCATTTAGCGCCGTCGGGATGCCGTTCGCCTGAGTGGACGAGGCAGAAGGGCCAGGCACTGGAGGCACTGGAGCAAGAGGAGGAGGGAAGGGGCTCTGCGATTGGTGGAGATGATGCTGAGAGACAGCCGACAAATACGACGTGATCGTACTTTGAAGGTTCCCGTTACCACCACTGCCATAGGCATGTCCATGAACATTGGCGGCTGCAGGTGGATGCACCACCGAGTTGAAGGATGCCGAACCAGAATGGGAGGCTGCTCCATCGGTGAGCATTCTCCAAGGGCTGTTCTCGATCAATCGTCCGGCTTCTCTGCTTGCTTTTTGGATAGGTCTGAACATCGTAATCATCTCGGAGGGCAAAATCCGTAATCCCTTCGCTTCTCGCAGCTCTGTCAGGAGGTCCACCAAACTCCCCAAGAAGTGTTTGCAAAGGAGCCAGAAGGACGGGTCATTCCGACCGCCAGAAGCGACGACATTCTGGCCGGGGTCTTTCAGACGCATATTCACCAGCCTGGTCTGCAAAGCCTCGCTCACGTCGATGCATAACCGGCACCGATAGATGAGCGTCGACCACAAGTCATGTACCGCTTTGGGTTGCCGCATCTCCTCGGCAGCTTCGCGACAACGGATGAACTGGGTCCGGGCGATGGGAATGGTCTGCAGTGCTGCGTCATATGCGCGTGCCAGCGACCGGAAAATCTGCTCGAAAACGGCCTCTTCCTGAGCATCGGTCAGGCCTGTTGTGGGGTTGATCTGGACCGTGTACGTATTTGCCACCGGGAGATTGAAATCTTCACCAGAACGGGGCGTGCTGGCGATAGAGGAGAAGGATGAACTCGTCGTAGAAGCAGCCACAGTACTCGTCGCAGTCGTCGTCATCGAAAGATTCCCGGTGGTGCGAGAATTTGACCGAGACCTCTCTCCAATAGAGGCGGAGGAAGATAGAGTGCTGACGCTGCTGAAAGATGTCACCGTATGACTATATGTGCCTCCATTCATAGTCGTGCCGGTCAGCTGGAGTGGTGTCGGCAGAGGTGCGGTATGCGGTACCGTTGATGGATGTTGGATCGTTGTGTCACTCCGAAGTCTTGCGCCTTGCCTGAGGTAGAGACCTCGGTCTCTGGTGGGAGTGACTGCTCGAAGGGGCTGTTGTGGTGTAGAGCACTCTTCCGGAATGGTCTGGATGGGCTTTGTGTTTCCACTTGACATACGGCGCCAGTGTCCTCGGGGTTGAATTTGAACCTCAAATCCGAAACTGCTGATCGCGTTTCGGATCTCAATCATGCTTCCATAGAGGAGCAGCATGAGGGTGCGGACATATCGGGCGTCAGTCCCGGCGACAATTTTCCCGACATTGTCCTGCAGCTGGGCCGTGACGTGGGCGTAGGCCATGATGCAGGTCGCACAGTCTCGTTGGACCGTGTCTTCGGCTTTCTCCACCGCCTCAGGATCCTCGGTGTCGACCAGGTCAGCTTGCTCCAATGCCTCGTTGAGCCGATCGACATGCGTGGAGGCATTGAAAAAGGTGAATTCTAACGTGCTCCTTCGGACTTCTTTGCCTTTGACCGCCGCGATCAGACCAGAAATCTGGGGGTGAACCTGGTACAGAGCATACAGGATGCCCTTGGCGCCATCGATGATGGGGTTGTGCCACTCATTGTCCACTTTCTGTTCCGGTAAACTCGAGAGTCTCTTGACAAACGCTTGACGGGCCCTCCGTGCATCTCTCGGGCTGCTCGGGCTGGAAGAACCGGCCCCACCGGGCGAGGATAAATTACCATTTCTCTTGAGCACGGAGCCATGGCTAAACCCGCGCAAATGGCTGTTTCGGTTGACTCTCATTTCTTCGATGCTGTCCAGCTCCGTCCGTTCCTTTCGCAGCATGCCCATTCGCTTTTGCCGTGCAGCCGCCGACGCCTGCAACACGCTCTCACTGTTGCTGCGATTCCTCTCATTCGCATTCATCAATGGCGTGATCCCGGGCCGTCGCAAGGCCACGGATTGCCCTGATGTCATGCGATAGTGTGACCGACTGGGGATGGGTGGCGCCGGATGGGCGCCCTGACTTGGGGAGGACTTTGAACCGCCATCCACCGTCAAGTCGGTGTTGCTGGTGCTGGGAATGACGGGAAACCGGCTGCTCAGGACCCGCTTGAGCGGTGGTTTGGGCGTCTCCATCGGACCCTCATCAGCATCGAGAGAGGCTTCGACGTCGAGCGGTGGGATGGCCGGGTACAGTTCACGCAGGTATCGCTTGATCTCCAGCGTCACGGCAGTCTCCCTTTCGTTGTCGGTCATTTCCGAATACGCGACTTCTGCCTCCTTGGCCTCGACCACTTTCTTGAGCTTGAACCGCAGTGGGTTTTCAGCAATCTTCAGGATTTGCAACTTGGTCATCTCGCACAGTTCGGTCGGCAGATCATCGATCCGGTTGTGGACGACCGAGAACACGCGCAAGGACGTCAGGTTGCGGATATCTCTGGATATTTTCCGGACCTTGTTCCGACTGATGTCCAGTATCTCGAGAAGAGGAAGCTTGTAGACCCCGCGAGGAATTTCTCGGAAAACATTGGAGCGAATGTTGAGGTACCGCAGATGAGCGCATTCGGAAAATCGTAACGGGATGTGCCAGATTTGATTGTGAGACAGAGATAACCGTTCGACCTCGTTCTTGATCAAATCAACCACCGTCTCGGGCAGTCGGGCAATGTTGGAGTGTCCCATATCAAGCGTGAG
>Ga0255336_100990_pt1 | contig 27307 bp, 20 predicted proteins | sample MeOH1_35cm_T3_17_FD_189102 | JGI IMG/M metagenome (GOLD analysis project Ga0255336, IMG submission 189102) | Sandy soil microbial communities from University of British Columbia, Vancouver, Canada - MeOH1_35cm_T3_179 | ecosystem: Engineered > Artificial ecosystem > Sand microcosm > Unclassified ...
ACCGGGGATGGTTTGCTGACCGGCAGCTTCGAGCACTGCCGCCGAAGGCGGCTGTGCGATGGCCTTTGCTTTTTCGACTTCATGGTTGTGCCGATGCCCCGGCGTGAAGGTGAGCTTCGTTACGCTGAAGTCACGGATAGCGGCCCGTGTGATGCGCTCGACTTCAGCGCAGCAATCGGGACAGCCGACGACGTAGTAGTCCGACACGGTGACGGTCACAGGCGGCTCGCCCTCAGCGCGGCCAGCGCCAGCTGAGCCGCGTACAGCATCAGCTTCGCCTGCTTGCCGTCGATGTAACCGTGAGCCACACCAGCGGCCACGCACGCGATGTGCAGCCGCGCATTGCCGTGCGATGTGAGCCGTGGCATCGCGTTTTTGTACGCCTCCGACCCGGCAAGCTTCGCCTCTGCCACCGAGCAACCGGCCTCGCGCGCCATGTGCTCTGCCTCCTGTGCCGCGCTGTAGGCGAACGACACCATGTCGTCGGATACCGTCGCCATCGCGTCATACTCCGCATGCAGCCGTAGAACGACCGCCCGTATTTGCCTCACTGAATCACCTCCGTGGTTGGGTTGAGTTTCGCCAGCTCCAGCGTCTCGAGAGGGACGTCTACGAGGTCGTCTTGCAGATACCAAGTGGTCGACGCCAGGTCAGAATGAGCGAGGAACGCCTGCACCACGCGCAAATCGCGTGACAGGCTGTAGATATTCCGCGCGGTTGTGCGTCGCAGATCGTGAGGCGTCATCTTGCGCGTAATCCCCAACCCACGACGTAGCTTCTTGTACGCATTGAGCAGACCGTTTTGCGTCCGCGCAACAGGGACCGGCTTACCATGCCTGCCATGAGGCGCAGTCGGGAGTTGAACGACGAAGGGCTCAGATGGATTTACAGCCAGATCGAGCAGCCGCTTCAGTTCGGCGGTCACGCGTATACGGTGCACGTTGTCGTACTTAGTCCGATACGTGAGCACCCCTGCCTGCTTGTCGTACTCGCTCGGAGTGAGCCTTGTAGCCGTGCCCGACCTAATACCGAGGTCCGAACAAAGCAGTAATCAGCAACGCAGATTTGGAGCCGCTGCCCTCAAAATGGCCTCTCTTTCGGAGTTTGTCGCTGTGACATTGCGCGGTTTAGGAGTCGCCGTTTTGAGAACGGCATCAACGAGCGTATCCTTCGCCCCGTAGTGGGCTGAGAGATAGCGGAGTAGCTTGCGAGTGGAAGAGCATCGCACGTATCTGGTGGATGCACTCCGAGACTCTGAGAGCCACAGGTTGATGGTCGAGACGTGACCGACTGAGAGTGATCGGACCGAGATTCCACCGGCAATCGAGATGAACTGCTTTGCCACACTTCGCGCTGTTTTTGGGGCCGCCTTTCCGAGCCACGGTGCAAGAGCTTTGGCGACCGTTGGCCCTTGCTGTTGCCTTTTGGGTGTGCACGTTCCTTTTGCTCAAGCTCATAGGCTTGCGCCTCCTCGGGAGACGAAAAAGATTTGCGATGACGCAGACCCTTTCGATCCCTCCAATCTGCAAAATACTTGTTACCCTTTTCGTACAATGGACACTCCTCGGACACCGCGCCCTTCATTTTTTCCCAGTAAAAACCAAGTTTCTGATGAGACGAGTATTACGGAAAATATCGCACGCCTGAAAGAAGAGATCGCCATAACCTGCCGTCGAGCTGGCCGTAACGACAGCGACGTCGCGCTGATGGCGGTCAGCAAGGTCCATCCCGCAGAGGCCATCCTCGAGGCCTACGAGGCAGGCCAGCGGCTCTTCGGAGAGAACCGCGTGCAGGAGTTCGAACAGAAATCACCCCAACTCGTTGGTCTGCACGACGCCAAATTCCACCTGATCGGCCCCCTGCAATCGAATAAGACCAACAAGGCAGCCGAGCTCTTCGACGCCATCGACGCCGTGGACGCGCTCAAGATCGCTCAGCGTCTGGACACAGCAGCGGCAGCACGCAACAAAAAACTTCCTCTGCTGATTGAAGTAAAGCTGAGCCACGAAGAATCAAAGCACGGAATGGCCCCTGAAGAGCTTCCTGCCCTGCTTAATGCCATCGGCGAGCTGACCGCAGTCGAAGTCGTTGGCCTGATGACCGTTCCTCCCTGGTCCGAGGACGCCGAGACGGCCCGGCCTTACTTCCGCGAGCTCCGCCGTCTGCGCGACGAGTCTCTCAAGACGCACCCGAAGCTGACGCAGCTCTCCATGGGCATGTCAAACGACTTCCGCGTCGCCATCGAAGAGGGCAGCACCTGCGTCCGCGTAGGAACAGCAATCTTCGGCAAACGCATCTATCCCGCATCCGAATGAGTACCGAAGAGCAATTCGCCCGCGACGTACCCGATGGCTGCACCCTAAGTGTGCGTGTTCATCCCGGGGCAAAGAAAGACGCTGTAACCGGGACCCACGCCGGAGCCATCAAGGTCGCCCTCAACGCTCCACCTGTCGATGGACGCGCCAACGACGCTCTGATCGCATTCGTCGCCGAGCAGCTCAAGCTGCCTCGATCACGTGTCTCGCTGATCTCAGGCGCATCCAGTCGCAGCAAAGTTCTGCGCATTACAGGCAAAAGCGCGGCCGAGGTTCTGACCGCGCTTCTCCCCACAGTTGATTGCTGATCGCTACTTGATGTCCACCTTCGCGCTGGGAGCTACGGTAATCGCCTCTCCTGTAGCAGCAACGACGTGCACATCCGAACCCTTCACATCGGCATAGGCGATTGTCATTCCCTTCTCCGCTGCGATGTTGACGTTCTTCAGCACCACGTTCTTCACCGGGGACTCTGGCAGGCCAACGATCACACCAGCGGTTCCGCTCTTCACCGACTTCACATTCTCAATTGTGATGTCGTGAAAGAAGGGAGTCAGGTGTGTGATCGGCGCAGCAGCCACATCTCCCTCAGGCAGCACCTTTGGGTAGTACTCGCTGATCAGGATCGAGGTCCGCACATCCTCCATGGTGATGTCCTTGAAGGAGATGTTGAAGACCTGATTGCCGCGGTCGCGGTTGGCCTTGATGCGGATCCCCTGATCGGTCCCCTTGAAGTGAATCCGCTCGGCGTGGATGTTGTTCGCTCCGCCCGCGATCTCTGAGCCAATCGAGAGGCCGTGACCGTGCATGAACTCGCAGTCGGTGATGGTGATGTTCTTGCTGGGCTCATCGGGACCAGGCGAGTTGATGATGCCGCTCTTGATGGCAATGTTGTCGTCACCCACGTCGGCGTAGACATGATCGATCACCATGTTTGAAGAACTGAAAGGATCGATCGCATCCGTATTGGGGGAGTGCGCCGGTGCAAGAATGCGAACGTTCCGGATGGTCATGTCGTCGGTGTAGTACGGCACCACCTGCCAGCTCGGCGAATTCTGCACCGTCACACCCTCCATGCGGACGTGCTTGCAGTGGTCGAAGACGACGAGGCGAGGACGGAATTTGACCGCTCCCACCACTCCGGCGTTGTGCGTGGCGCGGGCCTCGGCCCACCAGCTCTCGCCGTTGCCATCGATGACGCCGCTGCCGGTGATGGCGATGTTCTCCGCGTTCGTGGCGCTGACCAACGACTGCGTCCCCTCGGCGCGAAACTCTGTCTTCGCCGGATAGTCCGCGTGATCGGGCGATCCAAGCAGTGTTGTGCCCTTGTCCAGATCGAGCGTCACCTTGCTCTTAAGCACGATGGGCCCCGAAAGAAACGTCCCCCCGGCCAGCTTCACCGTCCCGCCACCCGAACTGGAGCAGTCGTCGATTGCAGCCTGAATGGCCTTGGTGTCTTTCGTGGTTCCGTCGGCCTTTGCCCCATAAGTGCGTGCGTTACAGACCTTGGCCACAGCAGGCAGTGACGCTGTTGTCGCCAGAAGCAATGCGGTTAACGAGATGACGCTTCGATGGTTCATGGCTCCTCTTCCCTGTTCCTGGATTCCAAGGGAATCATACCTAAAATTGGTCCGACCACAACTTTCTTCTTCTATTTTTTCGCGCCTCCCCTCTCAAAAAATGCGAACCGTAAACCTGATAGGTTCCTCCTTTGACCCAAGTTAGCGGTAAATCTTATACATTGGCTCGTGACTCGACAGACGGAATATTTCCGCTGCAAAGAGAGGAGGCTTCTTGGCGGCAAGGCGATTCATCCTGGCCCTGGATCAGGGAACGACCAGTTCGCGTGCAATGGTGGTCGACGAAACCGGCGCGGTCCGCGCGATTGCCCAACACGCTTTTCGACAGATCTTTCCTCAGCCCGGCTGGGTTGAGCATTCGCCGACCGAGATATGGTCCTCGCAGAGCGGAGTCGCCACGGCCGCGCTCGCAAAGGCAGATCTGACCGACCGCGCTATTGCCGCAATCGGCATCACCAATCAACGCGAGACGACGATCCTCTGGGATCGGGAGACCGGAGAACCGGTCTATAACGCCATCGTGTGGCAGGACCGCCGCACCGCGGAGTTCTGCGACGCTCTTCGTAAGAGTGACGGCCCCGCAATTCAGGAAAAGACAGGCCTCATCCCCGACGCTTACTTCTCCGGCAGCAAGATTCACTGGATCCTCGAAAATGTTCAGGGGGCGCGGGCTCGCGCCGAACAAGGCAAACTCGCCTTTGGCACCGTCGACAGTTGGTTGATCTGGAAACTCACCCAGGGAGAGCGTCATGTCACCGATGTCACCAATGCATCGCGGACGATGCTCTTCAACATCCACACCATGGACTGGGACGAAGATCTGTTGCAACTACTCAAAGTGCCGCGCTCCATTCTCCCTGAGGTCGTAGCATCGAGCGGAGAGTGTGCCACCACAAGCGGCCTGATCGAAGGAATTCCAATCTCCGGCATCGCGGGAGATCAGCAGGCCGCCCTGTTCGGACAGATGTGCACCTCTCCGGGCATGGCAAAGTGCACCTACGGAACGGGCGCGTTCATGTTGCTGAACATTGGAACGCAGCCCAGAGCCTCGAAGAATCGCCTGCTGACGACCGTCGCATGGAAGATCGGCAATACTGTCGAATATGCCTTCGAAGGAAGCATGATGATGGCCGGGGCTGTCGTGCAGTGGCTTCGCGACGATCTGCAGATGATCCGCAGCTCTGCCGAGATCGAGAGCCTGGCAGCCTCGGTGGCCAGCACAAACGGTGTCGTGCTGGTTCCGGCGTTCGCGGGCCTTGGGGCTCCGCACTGGGATCAGTATGCCCGCGGCGCATTGGTTGGGCTGACGCGCGGATCCTCGCGGGCGCACATCGCTCGGGCGGCGCTGGAAGGAATCGCATTGCAGGCGACCGACGTTCTCGAGGCCATGCAGGCCGACTCCGGCCTGCCGCTGGCGCAGCTGCGCGTGGATGGAGGCGCCGCCGCGAATAATCTGCTGATGCAGATTCAGGCCGATGTGTTGGGAATCGAGGTCGTGCGCCCAAAGAACGCCGAGGCGACCGTGATGGGAGCAGCTTATCTTGCCGGGCTTGCTGTCGGATACTGGCCTGACAAAGAGGCCATCGCCAGCCAGTGGCAGGTGGACCGCGTCTTCCGTCCTTCTATCGAGAGTGAGGAGCGCCGGAAGGTGCGAGGAACCTGGAGGCGAGCTCTGGAGCGTGCGAAGGAGTGGACGCGTGAAGAGGAGATGGCAGGTTGAAGGAACGCGCTGAGATTCTTCGCAAGCTGGGGGAGCAGACAGAGTGGGATGTGCTCGTCATTGGTGGCGGCGCCACGGGCCTGGGCACAGCGGTCGAAGCGGCCTCTCGCGGCTACAGGACCGTGCTGGTCGAGCGTTCGGACTTCGCCAAGGGAACCTCGAGCCGAAGCACCAAGCTGGTGCATGGCGGCGTAAGGTATCTCGAGCAGATGAACATCACGCTGGTGATGGATGCGTTGCGCGAGCGCGGCTTGATGCTCGAGAACGCTCCGCACCTGGTGCACGATCTTTCTTTTGTGGTCCCGATCTTCGATCTGTTCGGACTTCCTTACTATGGCTTCGGCCTGAAGGTGTATGAGTGGCTTTCAGGAAATCTGTCTCTTGGTCCTTCGCGGATGCTCTCTCAAAAAGAGACTCAGGCCATGCTTCCCAGCATAAGGCCCGAAGGTTTGCGCGGAGGTGTGCTCTACCACGATGGTCAGTTCGACGATGCGCGTTATGCGATCTCGCTGATGCGGACCTTCGAGGATCTGAACGGAACTGCAATCAACTATGTTGAAGCCACCGGCCTGATCGAACACAACGACAAAGCGATGGGCGCTCGCCTGCGAGATGTTGAGAGCGGTGAGAGCTTCGATCTGCGGGCAAAGGTCGTCGTCAATGCAACCGGCGTCTTCACCGAGCAGGTGCTGGCGATGGACGGTGACCGCGAGACTCTGCTTTCGGTGAGCCAGGGAACGCACTTCGTCCTGCCTCCCTCGTTTCTGCCTTCCTCGAAGGCGATGATGATCCCCAAGACCTCCGATGGCCGCGTTCTGTTTGCGATTCCCTGGCATGGAGCCACCGTTGTGGGTACGACCGACGAAGCTGTCGAGCGATCCAGCGTCGAGCCCCGGGCGATGACCTCTGAGCGCAGCTTCCTGCTGGAGCACATCGGCAAGTATCTGGGACGACGGCCGAAGAGCGACGAGGTTCTGAGCATGTGGTCCGGCCTGCGTCCTCTTGTGCGCAAAGGCGGAGGGGCGACCTCCAAGCTGTCGCGCGATCATACGATCCTTGTTCGTCCTTCGGGCCTGGTGACCGTGACCGGAGGCAAATGGACGACTTACCGTCGCATGGGCGAGGACACGGTCAACCGCGCTGCCGAGATCGCCGGTCTGCCGAAGGAGTCCTCGCGAACGAGATCGCTGCGGCTGCATGGATGGACGCGCGTGATTGCCGAGGTCGAGTCCGAGCGCGTCTATGGATCGGATCTTCCTTTGCTGGAACGGCTCTCTCTGGAAGATGTCTCTTTGAACGAGCTTCTACATCCGAGGCTTCCTTACAGGATGCGCGAGGTGGTCTGGGCCGCTCGGCAGGAGATGGCGCGAACCGTGGAAGATGTTCTGGCGAGGCGGACGAGAGCGCTGTTTCTCGATGCCCGCGCTGCGATTGAGGCTGCTCCGCGTGTCGCCGGTCTGCTGGCGAAGGAGCTTGGCCGCAGCGAGGAGTGGAAGGCTCGCGATCTCGAGAACTTTTATGCGGTCGCTCGCGGATATGTTTATGAGGGGAGTGAGTGATGGTCGACTGGTCTCCCGTCATCGGTGAATTCTTCGGGACTTTCGTCCTCATCGTGCTGGGCAACGGCGTGGTTGCCGGGGCGCTGCTGAACCGGTCGAAGGCTCAGAATGCGGGCTGGATCTCGATCACCGCCGGGTGGGCGATCGGAGTCTTTGCCGGTGTCGCGGTAAGCGCGTCGCTGGGCGATTCAGACGGGCATCTGAATCCCGCGTTCACGGTGGCTTCGGTGCTGATGACCGGACACGCGGAACGGCTGCTGACCTATATTCCGGCGCAGATTCTTGGAGCGTTCTGCGGTGCCGCCGCGGTGTGGCTGCACTATAAGCCGCACTGGGAGCTGACCGAGGATAGGGACGCGAAGTTTGCGTGCTTTGCTACGGCTCCTGCGGTGTACTCGCCGGGATGGAATCTGCTAAGCGAGATTATCGGCACGTTTGTGCTGGTGCTGGTGGCGACGGCACTGTTCTCGAAGCGCATCGCTCCGGCGGGGGTCGCTCCCGGACTTGGGCCGCTTCTGGTGGGCTCGCTGGTCTGGGGGATCGGTCTGTCGCTGGGCGGAACGACCGGCTATGCGATCAATCCGGCTCGAGACCTGGGACCACGCCTTGCTCACACCTTATTGCCTATCGCGGGAAAGGGCAGCTCCGGCTGGAGCTATGCCTGGATTCCGATTGCCGGGCCAGTTGTTGGGGCTCTTCTTGCCGTAGCCGTGATCCGTGGACTTCATCTTACCTAGCCCCTCCCCTCACTTATTGCGTAAAGTATTGATTCGAGAAATTTTAGGTTAGTACTCACTTGTTTGGGTCTTGGGTACGATGGTTCGAGCTTCGCTCGAATAGCTCACTCATGCGATGAAACTGCATGAATGGGGCACCCAGTACCCGGCACCCAATATAAGGGTGGGCACCCGAAGTTTGGTGGCGGTTCGGGCTGATGCAGATACAAAGACATCCCGCAGGCTTTGCGGGATGTCTCTATAGCTTCTCTCTTCTAATTTACCGGGTTGAGTGGAACTGATCGGCAACGAATAAAGCTCGAGGAATCAACCGATTATCCGGATAATCGGCTTGACAGCCTATTCCTGCACGACGGCTTTGACGAGGTTGCGCGGGTTATCGACATCGATGCCCCGAGCCGTGGCCATGAAATAGGCGAGAAGCTGCAGCGGAACGACCTCGTAGAGGGGAGCGACGTATTCTGCGGCGTGAGGAACCTCGATGGTGTGGTCGCTCAGCTCCGCGATGCGGGTATCGCCCTCGGTGACGATGGAGATGATCTGCGCTCCCTGCTTGTGCATGTCGCGGACGAGATTGACTGTCTTCTCGTAGCGGAGGACGGCGTCGGGAGCGTTGGGGTCGCAGGTAGCGAGGACGACGAGGGGGTTGTTGCGGTTTACCAGAGCGTTGGGGCCATGCTTGAGCTCGCCGGTGGGATAGCCCTCGGCCTGAATGTAAGCCGACTCCTTGAGCTTGAGCGCGCCTTCACGGGCGATGGGATAGTGAACGCCTCTGCCGAGGAAGAGGAAGGTCTCAGCCTTATGGAGCGTGTCGGTGATGCCGGCGAGCTGTTTTTCCCAGCGCGGCAGAGCTTCCCGCATGGCGGTGGGGATGGAGAAGAGGTGGTCAAGGTGCGATTCGACAACGGCGCGGGTCATACGGCCGCGAACGCGCGCGGTATAGAGAGCGAGCAGCGAGAGAACAACCAGCTGTGTGGTGAAGCTCTTGGTTGCGGGAACGGCGCGTTCGATACCGGCGTGGGTGGGCAGCGAGCATCCCGCAAGACGGGCCATGGAGGACTCCGGCTTGTTGGTGATGGCGATGGTGGAGCTGCCGCGGGCGATGGCTTCCCGAAGAGCCTCGGAGGTATCGGCGGTTTCGCCGGACTGCGAGATGACGACGAAGCAGGGGTTCCTGAGGGTTTGGGTGGAGCGATAGATGTACTCGCTGGCGTACTCGACATCGACGGCGATTCCGGCGAGGTCTTCGAAGAGGATCTCACCGGCGAGCCCGGCGTGACGGCTGGAGCCGGAGGCGGCGATGAGGATGCTGTCGCGGCCTACGAGAGCCTGGCGGGCGGCGAGGAAGACGTCCTCGCGGAGGCAGGCATCGCTGGCGTAGGCGGCGAGAGTTTCAGCGATGGCGTGTGGCTGCTCGAAGATCTCTCGGAGCATGGCGTGGGGGAAGTTGCGGGAGGTGGCGTCCATGAAGTTGTCTATACCTCTATGCCAGTTTAGCTGCTCGCGTGGTGGACTGTTACGAAACCGGTCCAATGCGGACTAAGTGGCGGCCTGCGAAAGCAGGGTTAGTGCGAGTCTGACTGGTACTGCTCGTCGCTCACGTGCTCCATCCAGTCGACGGGCTTGCCGTTTAGCTGCTCCTGAATGGCGATATGGGTCATGGCGGTGGTGGCGGTCGCACCGTGCCAGTGTTTTTCGCCGGGTGAAAACCAGATGATGTCCCCGGGGCGGATCTCTTCGACGGGGCCGCCCCAGCGCTGCACCCAGCCGCAGCCGGAGGTGACGATCAGCGTCTGTCCCAGAGGATGCGTGTGCCATGCCGTACGGGCTCCGGGCTCGAAGGTGACGCTGGCCCTCTGAACACGTGCCGGATCGGGCGCCTGAAACAACGGATCGATCCGTACCGTGCCGGTGAACCAGTCTGCCGGTCCTTTGACAGAGGGTTGCAGGCCGTTGCGTTTGATCTCCATCGGCGTTTCTCTCCTTGAGCCTTTGTTTCGTTGTTAGTGCAGGTGGTGTGTTGAATTTGGCCTGTCTTCACGCGGCTCTTCTCTTTTGAGGATATGCAAAAGCGGAGTGGAAGGAAATCGGTTGTGCTGTCGTTCTTGTTTTGCCGCTGGTCGGCGATGTGTCCGGAGAAGGTGTTTGGGGTACGGGCGAAATACAGGGATTCTTCGCCTTCCTGCCCCAACGAGCAAGCTCGTCGGGGACCCCGTTCGGCTCAGAATGATGACGTTTTGAATTGACGTTTGGGTTGGAGACAGGGAGATGCGGTGCGGGAGCTTATCTTTCCCGCACCGCCGTGCAACGATTTAGTGAGCCCCAGCAGTTGCGGGCGCAGGTGCTGGGTCTTTACCGAGGGCGAGACCGGGGTTCTTGCTCATGCTGATGAGGTTGGCCATGATGCGGAAGGAGCCGGGGACTCCGTCGGGCATCTGGCGGAAGAAGGCGTAGGAGAGATAGACGTAGGCTCCCTTGCCGTAACGAGCGTAGATGAGGCCGCCCTTCTGGGGGTCCTGACCGGCGTCGTGCATCTCGGTGAGGGCGATGTAGTGGGAGTCCCACTCGCGCATGAAGCCGTGGCCGCGCTCTTCGACCCAGTTGTCGAAGTCGGCGGTGGTGATCTTGTTGGGCCAGTTGAGGACGGGGTCGTTGGGGACGAGGAGCTGGACCTTGTTGTCCTCTTCGACGACCTTTTCGGGATCGCCGGAGAGAGTGAGGGGGTAGGGACCGTAGTTGTGGTCGTACTCCTGGGTCTGGTACTGCACGATGACGGTTCCGCCGTTGTGGACGTACTCGAGGAGACGGTTGTTGAAGGTCCTGAGCTCGGGACGTGCGGCGTAGGCGCGGATGCCGAGGATGATGGCGTCGTAGTGCGAGAGGTCGGCTGAGGCGATCTCACCAGCGGAGAGCATGGTGGGGTGAATGCCGATGTCGGCGAGCGAGGTATCCACGTCGTCGCCGGTTCCCATGACGTAGCCGATGCGGAGGTCAGGGGCGGTCTTCACATCGACGCCGGTGGTGCGGTAGGTGGCGGGGCGATAGTGAGGATAGGGGCGAAGGCCGGGATAGCCGACGGTCTGGAAGCCCTGAGTGAACTTCTCGCCGTTGTACTCGGCCACGGCGGTGATGGTGTAGGGCTTGGTCTGAACCTGCTGGGGCTGCACGTGGAAGGTGAGGTTCTGGTCCTCGCCCTCGCGCATGGTGGCGAAGTCGGCGACCTCAGGGGTGGACTTCCAGCCGGCGGGGAGGTCGAGACGGACGGTTCCCTTGGCCGGGCCTTTGACGCTGCTGTGGAGCTCAACGTGAAGCTCGATGGCCGAGCTGTTGATGGCGACGACTCCAGCGTAGGGGGTCACGGAGAGAGAGATGGCGGGGGCGATCAACAGGGGTTCGAGGACGGGGCCTTCGCCGTTGACGCGATGTACGGTCTGGACAACGCCGGTGAGTTTAACCGCGACGTCGTGATATGTAACTGTCGCGGTAGCAAGCAGAGGATAGGGCCGGGTGGGAAGGTTGAGGTAGCGGGGATCGTTGAGGTCGTAGTAGGACTGCTCAAGACTGGGGCGGCTGAAGTAGGGCCGGGTGAGCTCGGCAGTGCGGGGAACGGTGACGTCGAAGGACTGATCGCGCGCGGCTCCGGGGGCAAGCTGGCCGGTTATGGACGACTTGGGAGCGACGGTGAATCCGGAACCGGCTTCGGAGTCGACTTCAACTGCGGAGAGGGCGACGGGCTCTGCTCCCTGATTGGCGATGTGAACTGAGACGGCGATCTTGTCGCCGGGGACTACAGTCTGCGAGGTGGGCGTTTGAGTGGAGGTGTCGCCGAAGGGTCCCATGCGGACGATGCCGCCGGGACCTTCAGTCGTGTTGGCAAGAAGAGCGAGGCCGAGGGACTGCTCCAGCGCGAGATTGAACTGCTGCTGCTTGATCGCCAGTTCATGCGCCATGTTGTAACGGGCTTCGGCGGAGAGCTTGCTCTTAGCAACTTCATCGAGAAGAGCGTTGGTCTGGGCGAGGCCCTTGGCGAGCGTCGGCGCGATGGTTGCGGGATTTGTCGCGTTGTAGGAGGAGAGGGCGGACTCGACGGTGGCGTTGAGGGCGTTGAGCTTCTCGCGCCAGGCTGACTGCTCGGCAGCAGGAGCGTAGGAGGCGATTCCGGCCAGCGTGATGTCGATGCCGTCGAAGAAGGTCTTTTCGCGCTCAGAGGAGGTTACACGCGAGGCGTAGAGGTGATACGGGCTGGAGGTGGGACGCGGAAGCGGGATAGCGATGCCGCCATTCTGCGTCTTCTGATTGTCGAGGCCCTCGCGAGAGATCTGCATGTACGAGGAGCCGAGCATGGGGTTGTAGTTTCCGCTGGGAATCTCGAGCGTAGTAGAAGGGACGCCTTCGATCCATGTGTTGTTGACGTAGTTGCGGAAACGCACCGGCTCCCAGTGGCCGGTGGCGTAGTCGTAGATGCCTTTGTCGGTGACGCGTGCAAAGGGAACGCGAGCATAGACCTTGAGCGGAGACCAGGGGAGCAGGCCCGCCTTGATCTGGTCGGGGAAGACCTTGGGATCGCCAGCCATCGCGTAGACACGCTGCGCCATGTATCCGGCAACCTGATGGTGGCCGTGGCCGTCGGAGACGTTGCCCGCGAAGACGCTGGTGACGACGAGTGGGCGCTGGATACGAATGGCGCGGACCACGTCGTAGAGGACACGATCTTCACCCCAGGTCTTGAGGGCTTCTTCGATGGTCTTGGAGAAACCGAAATCAGCAACGCGGGTCCAGTACTGGTGAACGCCGTAGTAGTTTCCGGCTGCGAGCAGCTCCTGCGTACGCAGCGTGCCGAGCTGATCCCAATAGTCGGCGGTCATGACATTCTGTCCACCCTCGCCGCGATTGAGCGTGAGAAGCGTGGTGTCGACACCCTGTCCGCGGCTCTCGTAGGCGAGCATGCCACCGTCTTCGTCATCGGGATGTGCGGTGACCATCGCGAGCGAGGCTCGCGTGTGGAGCTTCTGCAGAGTCTGCGAGAGACCGGCGGAGCCGCGATCGACAGGCAGCGGCCTGGCATAGGCCGACTGATAGTGAACGGGCTCAGACTGCTGAGCTATTGCGGTGGCTGCGCCCTGCAGAGAGAGCGAAAGAGTGAGAAGCGTGGCGACGGTTCCGCGGCGAACATCAGGTCTCATTGGACGAAGGGCTCCTGGAAGATGCGTCTGTACTTTTGCTGGTAAGGATGATCTTCTTTTCGATTCGGTACAGATTAGAAGAGATTCTCTCTTTGCAGGTAATGGATATCACGACCTTTTAAACTTTGTAAAGTTTATTAACAAATTTAGGATATGATGTCTCGACAGACGACTCATGCGATTTCAATCCTCTACATCAATCCAATACCCCGCAGGAGCCGGAGCGCAGCCTTCGCGCCCGTCGCATCTTCGTCAGGTCAACGCTCGTGGACTCCTGCGTCTGCTGCGCGAGAACAGCCCCTGCTCGAAGGCCGATCTGGTGCGGCTTTCCGGATTGAGCGCGCCCACGGTCTCGAGTGCGGTGAGCTATCTGGAGTCGCTGAACCTGGTGGAGAACCTTGGCGACGGAGAGTCGAGCGGAGGGCGTCCACCGGAGATGCTGCGCTTCAATGCGAGTCATGGTTACGTGGCCGGTGTCGACATTGGTGGAACGCGACTGCGCATGGTTTTGACCGACCTGAATGGCCGCACCGTGACACAATGGGCAACCCAGTTTGGCGAGCGACAGCGAACACCGAAGGCTGTCTGCGCGCTGATTCACGATGGCCTGAAGGTGATGTGCCAGGAGGCTTCGACCTCGCTGAAGAAGGTGATGCACATTACGGTAGGCGCGCCGGGCATAACAAATGTCAACTCGGGCGTGGTGCTTTCGGCTCCCAATCTGCGGGACTGGAATGATGTTCCGTTGCGCTCGATGATCGAGCGCGAGATCGGAACTGCGGCGACGGTGGAGAACGATACGAATCTCGCGGCGGTGGGTGAACACTGGCGCGGATCAGCCTCGGGTGTTGAGGACTTCCTCTTCATCGCGCTGGGAACAGGTGTGGGCGCAGGGATTTTTCTTCGCGGGCGATTGCACCATGGAGCGAACTGGAGTGCAGGCGAGATTGGCTACGCGTCAGTGAATGGGCACGCACGAAAGGCACTCGAGGTTCACTCCACCGGTCAGATGGAACAGGCGATCGGCGGACTGGGAATCGAAGCGGAGTGGCAGCGACTGCTGACGCGCGAGAGGCGTACGGATATTGGAGAACTATCGAAGTTGAGGGCGACCGAGATCTTCGACCTAGCTGTGGATGGTGATCGTCTGGCTACACAGATTGTGCAATACACTGCGCAGATTCTGACAGATTGCATCGTCGATATGTCTTTGACGCTGGACCCGGAGGTGGTGATTCTGGGCGGCGGGGTGGGCTCGCACCCGGAGCTCTGTAGAAGCACCGAGAAGTTGCTCGCCCGTAACGAGTTTGCAAAACCGCAGGTGCGGTCGAGCTCACTGGGAACGCAGGCACAGCTTCACGGTGCGATCTCCCTCAGTCTGGCGGCTACAGAAGCGAGCCTGTTGTCCTAATAAAACCCAGAATTTTATTGACAAGCCAGTAATGTTTCACTAGCGTTAGGACACCTCACCACTTACTAAATAGGTTTTAATAAGTGATCCGTTCTTTGCGCATTAGTTGCAATATCGGTTCAGTTTTCCAGATTTTGAAGATCCGTTTCGATGGTCCCAGGAGGCATACCTTGTCGACTCTTCGTAGTGCTCGAATCTCCCTTCTTGGAGCCGCGCTCTTCGCGGGACTCCCTATTCTGATGATGAAGACCGCTCCTGCATGGGGTCAGTCACAGTCGATTAACGGCACCATCCGCGGGCATGTGACAGACGCGAGTGGAGCCTCGGTGGCCGGCGCCAAGGTCACGGTGACGAATGCTGACGTGGGCTATAACAGGACGATCCAGACAGAGTCGGATGGCTACTTTGTCCTTGTAAATCTTCCGCTTGGAAGCTATAGCGTCTCGATTACAAAGGAAGGCTTCTCTACCGCGCACTACGATCAGATCATCCTGACCGCGGGCAAAGAGGCCACGCTCGACAGCGCGCTCGCCGTGGGAAGTGCAAGCGAGCAAATTGAAGTTACGGCTTCGGCCGCCAATATCGATCCTTCGACGCTGAACGTACAGCGCACCCTGGACTCGCGAGAGGTAGAGAACCTTCCTCTGACGTCGAGGAATCCATACAACTTCATTCTCTTTCAGCCAGGCGTCAGCGGACACCCCAACCAGGAGCTTGGTATTCCGCGCACGATTAACACGAACGGTCTACTGGATCGCATCAACTACCAGATGGACGGCATGGTGAACACGCAGAGCGACCGTATCGGCCTGCGCCTGTTCCCTATCGGCAATATTTTTGTGAAAGAGGTACAGACTGTTTCGAACAGCTTTGCCCCGGAGTTTGGCTGGACGTCGGGGAATGTCTATAACGTAATCTCGAACAACGGAACAAATGGCTACCACGGTCTGTTCCAGTGGATTCGTCGGTGGCAGGATGCGACGGCCTATCCATTCTTCGCAAACAAGGCTCAGGCGAAACCCAATCTTCAGCTAGAGGACTATTCGGCGAACATGGGCGGCCCTGTCGTCAAAGACAAGCTGTTCTTCTTCGGATCGTACGAACATGTCGTGCGCGGGCAACCGGCTCCAGTGATCATTACTCCGGCGAATATCCAGGCCCTTGGATTGTCGCCTGATCAAGTTACCGCGGCGCCCGGCCTGCTACACGGCACCTTCGTGCTGGGACGCGGGGACTGGACCATCAACAAGAAGAACTCGCTCTTTATTCGTTACAACTACTTCAAGAACGACTTCCCGTTCAACACACAGGTCGGCGGACTCAACGCACGCAGCACCGCTGCGGACTTCCTCGACCGCGCACACGTGATCGGAGGTCAGTTGACATCCACGATCAACGATCACCTGCTGAACGAGCTTCGCTTCTCGTGGCCCTTCCGCAACAACTCGCACTTCGCCGGTCCGCAGGGAGGGAAAGACCCGGCCATCGTTATCTCTGGCGTAGCGAACATCGGCGCCTCGAGTAGTGTTGGTGACCAGTACACGGACAAGGTTCCGAGCGGAAGCGACAACGTGACGTATATTCGCGGAGCCCATACGATCAAGGGCGGTTTCAGCCTCGCGCAGCTGATCAACAGGCAGCGGCTGGTGAGCTTCAACGAATACACGTTCACTTCTCTCCAGAAGTACCTGGACGCGAAGAATGGAGTCAACCCATACGGTTATAGCCAGTTCAGAAGCCAACAGGATCAGAACGGAATTGGATATGCTTCGCTCTTCTTTGGAGCTTACCTTCAGGACACCTGGAGAGTGACTCCACGACTGACGATCGTCTATGGCGGTCGCTACGATCGCTTCAAAGGACCGCAGGCGAATCCAAATGCACCGTTTGCCAATTCACGCAGTTTCAATACACCAAATACAAACTTCGCACCGCGGCTTGGATTCTCGTATCAGCTGGATGACCATACCGTCCTGAAGGCTTCGGCCGGCATGTTCTATCAATCGACACCGACGAATCTGTGGTTCAATGCGCTGAATCTGGACGGCTCGAATCGCACCAACAGCTTTACGATCACGCAGCCTGCGAATGCGACGACTGGCACGCTCGCGTTCCCGAATATCCCTGCAAGAGGAACGACTTCGTTGCAGAATGTGACGACTGTTTCTCCGACGTTCAAGAACGAATACACATGGAATACGACCCTGCAGCTTACCCGCGAGTTCAGCCGTCATGACACCTTCATGCTGGGCTACATCATGACGAGTGGCCGTAATCTGATGTATCTGCACAATATCAACCCGATCACCAGCTCATCGAACATTACTGGTTTTCTCGCTGACGGCAGGCCGATTCTGGGTCCAGCCCGGCTTGACTCCCGCTTCAACCAGATCAATCAGGTGGAATCGGGAGCGAATACAAGCTTCAATGCACTGCTGGTGAACTATGTACGCAGTCTTTCTCACGGAATTCAGATCAACGCAAATTACACGTGGTCGCACACCATCTCAAGTGGCCCTGAGGTTAATACCTTCGAACAGAACGTGGCCATTCAGGACACAACCAACCTGAAGCGCGATCGTGGCAACAGCATCGTCAACCATCCGAATGCATTCAACCTGACGGCAGTGATGCAGCCGGAGTTCAGCTTTCGCAAGGGCTTCTGGAATACGCTGGCCAATGACAACATGATTGCCCTGTTGGCGAATGTCAGTTCGGGCGATCAGCAGAACCTCATTACGAACGTCTCCCTGAACGGCGACTCTTCCGTAGCCTCGGTGACGCGGCCGTTGTTTGTCGGAAGAAACTCGCTACGCTCTCCGAACGTTTACCAGATCGATGGACGCTATACGCGAACCTTCCCCAAACTGTTCGAACGCATCTCTCCTTCGTTCCTGCTGGAGGCGAACAACCTCTTTAATCACACGAACGTAACCAGTTTCGGCGCAAACAGTGCGGCGACACAAACTATAGTGCAGACACCTAATTCTCCGCTGGGACCTATTGGAACATCCATTGGCGCACCAACCATCGCTCGCGGCTCCGTGCTGGAAGCACGCATTGTGCAGTTCGGCATTGCGGTCCGCTGGTAGTCAAGTGTGGTGGCGTAAACCGATAATGGTTTGCGCCACCTATTTTTTTGTCCAGAAACAGGAAGTGCATAAGGAAGATTGATGAAGAACCCTGGGCAGACGAAGTTTCCGGCCCCTATCTATCGCGACACGGTGTTGGCGCCCGTCTTTGCGGATGCAAAGCGATATTTTCTGGAGCCGCTGCTGGAGATCGAGTACGCGCATACTCTCATGCTGGCGCGTCAGGGGATTATGCCTGCAGAGGAAGCGGCGGCCTGCATTCAGGCGCTGGACGCGCTTGATCGCGATGAGATTCTGAATGCCCAATACGACGGAACGTTTGAAGACCTCTTCTTCTTTCTTGAAAAGAAGCTCGCCGCAGCGTGTGGCGAAGAGGTAGCAGGAAAGATGCACACGGCGCGCAGCCGCAACGACATCGATCTAACCATGTATCGCATGGTGCTGCGCAGAAGGCTGATGCATATCTTTGAGGCCCTGCTGGGGCTCAGGCGGCTCTTGATCGAACTGGCGTGGGAGTATCGTGCTGCGTTGACACCCGCCTATACGCACAACCAGCCAGCACAACCCACGACGCTGGGGCATTATCTGATGGCCTACATCGAGGTGCTGGAGCGCGATGCCCAGCGTATTCGTGAGAGCTATGCGCGAGTGAATCGCAATCCTCTGGGAGCATGCGCAATCACAACGACGGGATTCCCCATCGATCGGAGTTTCACGGAGAAGATGCTCGGCTTCGAAGGCCTTCAGGTGAACTCGTATGGAGCCATCGCAGCGGTGGACTATCTTGTCGAGAGCTGCAGTGTGCTGGCCACGACGATGCTCAGCCTGGGAAGATTCACGCAGGACCTCCTGTTGTGGAGCACGGTTGAGTTCGGCTACCTGAGGCTGAGCGATGCCTACGTACAGATCTCGAGCATCATGCCGCAGAAGCGAAACCCGGTACCACTGGAGCATGTTCGCGTGCTCGCCAGCAGGGCTCTGATGGAAGCGCAGGGAGTTGTGGGAAGTCTGCACAACACTCCTTTTGCGGATATGAACGATGCAGAGGACGATCTGCAACCTATGGTCTACACCGCTTTCAACGATGCGGAACGAAGCATTCACCTGCTGACGGGATCGCTGGGAGAGGCGGAGTTCAATACGGCGAGGATGGCGACCGCCGCGGATGGAAACTTTCTGCCGGTAACAGAGCTGGCCGATACGCTGGTCCGCGAGACAGGCATGAGCTTTCATACTGCGCATGCGATTGTGAGCAAAGCCGTGCGAGCGTTGGACGGAGTCTATGATGCCGATGCGGTGACCGGTATCGTGGAGCAGGAGCTGAGTGGCAGATATACACTGTCGCGCGAGAAGATTCGCGGTGCGCTAAGCGCGAAGAACTTTGTTGCGGTACGGAAGGCTCCCGGAGGACCGGCACCTGAGGCGCTGGAGCCTGAGATTCTTCGCGCGCGCGATACAGTAGCCAGCGATGATGAATGGATCAGAGATAGAACGCGAAGTCTCGCGGTGGCACATGAGACGATGAGAGCCGAGTGCAATGCGCTGGCAGGACGGATCTGATGAACTCTGATGGATCGCAGGTGGCGGTCGATAAAGTGAAGCCGGCAGAGCTGCAGCGCGGGCTTTCGACGTCGTCTGCGCTGGGACTCAATGTTATCGGCATGGTGGGAGTGGGGCCGTTCGTCACGCTTCCCTTGATCGTGGCTGCGATGGGTGGACCGCAGGCGATGCTGGGATGGGTTCTGGGAGCGGCGTTATCGCTGTGCGACGGAATGGTCTGGAGCGAGCTGGGGACGACCTATCCAGAGGCCGGAGGATCGTACGCCTATCTAAAGCATCTCTATGGCGAGCGCGGATTAGGGCGTGTCTTCTCTTTTCTTTATGCCTGGCAGATTTTGTTCAGCTCGCCTTTGTCGATCGCCTCAGGATGTATCGGCTTCTCGCAGTACATCACGTTCTTTTTCCCGAATGCGTCTCGGCCACTCTTCTACGGAAACTTTCTGGGGGTTCCGATTGTATTGAGCGGACAGACGATGATTGCGATGGGAGCGGTCGCGCTTGCGCTGGCAGTTCTTTATCGCAGCATCGTCGCAATCGACAAGATCGTTCGCTGGCTGGGTATCGTAGTGGTACTCACGCTGATTTTCATCATCTTTGCCGGCTTCACTCACTTCGATTCGAAGATTGCCTTCGACTTTCCCGCGGGAGCATTTGAGCTGAACAGCTCCTTCTTTATGGGGCTGGGAGCAGGATTGCTGGTCGCAGCGTACGACTACGGCGGATACTACAGTGTCTGCTTCATGGGGGCGGAGGTCCGCGATCCACAACGGACGATTCCGCGTGCTGTGCTGGGTTCCGTGGTGATCGTAGGAACCCTATATCTACTGATGAATATCAGCGTGCTCGGCGTTCTGCCCTGGCAGGAGATGATGCAGGAGACCGGAAGCCATGCGCGGATGTTCACCATGGCAGTGTTTATGGAGCGACTCTATGGGCATGGCGCTGCAAGCGTAATCGTCGTGCTGATCGCAATAGCAGCCCTCTGTTCGGTGTTCGCTTTGCTGCTTGGACAGTCACGAATCCCTTTCGCGGCGGCGCGCGATGGCAATTTTCCCGGATGGTTTGGAGCGATTCATCCCAAGCTGCGGATGCCTCACCACTCGCTGCTGACGCTGGGCGCGATGACCATGCTCTGCTGCATCTTCAGATTGCAGGAGGTCATCACAGCACTCGTGGTGATTCGCATTCTGTTTCAATTTCTTTTGCAGGGCGTAGCGGTGATGCTGCCGAAGCACAGGCGTGAACGTAAGGTGCGAGGTTTTCGGATGCCGCTGTATCCGATCCCTGCCCTGTTGGCGGTCACCGGATTTCTCTTTATCCTCTTCTCGCGTACGAACTTTTCGCGAGAGATCAGAACAGCAGGCATGATTCTGCTGGCCGGACTGGTGGTTTATGGAGTTCGTTTTATCTCCGGCAAGCGAGAGAACAGCCTTTCCGGAGACTGATCCTTCCCTCGGTTATTTCAAGAGATCGCGATAGTCTTCGCGGGTCGGAGTGAATACATCGAGCACTTCAGAGGCTTCCAGAGCGGAGGCCTGATGCTCGACACCTCCATCGACGATGAAGCTGTCGCCTGCGTGGGCCTCGAAGACATTGCCAGCGACATCGACGCGGATAGAGCCGCTGATGACGTAGACGAGCTGATGGTGCGGATGGCTATGACGTGCCCCAACCCAGTCCTTATCGAAGAAGTGCCGCACCAGCATGAGTTGATCTGTATTCGCCAGAACCTGTCGACGCATTCCGGGCTCGGGAGTAAATGTCTTCGGATCCTGATTTTTGACGAGGGTCATACTGTCTCCATTGATCTGATTCAGATTAGCCGATGCTGGACTTATTGAAGGTTTCGCCACTGCCGGCAAAATACAGGGATTCTTCACCTTCCTGCCCCAACGAGCAAGCTCGTCGGGGACCCCATTCGGCTCAGAATGACGGCGTGGAGATTTGCGATCTGTAACAAAAGAATTGGAGCCACTTGTTAGCGGCTCCAATTCTTTCTCATATCGATTCGCTACTTTTTGGTGTTTGGATAATCCACCTGAACGGAGAGAATCTCGTACGGCGAGATGTGTGCCGTAACTTTGTCTCCCGCAAGCTTGAGAGGCGATCCTACCGGCTTCTCCATCAGATTGATCTCCGTGGCTGAAGTTGTGCCTGCAGGTACGGTGAAGGTGACATCGCCCTGCTTGCCCGCCCACTCGAAGACACGGAAGACGAGACCATCGGAGTCTTCCGCTTTCTTGACAGCGGTGAGGACGACATTTTCGGGCGAGACCGACACGTAGGAGTGCTCGAGTGGAAGCGATCCGGCGTGCGGCGTGACCTGCTGAGCGCGGAGCTCGTAGTTGTACTCGTAACCACGATGCTCAGTCAGCGCCTGCTTCCATGCTCCCGCGTGCGGATAGAGCGCATAGCTGAAATGCTGGTGACCGCGGTCGGCGTCAGGATCAGGCCATGTTGGCGAACGCAGCAGCGTAAGACGCAGTGTGTTGCCGACAGCGTCGTAGCCGTACTTCGCTTCGTTCAGCAGGCTGAAGCCATGCCTGGAGTCACCGAGGTCGGCCCAGCGCATCGCGGGAACTTCAAACATCGCCTGCTCCCATGTGTTGTTGCGCGTCGTGGGACGCTCGATGCTGCCGTAGGGAATCTCGTAAGTAGCCATAGGGCCAGAGGCTGCGAGCGGGAAGGCCGCCTTCAGCAGAACGTGGGTCTCGTGCCAGTCGATGTCGTTGATGACGTCGACTGTATCGGAGTTTGCGTAGAGCTGAATATCCTGAACGAACTTCGAGCTTTGCCAGGTGCGGCTGACGCGAACGACAGCGCGCATCGGTCCCTTCTCGATCAGCTCGACGGAATCGACCTTCTCGATGGGAGTCATGTGATCGAGCGTACCGGGATCGACGTTCCAGGCATCGTAGTTGCTGGGTGTGTCCTTGAAGGTCTGAAGCTGGTTGCCGCACGCTCCCTTTGCGATCGATTCGAACTTAGTCTTCTTGTCGTAGAGGCTGGTGATGCAGCCGGTCTTCGCATCGACCTCTACGCGCAGAAGATCGTTCTCCATCTTTGTGCCACTGGCCTTCAGGTCCGTCTTGAAGGTCTTCTCTCCAGAGACGGCGTGAAGCACCTGATAGCCAAGCGAGGGGACATCCTGCGCCTGAACGAGCAGCTTGTAGGCTCCGGTCTTCGCGTCGCTCGAAAGAATCTTCGATGGAACGACCTTGTTGTGTTCGTCGAGCAGAGAGACGCCGCTACCGGAGGCATTCGGCATCTGCACGCTGACGGTGGCCACACCACTATGCGACCACGCGAGCGGATTGAAGACCAGCACTGGAACGTCGCCTGCGGCCTTCGTGTTTACATTTGCGGCGAGTGTGTGGAGAGAGTTGGCAGAGATCTCGTTGGTTTCGAGACGAACCTGATCGAACTCAGCCTGTGCTTCTTTATAGATGACGCCGATGCCAGAGCCTGCGGCGAGATCATGGAATCCATTGAAGGCGATCTTCTTCCACGCGTCGGTGAACTGGTCGTTAGGATAAGCATTGCCGTTGAGCCATGCGAGCGAAGCATATTTCTCCGCGTTGATGGTCTGCTCTTCGCTCTCGCGCATGTTGCGCTTGTGCTGAGCCTGTGTGGTGAAGACGCCGCGGTGGTACTCGAGATACATCTCGTCGTTCCAGGTAGGGATGCCGATCTTTCCAGTATCGGGCGTAGGAGCCTTGTATCCCTTCGCGATTGCGGTGTAGTTCCATACAGGCGAGTTCGAAGAGAGCTTCTGCTCGATGCCGCTGAAGTAGCTCTGCGCCGTGCCGAACTGGAGCTTCGGCATGATCATGCCGTCCTTCGCCCAGTGGTTTCCTTCGTCGAGCATGGCGCGGGTGGGGCCGCCGCCGTGGTCGCCAACACCGTAGAGGTCCATCATCTGCTCCATGCCTGGAGAGCGCTGACGAGCTACAGCGAGATCGGAGGAGAGACGCACGGGATTCAGATTGCGGTTCGCGTAGTCGTGCGGGAAGTAGGTGAGGACTTTGCTTCCGTCGGGCGACTGCCACCAGAAGAGCTTGAGGGGAAGCTGATTGGTGTCGTTCCAGGTCATCTTCTGGGTGACGAAGTAGTCCATGCCGGAGCGCTTGTAGATCTGCGGAAGCTGCCAGTTGTAGCCGAAGGAATCGGGATTCCAGCCGATGCGGACATCGACGCCGTACTCCTTCTGGAACCAGCGCTTGCCGATGAGCAGCGAACGAACCTGCGATTCGCCGTCGGGCATGTTGAGGTCAGGCTCGACCCACATGCCGCCGACGATCTCCCAGCGGCCTTCCTTGATGCGCTTCTTGATCTCGTTGTTGATGGCCGGATACTTGGTCGCCACCCACTCGTTATAAGCCGCAGCGGACTGCGTGTAGGTGTAGTCGGGATACTCGTTCATCAACTGCAGCGCGGTGGAGAAGGTGCGCTTGACCACGTCGACGGTCTCGGAGACGGGCCAGAGCCACGCGGCGTCGATGTGTGAGTTACCGGTGAGATGAATGGTCGCCTGCTGAAGGATGGGCTTGAGCGTTTCGAGCTTCTGGCGGGCAGCATCCAGGGAGGAGTCGAACTTCGACTGGTTGTTGGCATCGAGCGCGGAGAGATCGACAGTCGCAACGGACTGCTCGAGCGTTGCAAGGTCCTGCTTGGGTTCCTTCGAGAGTGAGGGCAGAAGAACTGCGGTCGAGAGGAATTCGAGTCCAAGGTCGGAGGGGTTCGGCCGGCCCTTGGCGAACTCGATGCGCATGGAGATGGAGGCGAAGGTCTTGGTATCGACCGTCTGAAGCAGCTTGACGGCCACGAGAATCTTGTCGCCGGGCTTCGCCTGATCGAAGAGGACGATGGGCTCGAGGTCGTCTCCCAGAGCTACGCGGCGGCCGTTGAAGTAGATGATCTCCGGGACAGGACCGTTGGCGTTGGCGCGGAACTGGAACCAGATGCGCGATCCGCTGAGATCGTAACCGTTGAGGGTCTTTGGTACCTCGATCATGCGGCGATACCAGACAGCCTCGACGGGCGCCTTGCTGCGGGGCCCCGCCTCGGGCCACGCGGAGTCGTTCAAGGAGGGATCTTCGCCGTGAGCGAGATCACCGACGTGATAGCGCCACTCGTCACCGGGAAGATTCTCGAACGAGGAGAGCCGCTCGATGGTCTTCTGCGATTGCGGTGAGAGCGTGTGAAGGATGTCGGAGATCTCTTTCGGAGATTGCGCGTGAAGAAGGGGGGAGGCGAGGAAAAAGAGAACGAGAAGTGCTTTTACGGTGGTGCGAAACGCGGGAAGGCGAAGAGAGGCGATCAACGTGTACGGCTCCTTGTTAGCTGTTCAGCGTTAGCTGTTCGGCGTCGATTTTCGACGAGGTGTAGCGGTAAAGCTGAACAGAGGGAGTCTAACGCAAATTCGCCCTCCACGTGAGGAGGGCGAAGAGATATCCGGGGTTTACAACGAGATCTATTGCTTGAGAACAGACTCAAGATACGCCAGCGCACGGGGATCGCCCGACTGGCCCAACCAGAAGAAAGCATCTTTACGGACGGCTGGATTGGTGTTGGTCTGGGCCACATGAATGAGCTCCGGGACACCTTCATCTTTGGGAAGCTGGCTTAACCCAAAGACGGCCTTCTTTTTGACCTGCTGGTCAGGATCGTTCTCGATGGCATTCGTCAGAGCCGCGCTCGCCTTCTTCCCTGCCTTCTGGGCCACCCAGAAGATCGCCTGGCTTCGAACCCGGCCGTTCTCGTCGGACTTCGCGAGATCGATAAGGTCGTCGATCGCTGCCGGGTCGCGATTGATGGAGAGATCGAAGGCGAGTTTTTCACGGAGCTTAGGATCCTGTTCGCTGTGAACAAGCTTTCTCAGAGCAAGAAGACCATCGTGTCCGCGCTGAGCTCCCAACCAGAAGGCTGACTTCTCCCGCAGGCGTGTGGAGCTTGGCGAAGCTGCAAGCGTAGCCAGCTCGCCTGTGGCTGAAGGAGCAGCGTGCAAAGCGAGAGAGGCCAGTGCGCCGTCAAGGACCGGGTTCTCCGTCGCAGACTGGCTCAGATGCGAGAGAAAACGGACGCTGTCTTCCGGCTGCACGTCTGTGAGCCAGGTGAAGGGCACTCCTCCTGCATTCAGATGGCAGCCTGCATTGACCGGCCGCACTTTGGTTACTGCTCCATGATCGAGCCGCAGCAGAACGTATATGCGTCCTGGCTCACTCCGCTGAGTCGTTTCTGTCATACCGTCTCGCGAGCCTTCGAGATGATATTCACCGCAGCATCCATCGTCAGACGATCCGGATGAATCGCCACATGAAGATGAATGGTCTCGCGGAAGAGACGGCACTTCATATCCAACCCATAGCTGCTGGTCGGAGTGCTGAAATCGCGTCACCGTCGCGGACAGTCCTGAGCCGACAGACTCAGTGTTGAACTGCGTATCGGAGACACGCGGCTGCTGTGCCGAGAAGGCGACAGCAGATGCGCTGAGAACGAGAGCGATAGCGAGATGGCTATTCACGGGACTACCCTCCTTACCGGGCGTTACTTGTTGAGGATTTCCATCATGTAGTCGGTGGCTTCTTTGTTGTGCATGATGCTGAGCTTGGAGACGATGAGCTGCTTGAGCTCAGGATTCTTTTCGGCGCGAGCGAGAGCGACGAGATCGTGCGCGTCGCCGGAGATGAAGAGACCATCGAGCGCGGCCTTCTTCGATTCAGGATCAGAGCTACTCTGATACGTCGCGACCAGAGCAGGAGCGGCCGATGCTCCACCGCTTGTGCCGAGATTGCGGATGGCCCTGGTGCGCAGTTCGGGATCTCGCTCGTTTTTTGCGATCTCACTAAGGGCCTCGACCCCCTTCGGTCCCGATGCAACCAGAGAGTTAAGAATGGAGGATTTGATCTGCGGATCTTTCGTTTCGTGATAAATCTGCGAGAGCGCGGGCGTAGCAGCCATGGCACCGAGCGACTGCACAGCAACCTTGATCAGTGCGGGATTCTGCTCGTTGTGCGCGGCTTCGACCAGCTTTTCCGGTGAACCCGTAACAAGGTAGGACTGAAGTATCACACGCTTTACCGCCTCATCAGCGGTGTGTTGATAGACACTGGCAAGAGTATCGACCGACTGCTTGCCTTTGATCGCCGCATACATGCGAACAGCCTTGATCTGCAGCGAGGGGCTCGACTGGCCACGAGCGATCTGTCCGATCAGGTTCTGCGCCTCAGGTGAATTACTGTTTGCCAGGACGAAGAGAGCGCGCTCTTTGAGCCGTTCCGAGCCGTTGCCATTAATGATCTGCTGGATCGCGGGCAGGGCTCGCGCCTCATCCTGCTGCATAAGAGCATTGAGAGCAAGCAGCTTCAACTCATCGTCCGAGGTGGACTGGGGCGAGACCGGCTGCCCGCTCTTGCCCTGAATCTCGATGCGCAACGCATCACACTCAGAGATCCAACGGCTTTTGGCGTAGAAGCGGCCAAGATTCGCACAGGTCTCGAGAGCGCGGGCCTGCTGCCCCTCCTTATTCTGCGCGTAGGCCTCCCAGTAGAGGGCAGCATCGGCACGGTCTCCACGCTGCGAGGCGATCTTCGCGAAGATTGCCTCCGCATCGGACCAGCGGCCTTCATTGATCGCGCGTGTCCCGTCGGCATACGGATTGCTCCTGCCCTCGTCGGCCTCATCGAAGAGGCTCACAGGATCGATCGAAGAGACAACCGGCTGAAGGCAGAATGCTGCGGGTGCGTAGAGCGAGAATGTCAGAAGTGCAATTGCGATAGGTTTGGCTTTCATTAGATGGATACCCCTTTCCTTGCTGCGACGGCGCTTCCCTTCTGCTCGATATCCCCCTGCACCCGGGAGCGGAGGACACGAACCTCGAAGAGAAGACCGTCGGTGTTCATCTCTTTCTGCAACTCATCGAGCCTTGCCTGTGACAAACCGGCGGGCTCGTTGGAGACCTCGATCAGGACACGCTCAAGGTGATCGAGCGCGGCGGTGAGCGCAGGATCGCCTGCCTGCTTCACACTCTCGCGATAGAGGCGATTGGCGGAGAGCAGATCGCGTGCCTCTACCTGAAGCGGCACTTCGGTCGCAGGCTCGGCATGCTTCAACTCGACGAGGAGGCGCTCCGAACGATCGAGATGATCGCC